>OMGY01003211.1_pt1 | contig 11270 bp, 7 predicted proteins | sample 1674461 | NCBI WGS metagenome assembly OMGY01 (sample SAMN05578579, study PRJEB25193) | human gut metagenome | biome: Human Microbiome; feature: human-associated habitat; material: feces | host: Homo sapiens | place: USA:Birmingham
AGACCTCGATCGGCTGCCGCATCAAGGGCCTGAAGGACGGCAAGGAGCGCACCTACTATATTTATAACAACTGCGACCACGAACAAGCCTTCAAGGAGACCGGTACGCAGGCCGTGTCGTTCACCACGGGCGTTCCGGCGGCTTTGGGCGCTTCGATGTGGGCCAAGGGGCTGTGGCGCGGCGCCGGCGTGTTCAACGTCGAGGAGTTCGATCCCGATCCGTTCCTCGCCGAGCTGGGCGAGCAGGGCCTGCCGTGGCACGAGCTGTTCGATGTGAATCTCGAAGTGTAGGTTTTTGAAGATTGCGGCGCAGATGCCGCACATCCCTCAAAATCCCCGGATGGATAGTACCGAAGTACGTCCCATCCGGGGATTTTTCACGATGCACGACAGATGCACTGCACCGATCGGAAACGGTGGCGGTCCCGCAGAACGGCAGTCCGCCGCGCCCCGCGGAGGAGTACACTCCGTTTGCCGCCGCCGGACCGAATCTGAAACCCATGTTCCGTTCTTCCGCCGCCGGACTACTCGCCGACCCGCCCCGTCAGCAGCCACCGGGCGTCGATCTGCGGAAACCGTGCGCAGATGCGCTCCACGAGCAGGGGCGTCAGAGGCCTGTTGTCGAACAGGACGAGGTAGAGCAGCTCGGCGTCGGGCATCCCGATCTGACGGGCGAAAAGTTCGGTGTAAAACCCCGAGGCGCGGATCACGAACCGGAGCCGTTCGCTGGCGTAGCTGTAATCGTTGGGGTGGGGGCGTCGGGACTTGTTTTCCATCGTGCGAATTTTTGGATGACGCGCCCGTAAAAACGAACGCGGACTACTGTTACTCATTCGGTGGAAGGCTCTGGAAAACCCTGAAACAAACAAGCACATATAGCCCGCGCCGTAATGACGTAGAAAACCATATCCCATGCCATACGGCGCGAGCCGCACCGCAGAGCGGGATATGCGCTTGGCTGTTTCGGGTAAATTTACCAGATTTTCCACCAGCCAAGACAACCCGCGACAGCGGATTGTGTTTGCAAAGATACGAAAAAATCGGAATGCTGTTAATCTTTTCGCTCCGAAAGCGGCGGTCGTAAGTATAAATGCGTATTTTCCCGAAAACCAAGCCTGCGCAGCGTGGTTTTCAGGAGGTTTTTGCTACTTTTGCAACTGTTTTGGACGTTTTCGTTGAGCGAGGGCAGAGCCGGGCTTGCCCGGATTATGCCGAGCGGAGAAAACGAAGGATGAAATCCAACTAAAAACAATTCGATGATTGACTTTCTGAAACTGCCTTCACCGTGCTACGTCCTCGACGAGGAGCTGCTGGACCGGAACCTGGCGACTGTCGACCGTGTGCGCCGGGAATCGGGCGCCGAAATTATCGTCGCCCTGAAGGCCTGCGCCATGTGGAGCATTTTTCCCGAGCTGGCGAAGCATTCCGACGGTGCGACTGCAAGTTCCGCCGCCGAGGCGCGTCTCGTTTTCGAGGAGTTCGGGCGTCCCGCCCACACCTACGCCCCGGTCTACACGGACTCCAATATCGACGAAATCCTCAATTGCAGCGATCATATCACGTTCAATTCGCTGTCGCAGTTCCGCCGCTTCGGCCAGAAAGCCCTTATCAACGGCATTTCCTGCGGCCTGCGGATCAACCCGCAGTATTCGCCCGTCGAGACGGACCTCTACAACCCCTGCGTCCCCGGCTCGCGGCTGGGCGTCACGGCCGAACAGCTGGCGGCGCACGGCGGACTTCCGGCGGGTGTCGAGGGGCTGCATTTCCACGTCCTCTGCGAATCGCGCCCGGAGCATCTGCAAAAGGCGCTGGAGGCCGTCGAGACGCATTTCGGAGCGTATCTCGACCGGATCAAATGGCTCAACATGGGCGGCGGCCACCTGATGACGGCCTCGTGGTATGACTGCGACCGCCTGATCGCTCTGCTGAAGGCGTTCAGGTCCCGCCATCCGAACCTGCGGCTGATCCTCGAACCCGGCAGCGCCTTCACGTGGCGCACGGGCTTTCTGGTTTCGACCGTCGAGGACATCGTGGAGAACGGCGGGGTGACGACGGCGATGCTCGACGTGTCGTTCGCCTGCCACATGCCCGACTGCCTCGAAATGCCCTACAAACCCGCCGTCATCGGAGCGCATGAACCTGCCGACGGCGAAAAGCGCTGGCGCATGGGCGGCACGAGCTGCCTTGCGGGCGACTACTGCGGCGACTGGGCTTTCGACCGCGAGCTGAAGGTGGGGGAGCGCGTCGTCTTCGAGGACATGAGACCACGATGTTCAACGGCGTACACCATCCGGCCATCGTCATCGCGCGCCGCGACGGCCGCACCGACGTCATCCGCGAATTCGGCTACGAGGACTTCCGGAACCGCATGTCATAGACAATATTGAATTCAGATATACGAAACCTCTTCATGGAAAATTTCACACCTACCCCCTACACGTTGGAATGCGTCGCCACGGGCCGCGAATTCGAAGACGCCGGCTGGATGCTTGCCGACCCGCAGTGCAAGGAGCCTTCGCTCGTGCGCACCAAATACGCCCGCAAACAGATCGACGTGAAACCCGCCGACTGGGGCCTGTACCGTTTCTCGGACTGGATGCCCGTGCGGCGTATCCTCAAAGGTTCGTCGGCTCCCGTGACCTATAAGAGCAAGGGCCTCGCCGCGCACCTCGGGCTGGAAAACCTCTGGATCACCTTCAACGGCTGGTATCCGGCCATCGGGGCCACGATGTCGACCTGCTCGTTCAAGGAGACCGAGGCCTATTCGGTCTGCGGCCGCGCCGCTGCCGACGAACGGCGCGTGCTGGTGGTGGCTTCGGCCGGAAACACCGCCCGGGCCTTCGCCAAGGTCTGCTCGGACAATAACATCAGGCTGCTGCTCTCGGTTCCCTACGACAATATCGGCGCGCTGTGGTTCGACCAGCCGCTGAACCCCTGCGTGAAACTCATTTCGTGCGAGAAGGGCGGCGACTATTTCGACGCCATTCATTTGAGCGACATCGCGCTGAAAAGCCCCGGCTTCTACGCCGAGGGCGGCGCCAAGAACGTCGCGCGTCGCGACGGCATGGCCTGCACGGTCCTTTCGGCCGTGACGACCATCGGCCGCATTCCCGACTACTATTTCCAGGCCGTGGGCAGCGGCACGGGCGCCATTGCCGCCTGGGAGGCCAACATGCGTCTGGTGGAGGACGGCCGCTTCGGGCGGAATACGATGAAACTGATGGTGGCGCAGAACGCCCCGTTCGTCCCGATGTACGACGCCTGGCAGGCGGCATCGCGCAAGCTGCTGCCTTACGACGACGACAAGGCGCGCCGCGACGCGGAGATCATCGACGCCAAGGTGCTTTCGAACCGCCGTCCGCCTTACAGCGTCACGGGCGGTCTTTTCGATGCGCTGAAAGCCACCGGCGGCGAGGTTTTCGTGGCCACGAACGCCATGGCGCGCAAGGCCCGCAAGCTGTTCCACGAACTCGAAGGCGTCGACATCTATTCGGCGGCGGGCGTTGCGCTGGCGTCGCTCGTCAATGCCGTGAACGCGGGTAAAATCGAGAAGGACGCCACCGTCATGCTCAATGTCACGGGCGGCGGCGAGGAGCACTTCAAGGAGGGTAAGGAGCTGTGGTATCTCAAGCCGAGCCACGTCTTCCCGCTCGAACCCGACGAAAACGACGTCGTGGAGAAGGTCGAGGCGCTGTTCAACTGATCCGTTAAATGACCGGGCTTATGAAAAAGGGAATCATTGCCTTAACCGTATCGTTCCTCGCTGTTTCCGCAGCCGCGCAGCAGCCGGTTTCCGCCGACCGTTTCGCCGATGCCGTGAACCATTGGAACAAGGAGCACGGTGCGCAGACCTACGAGCGTTATAAGCCCGACCGGTTCCGTGAAATCGCCGACAACATCGTCGCCTACCAGAACGCCGACGGCGGCTGGCCCAAGAACCTCGACATGCTGGCCCGGCTCGACCCCGACTCGGTGAAGGCGGCCCTCAAGCCGCGCCACCGCCTCTCGACGCTCGACAACGCCAACGTCTATACGCAGGTCGAGTATCTTTCGAACGTCTACCTGCTGACGGGGGACACCCTCTACCGCAATTCGGCCCGCCGGGGCATGGAGTACATGCTCTCGGCGCAGTACCCCAACGGGGGCTGGCGGGGCTGGGACGCCGACGCCGTGACGTTCAACGACGGCATCATCTACGGCGTGCTTTCGACGTGGAACGAGGTCCTCTCCGGAAAACCCCACTATGCGTGGGTCGGCGATGACCTGAAAGCCCGTATCCGGGCCTCGTGGGACCGGGGCATCGACCTGATTCTCAAAACCCAGTGGGTGCAGGACGGCGTGAAGACCGTCTGGGCGCAGCAGTACGACCACGAGACGCTGCAACCCGTGAAGGCCCGGGCTTATGAACTCCCCGCGCTGTCGGCCGGCGAGAGCGCCGACATCACGATGCTGCTCATGCGTATCAAAAACCCCTCGCCCGAGGTCGTCGAGGCGGTCGAGTCCGCGGCCGCATGGTTCGACCGGACGAAAATCACGGGTAAAAAGGTCGTGACGGTTCCGGTGCCCGAGGGGCTGGCGGAGGACCGGAAGATCCGGAAAGACCGGGTCGTGGTCGACGATCCCGAAGCCGCGCCCATGTGGCCGCGTTACAGCGAATTGTCCGACAACCGCCCCTTCTTCGCCACGCGCGAGGGGAAGAAGGTCTACGACCTGCGCGAAGTCCCCGCCGAACGGCGCGTGGGCTACTCGTGGTACGGTACGTGGGGCAACAAGGTGCTGAAAAAATATCCCGAATGGCTTCGCCGCCTGACGGAGAAAAAGTGACGGAGCCATGCGGCGCGGATTCGCCGCAGGCGTTCTTTTTCGGAAACGGGCCGTTGCGGTCCGTTTTTTTATTACCTTTGCGGGGCCGAACCGGAAGCCAGTGCAGCCGGACCCGGTTCGGACGTTTTTTCACTTTTAACCCAAATTTCAAACAAATGGAAAACATCCAAACAAAGCAGTACCCCTGCTTCAAGCGTTGGAGTCGCAAAAACTGGTCGGTTTTTGCCAGCCTCCACCGTTATGTGACTATCGGGGTCCTCTCTGTCGGGATGTCGATCCTGCTGCTTGCGACGCAAGGTGCGTCCGCGCAGACTGCCGACACGACCGCTGTCCTCAAGACATTGCGGATACGGGAAGTCGGCGTCACCGGGAGTCAGACGGCTCCCGCGCGCAACGCCCAGTCGCACACCCCGCTTTTCGACCGGAAAGCCCAGGCCCCGGCGCCTGTCCAGACTCTGGAAGCCGCCCTGCGCCTTGCTCCTTCGGTCGATGTCCGCGAACGCGGAGGCAAGGGAACGCAGGCCGACATCTTCATCCGGGGAGGCTCTTTCGACCAGACCATGGTCCTTCTCAACGGCATTGATTTCACCGATGCCCGCACCGGGCATCAGTCCCACGCGCTGCCCGTCGACCTCGACTGCATTTCGGCCGTCGAACTGATCGACGGCGTTCCGGGCGTCGGAGCCTACGCCGGTGCGGTGAACATCCGCACCGCGCCGCTGCGGCCCACCTACCTGCGTCTCGAAGCCTCGGGCGGCCAGTACGGCTATGGCTACGGGAATCTTTCGGGCGCGGTGAGTGCGGGACGCTTCTCGGTGCTCGGCGCGGCTTCGTACCGCCGCAGCGACGGCTACCGGCACAATACCGATTTCTCCAACTACAACGCATTCGTACGGGCGACCTACGACGGCGGGCGGGCCGGGTTCTTCGACTTGCAGGCCGGGTGGCAGGACCGCGATTTCGGCTCCAACGGTTTCTATGCGGCCTACAATCCCGACCAGTGGGAGCATACCGCCACGGCCCTGGGGTCGCTGCGGTGGCTGAAAACCGCAGGCCGCTTTTCGCTGGGGGCCGCCGCGAGCTACCGCAAGAACTTCGACCGCTACGACTGGACGCGCGGCACGGCGATGAACCGCCACAACACGGACAATGTCGGAGCGAAGCTCTGGGCCGACTGTGACTGGGCGGCGGGTGTTACCACCGTGGGCGGAGACTATGCTTTCAACCACATTTACAGCACCAATCTGGGTGACAAGCTCTCGGTTCCCGAAGGCCATTACACCCATGCCAAGGCGCGCCACACGGGCAACCTGTGGCTGCGGCACGCCAAGCGGTGGCGGCATTTCGACGCGGCGGCTTCGGCGGGCGTGAGCCTCACGCCCTACGGCACTTCGGCCCTGTGGAGCCTTTCGGCGGGCTATGCCCCCGCGGCCGGGCTGCGCCTCGAAGCCGGGGCGTGGCAGTCGATGCGCCTGCCGACCTTCACGGACCTCTACTACACCTCCCCGGCGCAGATCAACAACCTCGATCTTACGCCGGAACACGCAGTCACATACCGACTTGGTGTGGATTACCTCAAGCGGAGCTGGAACCTTTCGGCGCAAGCCTATTACCGCTCCGGGCGCGACATCATCGACTGGGTCTGGCGCGAGGACATGGGCAGCAAGTGGCATTCCGAACAGACGAGCAGCCTCGATACCTTCGGGATCGAACTCGCGGGCGGCTATACGGTTTCGGAAGGCTTCCTGCGCCGCGTGACGCTCTCGTACGGCTACATCACGACCGACCGGAACGCGGACGTCATCGCCAAAAGCGCGATGGATTTCATGCGTCACAAGGCGGCATTGGCCGTGGAGGTGCATTTCCTGCGGCGGATGTCGCTTGCGCTGACCGGCTCGGTCTACGACCGCAACGGCAGCTATACGCATTACCCCGAACCGGGCAACGCCTCCCTTAACGAAGAACGCGACTACAAGCCCTATTTCCTGCTCGACGGACGTCTCCAGTGGGAGAAGGGCATCTGCCGCCTCTACGTCGACGCCACGAACATCACCGACACGCGCTACTGCGACATCGGCGGAATCCGCCTGCCGGGTTTCTGGTGTACGGGCGGGGTGACGCTGACCATCGGCAAATAACCCTCCGAAGTCGGGGCGCATCCGCTTGCGGAGCGTTTCCGGATTTCGTCCGGCTGCAATCCTGGCCCGGTGCATTTGTGCACCGGGCCTTTCTGTTTTTGCAAAAAGCCGCCTGTTTTGTTACGGTTTTTTCGGATTTCTCCCGATTATTATTTATCTTTGAAGTATAAGAATTTAAATGCGACGATCCTATGTCCCAAAGAATCATTGAATGCGTTCCCAATTTCAGCGAGGGACGCGATAAGGCCGTGATCCGGCAAATCACCGCGGCCATCGAGGCCTCCGGGGGCGTCAAACTGCTCGACGTGGACCCCGGCGAGGCGACCAACCGCACGGTCGTGACCTTCGTCGGCGAACCCGAAGCGGTCGTCGAGGCCGCTTTTGCCGGAGTGAAGCGGGCGGCCGAACTGATCGACATGCGCCGCCACAAGGGGGCGCATCCCCGCATGGGGGCCACCGACGTGCTGCCGCTGATACCGATTGCGGGCGTCACGCTTGCGGAGTGCGCCGAACTGGCGCGTGCGCTGGCCCGGCGTATCGCCGACGAACTGCGCATCCCGACCTATTGCTACGAGGCTGCGGCCTTTGCGCCCGAACGGAAAAACCTCGCCGTGTGCCGCGCCGGGGAGTACGAGGCCCTGCCCGAGAAACTGGCGCACACGGCATCCGCGCCCGATTTCGGGGCGCGTCCCTTCGACGAGGGGGTCGCCCGCACGGGAGCCACGACCGTCGGGGCGCGCGACTTCCTGATCGCCGTGAATTTCAACCTGAACACCACCTCCACGCGCCGCGCCAACGCCATCGCCTTCGACGTGCGCGAAAAGGGGCGTCCCGTCCGCGAGGGCAACCCCATCACGGGCAGGGTGGTGAAGGATGCCGCGGGAAATCCCGTGATGCAGCCCGGAACGCTTCCGGCCACGAAGGCCATCGGCTGGTTCATCGAGGAGTACGGCATCGCGCAGGTCTCGATGAACATCACCGACATCTCCCGGACGCCGCTCCACGCGGCTTTCGACGAGGTGTGCCGCAAGGCCGACGCCCGCGGCGTGCGCGTCACGGGGACCGAAATCGTGGGGCTGGTTCCGAAACGCGCTTTGGTCGAAGCCGGCAAATACTTCCTCCGCAAGCAGCGCCGCTCGACGGGCGTCGCCGAGGAGGAGATCATACGCATTGCCGTCAAGTCGATGGGACTGGACGACCTGAAGCCGTTCGATCCTGCCGAGAAGGTGATCGAGTACCTGCTTGAAGCGGAGGTTCCGAAGAAGCGGCTTATCGACATGACCTGCAAGGCGTTCGCCGAAGAGACGGCGAGCGAATCTCCCGCTCCGGGCGGCGGCTCGATCGCGGCCTACATGGGTGCGCTGGGCGCGGCCCTCGGGACGATGGTCGCCAACCTCTCGTCGCACAAGGCGGGGTGGGACGACCGCTGGGAGGAGTTTTCCGACTGGGCCGAACGGGGGCAGGCCGTTCTTGCGGAGCTTCTGCACCTCGTGGACGAGGACACGGCGGCGTTCAACCGCATCATGGCGGTTTTCGCCATGCCCAAGTCGACCGACGAGGAGAAGGCGGCGCGCAGCGCCGCGTTGCAGGAGGCGACGCTCTATGCCACGGAGGTTCCTCTGCGGACGATGAAGGCCGCCTCGCGGGTTTTTGAAATCGTGCGCGCCATGGCCTCGGAGGGCAACCCCAATTCGGTCTCCGACGCCGGCGTGGGTGCGCTGGCGGCCCGCAGCGCGGTGCTGGGGGCGTGCCTCAATGTGAAGATCAACGCCGCGGGGCTGAAGGACCGTGCCGTGGCCGATGCGCTGACCGCCGAGGCCGAGGCGCTGGCCGCCGAAGCCGTGCGTCTCGAAGCGGAGGTCTTGCAGATCGTCGAATCTAAAATCGGATAATATGACACGCGAAGAGTTTCAGAACGACATTCGCGCGGGTATTCCCGACCGGCTGCCCGCTGCGAAACCCTATGACAAACAGATCAACCATGCGCCCAAACGCAAGGACATCCTTTCGGACGAGGAGAAGGCGCTGGCCCTGAAAAACGCCCTGCGCTATTTTCCGGTCAGGCACCACGCCGTGCTGGCGAAGGAGTTCGCCGAGGAGCTGCGCCGCTACGGCCGTATCTATATGTACCGCCTGCGTCCCGACTACGAGATGCATGCGCGTCCGATCGGCGAATATCCCGCCCGTTGCCGGCAGGCGGCGGCCATCATGCTGATGATTCAGAACAACCTCGACCCGCGGGTCGCCCAGCATCCCCACGAGCTGATCACCTACGGCGGCAACGGCGCCGTGTTCCAGAACTGGGCGCAGTACCGCCTTGCGATGCAGTATCTTTCGGAAATGACTGAAAATCAAACCTTGGTCATGTATTCCGGGCATCCGCTGGGGCTGTTCCCGTCGCATCCCGACGCCCCGCGTGTGGTGGTTACGAACGGCATGGTGATTCCCAACTACTCGAAGCCCGACGACTGGGAGCGGCTCAACGCCCTCGGGGTGTCGCAGTACGGGCAGATGACCGCCGGGTCGTACATGTATATCGGGCCGCAGGGCATCGTCCACGGCACGACGATCACGGTGATGAACGCCGCGCGCAAACGCTTCACGGCCGGCCGCACCGATACGCGCGGGATGCTGTTCGTCTCGTCGGGTCTCGGCGGCATGTCGGGAGCGCAGCCCAAGGCGGGCAATATTTCGGGCGTGGTGTCGGTCGTCGCCGAGATCAACCCCAAGGCGGCGCAGAAACGCCACGAGCAGGGATGGGTCGACGAGCTGCATGAAGCGCTGGATGAGCTGATCCCGCGTATCCGTCAGGCTGTCAAGGCGAAAGAGGTCGTGTCGATGGCCTATGTGGGCAACGTCGTCGACCTTTGGGAGCGTCTGGCGGCCGAAGAGATCCCCGTAGACCTGGGTTCCGACCAGACCTCGCTGCACAATCCCTGGGCGGGCGGCTACTATCCCGTGGACGTAAGCTACGAGGCTTCGAACAAGATGATGGCCGAGGAGCCGGGCCGCTTTAGAGAGTGTGTGCAGGAGTCGCTGCGGCGGCAGGTCGATGCCATCAACAAATTGACCGACAGGGGAATGTATTTCTTCGACTACGGCAATGCCTTCCTGCTGGAAGCCTCGCGCGCCGGGGCCGCGGTGACGGGCGAGGGCGGACGCTTCCGCTATCCCTCCTACGTGCAGGACATTATGGGACCCATGTTCTTCGACTACGGCTTCGGGCCGTTCCGCTGGGTCTGCACCTCGGGGAAGCCCGAAGACCTCGAAACGACCGACTCTCTGGCCGCCGAAGTGCTGGAGGAGATCCGGAAGACGGCTCCCGACGACATCCGGGGGCAGCTGGACGACAATATTCACTGGATTCGCGAGGCCGGGCGCAACCGGCTGGTCGTCGGGTCGCAGGCGCGCATTCTCTATGCCGACTGCGAAGGGCGCGTGAAGATCGCCGAGGCGTTCAACCGGGCCATCGCCGAGGGCCGCATCACGGCTCCCGTGGTGCTGGGGCGCGACCATCACGACGTTTCGGGAACCGATTCGCCCTACCGCGAGACCTCGAACATCTACGACGGTTCGTGCCTGACGGCCGACATGGCCGTGCAGAACGTCATCGGCGATGCGTTCCGCGGCGCGACGTGGGTTTCGATCCACAACGGCGGCGGCGTGGGCTGGGGCGAGGTGATCAACGGCGGCTTCGGCATGGTGATCGACGGTTCGGAGGATGCCGGCCGCCGCATCCGCGAAATGCTGCTGTGGGACGTCAACAACGGCATCGCCCGCCGCAGCTGGGCGCGTAACGAAGGGGCCGTCGAAGCCATCCGCCGCGAAATGGACCGCACGCCCGGACTGCGTGTGACCCTGCCTGTTTTTGCCGACGAGAAACTTGTCCGCGAGGCGCTGAACGAACAGGGCGGCGCTTCGGATAAATTATGAATTTCGAATTATGAATTTTGAATTGTCATCCATGGAACATCACCATATCACCGCGGAGCACCTTTCGGTCGGGCGCGTCCGCGAAATCCTCGAACGGCGGCTGCCGCTCGCGTTGAGCGACGACGCCCGGGCGCGCATCGTCCGCTGCCGCGAGTACCTCGACCGCAAGATGGAGAACCCCGAGCGGCCGATCTACGGCATCACGACCGGTTTCGGGTCGCTGTGCGACATTTCGGTGGGCCGCGACGAGCTGTCGCGCCTGCAACAGAACCTCGTGATGTCGCACGCCTGCGGAACCGGGGAGCGCGTGCCCTCGGAGATCGTGCGGCTGATTCTGCTGCTCAAGATACAGTCGCTCGCCTACGGCCATTCGGGC
>OMGY01003212.1_pt1 | contig 11270 bp, 7 predicted proteins | sample 1674461 | NCBI WGS metagenome assembly OMGY01 (sample SAMN05578579, study PRJEB25193) | human gut metagenome | biome: Human Microbiome; feature: human-associated habitat; material: feces | host: Homo sapiens | place: USA:Birmingham
TAAATCTGTTTGCATAGACTCGTAAGCCTCATGGATAAAATCTTCCTTATGGATGGAAGTCTCATTTTCGGCAGCAAGTGATAAATCCTTTATTTTCTGTGTAAGAAGGAGTTTTAGTTGATTTTTCCGGTCATCGATCGCGGTATGTAGTTCCTGTCTTTTTTGTTCTAGGCTTTTCTTCTCTGTCTGAAAATCCTCCGGATCATAGCCGGCAATTATGTCACTGAAAACATCTCTGCACACTTGGAGATAGATCAGGATGTCTCTCATAAGATCGGCTTCTTCAATCAAATGAGCCTTAGAACAATAACGTTTCCCTTTCGTGTTATAAGTGGTGCAGATATAATATTTGCGTTCTCTGCCGGAGGTCTGGCGTTTGATCGGTGTGAGACGTTTTCCGCAATCCTTACAGAACAGACAACCGCTGAATGGATTTGGAACTTCTGAACCTGCCCATTGTCCAAAGCTGCCACGGTAGTTTGTGTGATTGCGTTTTTCTTTTAATTCCTGCACCAGCGAAAACGTAGTCTCATCGATAATTGCCGGATGATGATTTTCAAAAAGATACTGTTCTTCCCTGGGGATGCGACAGTCTTTGCCATGGATGGTTTTTCTGGCACGTTTGCGTAAGCGGAGCGTACCGATATAAAAATCATTGTCAAGTAAATCCCGCACCATGCTGTCTGACCAGCGAAAAGCAACGTTTCTTTTGGTTAACTGTCTATTTTCTATTTCATGCTCGTGCTGTTTCATAGAGGGAGTAGGGATTTGCTGTTCATTTAAATAATTGGCAATCTTTCGGTAGCCAAGACCGGAAAGATAGAGCCGATAAATGGATCGGATGGATTCCGCTTCGGCAGGATCAATGCTGAACATCGTCGGATTGTCTGTGTCACGCCGATACCCAAACGGCGGTCTTGTCAGCAGTGCACCTTCTTTTTGCTTCGCACCTATGGCACGTTTGATTTTTTTACTGGTGTCTTTTACATACCGCTCGTTAAACCAGGTCTTAATCCCGATTGTATCATCGGCTGGTTCCATAGAATCATAGTTATCGTCGATCACAACCAAATGTTTTCCACGCTCCTGAAATTCGTCCAGTAATAAAAGCACTTTTGCGTTATGTCTGCCAAGGCGTGAAAAATCCTTGACATAGACAGTATCAATATCGTGATCCAGATCAGCCATCATCTGCTGAAATCCCGGTCGGTCAAAGACATAGCCGGAAACGCCGTCATCTTCGTACCAGCGATCGATGGCGATGCCATGATCGGCTGCATACTGGCTGATGATCAGCTTCTGGTTTTCTATGGAAACATAATTTTTTTTATCATCGTCTTTTGAGAGACGGACATATCCTGCATTCATAGAGGAGCCTTTCTGCTTGAATGTAAATAGTTTATGAAGCATTATGGAATGATATGACATCGTCTTTTGCCCCCCTAATCGTTAAAAAAATTGACATATAGATCGCAGTGTGATATCGCACTAAAAAAGGAAATGGACAATGGATGCACATATAAAAAAAGTTTATGTTCCGATGACGGAGACCGGATTTTATATTCTGTTATGTCTGCGTTCTCCGAATCACGGATATGGAATTGTACAGAAAGTAAAGGAAATCACAGACAATGAAGTCATACTCGGTCCGGGAACCATGTATGGAAGTCTGTCAAAAATGGAAAAAGACGGATTGATCCAATTTGTCTGTGAAGAAGATAAGCGAAAAATTTATCAGATTACAGATCTCGGTACGGAAGTTCTGGAATTGGAGTGGAAGAGGATCCGCAGATTGTATCGCAATGCACAGGAGGGAATGGAATGAATGATAAGAAAAAAGAAGTTCGCTGGTTTTCTATTATGGATTATGAAAAAGAAGCAGATTATCTGAGTAAAAGGCATCAGGAGGGATGGGAGTATCTGATGAATTTTAATGGATACTGTTATTTTCGAAAACTGATGGCAAGGATGCAGCAGAAAGAAGAAATTTTTGCTGTCTGATCATAAATGGTTATATGTCCACGACCGAACATGGAGCACATAGACTTACGATCGTGTTTGCTGTATTAATGGTTTTATATATGGTTATCTTTTTACAGTTTGCCGTAAAATACTTTTTCTTCCGACAGAAATTAAAAAAATAAGATCAGTCGGTATCAGCCAAATGATTTTTGATCAGTGCCCGGATGCCATTATGGATATCGGCATCCGGATCGCCATCTGAAAAAGTGACAACCCGAAAACCGATGTCAGTATATTTTTTACGTTCGGCTTCAAATTCTTCCTGTGAAGAAAAATCACTACGCCAGAGATAATACGTCGGTTTGTGCAAAAGACTCACATCTTTCAATGAAAGGTTTTATCACTATCATATAAAAATTGGACAGTTTTGATGTGTGGATTTTTGGGGGCAGTTATATTAGGAATAGAGAAAAAAGTCTTGATATTCACAAAAGATATGCGTATAATAAAGTCAAGAATAGAAGTTATTCTTCTTCATCATCTATGATGAGTCCTGTGACGGTTCCGACAGGACGGTAAAATAAAAATTGACCGAGCGATGAGTCCTGTGACGGTTCCGACAGGACGGTAAAATAAAAATTGACCGAATGATGAAGCTGATGTCGAGAGACTGAAAAGTCTCTCGTTTCTTTTACTCGTTCGAGTAGGCATTTCCACAGGAGAAAAAATTGAATGAATTTACCGGAGAATGATTGTCACATATTAAGGTTGACGGATGAATTTAATGAGACGATGGTGAATTTAGAAAGGATTAAGAAAGAAGCATTGGATTTTGTTGAAGATTATGTGGCACATATGAAAGGAAGAAGAAAATTACATAAAAGAGAGTTTGAGAGAAGATATAGTTTTTCACCATTGAAATATTTTCATAATGAACTGGGAATATAAAATGCAGGATTGCAGCAGGGATCAAATCGTAACAGCAACCTGCGTAATATAATCCGAACTCTGTTCCCCACGGCTGGGTGGACCCTCTAAATAGATGCTGCGAAACGGTCCTGTGGTCTGGATATGGTTGGTCTCTACATAGGTATTTAAGGTAGCGATTGCAGTTCCGATCCCCTCATAAGGCCCGCGGTAATAGACACATAGAGCAGGGGATTCGGCAAACTCTGTCCGTTCTTCGCCTGTAAAATCGTCCTCGACCGGAATGCAGCACATCAGATCCAGACCCGTGTCAGGTTGTCCGATACGCATGGTAAACATTCTGGCAGACATGGACATCTTTCCGGTTCTGGCAGCGGCAATATAAGTGTCACGCAATTTGTCAGCTGCATCCTTTGTATCCTTACATTGATATCTGCGGCAATAACATACCTGCTTTGGCAGGCGTACACGATGAATGCTTAAGTCGCCCGGTTTTGCAGCACGCACCTGAAGCAACTGGATATTGCGGTCTAATGCAGCACGCAGATCCATCAGACGTTCCAGATGGTGGTCGAGATTTTTAGAATCATAATAATATTCCTTGATTTCTGAGAGAGACAGTCCTAAGGTCTGCAAAGAGCGGATGGAGCGGATCTGTGTCATATTATCGGCGGTATAGTAGCGGTATCCACTGTTTTCATCCTTGACGGCAGGTGTCAGTAAGCCCATGTCCTCATAGACAAGGATGGTTTTTCTGGTGATACCAAGAATTTTTGCGATTTCGCCTATTTTAAATAAATGATCGTCCTGCTTTTTCATAATCGTTCTCCGTTCTTTTTTGAAAAAAATATGTGGAATAAGGGTAGTTATCACTTGACTTGTCCCTTAGGGTACGATTTATAATTACTATAACAAAAAGTATGTAAGTTTACAAGGAGAATGCATATGAGGAAACGAAATCAAATGAAAAAAGGAATTGCAGCTTTGCTTTCGGGCGTATTGGCATTCGGAATGACAGCGGGAGTTATTCCGGGGTTCGAGGACAGCATGCAATCTGTACGGGCGGCAACCAGTGAACCGAGTGTGACAGCCTATGCAACAAAGCAACAGATGATGGATGGTACTTCTGCATCGAGTGTGCTGGCATTTGGTAAGAATAGAGCCAAAGAGACGCAGAAATGGTATATCTTAGGAAAAGATAAATATGTAGAAGGTGAAAATACCGTAATTTTTACAGTAAAAGACGGAATTATTCCTCTCACAAAAAAAAATGACGCACAGAAATATTCAACGGTGACGACAAATAATAGAGAATATGTGTCCAGCTATGGAACATACACAACAAAGGTACCAAAAACGGTAAATTGTAATCATTATGGAGCGAGTACTCTAAGAAAGGAACTGAATGAGATAGCGGGTGATAAGGACTGCTTTTCTACAGCGCAGCAGAAACTGTTGAATACGACCACGATAAAAACAACGTATACACTTGACAGAGTGAAGTATACCTATACGAATTCAGATAAATTATACGCTCCTGTTTTTGATCCTTCTTCATCAACAACACTCTTAAAAATAGGAAGCAGCGATCAAATAAAGATATTGAAGCGGGTCTATTGGAAGGACGGCAGCTCGACATGGACGCGTTCGGCCATGTCGAATTCTGCGACGGATGTGTACGCTGTGAAGGCTGATGTGTTTTCGACTGATCGACTTACCCAGTCGCCGCAGCTGGTTAAAGCATGCTGTGCTGCTTCTAATCTGAATCTGACAGATGTTCTCTTTGCATCATCGGCAGAAGCGGCAACTTCTGATACCGCAGTGTCAGGTGAGATTGCACAAGGGAAAGCAATGACTTTGCGACTGAATGGAGGTGGCAAGGATATTGGTACGGTAACCTGCAATGCTGACGCAGGACAGATCAATGCGAAAAAAGGAAATACCGCAGGTAATGTGGCACTTGTAGTACAAGGGAATGACGGAACGAAGGACTGGTATTACAGTAAACAGATCAGTGGAACAGATAATGTGATCGTAAATGCCTCTGATATCGCAGCAGAATCGAATACACCTTCTGATATTGATCTTGCAAATTGTAAAATCTGGCTGGAGGTAACGAAAGATAGTGTGGCTTATGCGGTTGAGGCAACAGCGACAAAAGACGTGGTTAAGACCGATATTTCATCGGTAGAGGTTACAGGGATTGACACACCGGTATCCAATACGGCATTAGATACTTCTGCTGTATGTGCGACCCAAGGGGTAAGCACAACTGCACCTGCTGTTACATGGACACCGAATCACACCAACGCAGGCTATAACACAATCTATACAGCAAGCGTTACACTTGCAGCATCTGCACACTACGAGTTTACAGATTCTGTAACAGTGACCATAAATGGACATAGCGCAAGAGTAACAAAGAATGAAGATGGAACCTTAACGGCAATATACGAATTCCCTGCAACGGCAAAGGATAAACTTACAAGCATCACGGCACCGGGGACTGTTACAGTGGCGAACGGTACTGCTTATAAAGATATGAACCTTCCAACGCAGGTTAACATTGTGACAGAAGGAAATACGGTAGACAAAGCAGCTGTTACATGGGATACAGCAAGTGGTAATTATGATCCGTCGGTATTGACAGAGCAGGTTGTAACTTTAAACGGTACGGTAACATGTCCGGAAAATATAGATGCAAATGGAGTAGCACTTACTACCAGTATCACCATTACAGTCAGTGCTGCAGGTATTGTAGGCGCACCGACTCCGTCGGTAGGAAGTGGTACATATACTGAAAACCAGAAAGTTGCATTAAAATCTTCTACAGAAGGAGCAACGATTTATTATACAACGAATGGTGCGGAGCCGGGGAGAACGAGCGGAACAAGATATACAGGCCCGATCACTGTCCCAGGAACGGAAGGTCAGAGTGTAACAACAACCCTGAAAGCCATTGCAGTGAAGGATGGTATGCAGGACAGTGAGGTAAAGACATTTACCTACACGATCAATATTCCAAAACCGATCGTTAAGCATACGATTACAGCTACAGCCGGAGCAAACGGAAGCATTTCTCCAAGTGGAAAAGTGGAAGTGGTCGAAGGAGCTGACCAGGCGTTTTCTATTACAGCAAATGAAGGCTATGAGATCGAATCCCTGAAAGTGGATGGAACAGCCGTAAGTACTGCAACAAGCTATATATTTACAAATGTAAGGGCAGCGCATACGATAGAAGCAACCTTCAAACAAAAGATTACAGTAGAGAAACCAAGTATCGGTAAACAGCCACAGAATGTATCCGTAAAAGCAGGAGAACAGGCAACCTTTACAGTGGCAGCTACCGGAACGGACTTAAAGTATCAGTGGCAGATAGACAGAAATGATGGTAAGGGATTTGCAGACATTGCCGGAGCAGACAGAGCAAGTTATACGACATCTGCAGTAGATAAAAATTGTAACGGTTATAAATATCAGTGTGTGATCAGAAATTCCGCGGGTTCTGTTACAACCGGTACAGCAACTCTGACTGTAACGGTGGATGTAACGCCTCCGGTTCAGCCTACAGTAAAGAAAGTGACAGAAAGTACGACACCATCACCGGATCCGGTATCCTATAAAATCCTTGACGGTGCCAACAGTTCATGGACAGAGAATACAGATGGAAGTCTTAGCATTCGGGGAAACGGTGAAATGGAGAAGTTCCAGAATGTAAAAGTGGATGGTAAGATCATTGATAAGAAAAACTATACGGTTACAAAGGGTTCCACGATCATCACATTGAAAGCGGATTATCTTAAGACACTTGCTACCGGAGATCATACGTTTGAAATCGTCTGGACAGATGGTTCTGCAACTACGAAGTTTGCAGTAGCAAAAAATAAATCCGGTGATAACAACAAAAACAACAATAACAATAATAAGAAGAACAACAGCAACAACGCTAAGAATAACCAGACAACACAGAACAATCCTACAGATACCAAGAAGAAGGAACAGAGTGTAACAGCTCCAAAGACGGGAGATACATCTGATATGACACTTTGGAGCACACTTCTGATCGTATCCTTTGCAGGAGCAGCGGGAATCGTTGTAAGAAGAAACAATAAGACTTGTAAATAGGATTTCTGGTGAATAGCCGGAAGGTAAAATAACCGGAAGCGGTTTATAAGACAGGATAGAACAAGCTTCACTGACACGAGAGTGTTGGTGAGGCCTGTTTTTTTCTATAGGAAATACCGTGTTTCCTATAGAGCAAGAAGCCCTTCGGGCGAAGATGTGGGTATTCGGTAATCTGGATTTCAACTTTAAATTGCCATAGAAAATATATCTTGCTATAATTTATGGTAAAGAATAACAAAACAGGATTTTTCAGTATAAAGTTGAGGGATGAAAAGATGGAACTGGATATCATAGGATTGGTAAGTGCCTGTTCCTATGCACTGGACTGCATAGAGGCCGAACTGGTACATGTTACAAACAGGCATGGAAAAAGAGTTGCATACATCAGTGTATGTATGGCAGAAAAATTTGGAATTATAGGAGAGGCGCTGCAGGATTTAGCAATGTGTGCGCTGCTACACGACAATGCATTGACGCAGTACATATCGGAAGAGGTACGGCATGATCTGATCAAAGATCAGACGATGGATATTTCTTCTAAAAAATTAGGTGTTCACTGTGTATATGGGGAGCAGAATATCAAAAAACTTCCCTTTTATACAGATGTGACAAATGTGATCTTATATCACCATGAAAATGCAGACGGTACAGGACCGTTTAGAAAAAAATGGGAGGAAATCCCGCTGTTTGCAAGGATCATCCATTTGTGCGATACCATTGACATCATAGGAAATACCGGTGGTTATGATCAGCAGAACTGGGAGCAGGCAAAGGCATATTTAGTGAAATATGAAAATACGATCTTTGATGCGGAATGTGTGAAGGCATTCTTAGAAGTCTTTTCCGAAGAAAAATTTGCAGACATGGGAGGAGAAGAGTTAGAAAAACGCCTTTGGGAAAAGGTACCAAGAAAGAAGCAGTTCTGCGATGAAGGGACCTGTAAAGATCTTGCGGATTTTTTTGCACAGATCGTAGATTACAAATCTGAATTTACGGGGATGCATTCGATCGGAGTTGCCAAAAAAGCGGCAGCACTGGCAGAACACCTCGGTTATGACCGGTTAGATATTCAAAAAATCTATGTAGCAGTCGCACTTCATGATATTGGGAAAATGGCAATCGGAAATGAAATTTTAGAAAAGCCCGGACGGCTGACCGATGAGGAATTTTCTAAGATGAAAAATCATGCCGGATATACCTATATGATTCTGTCGGAAGTAGAGGATTTTGAAGAAATACGGGATTGGGCAGCACTTCACCACGAAAAGTTAGATGGCAGTGGATATCCTTTTGGTAAGACGGCAGAGGAACTGAACGAGCCGGAGCGTATCTTAGCATGTGTGGATATCTATCAGGCTTTGACCGAAGACCGGCCATACAAACAGGGCATGACACATGAGCAGGCATGTGGAATTTTAGAGGATATGGCACAAAAAGGGTGGATTGATGCCCGAATCACAGGGCAGGTCAGAGAGTGTTTCGGGAAAATTCATTAAAAAATCTTTTCCCGATATTCTTTCGGGGTGTTTCCAACCTGTTTTTTAAAGATCTTTGTGAAATAATTCACATCGGGAATTCCGCAGGCTGCGGCAATCTCCTGAATTTGTAAGTTAGTAGAATTTAAAAGAAAAATAGCATGTTCCACACGTTTCCGGTTCACATATTCTGTCAATGTTGAACCGGTTTCTTTTTTAAAAAGAGTGGAGAGATAGCTGGAGTTGACACCGAGAAGCTCTGCCTGTGATTTAAGACTCAGATCGGCAGTTAAATCTGAGTCAATGCGTGTGAGGACTTTTCGGATTAACAGGGAATAGCCTTTCATGGAGTGATTTTTGACAAGCAGACAGTACTTGTGAGCCATCTCTTTTTGCAAGGAAAAAGCATCTTCCTCGGAGGAGAGTGCTTCAATCCGATGAGCAAAGCGGGAGGAGAGGCTGTCAATATGAAGCGGATGAACCGCACCGTTTTCTGCGGCTTTGCGAAGCAGGGTATTGAGGATAATCGTGTAATTTTTTATATTGCGAAGAGAGTCACTGGTGCGTGGCTCTAAATCTTTTGCCGGAAGGGCATGTAAAAACATCTCTGCTTTGTGAATCTGTCCTTTGGAGACTGCCTGTATCAGCATATTTTCCTTGTGATAGCGTTCTTCTAAGAATTTCATACTGAAAAGAGTCTCTTCCGGTGAGGAAGGAACCGGACGTTTGGCAACCGGATGATAATCAAAAGAAGCAGATTGGTGGATCTCCTGAAACGAAAAAGCATCCATTCCACCAAAAAGCCCGGAACAGAGAACGTACAGGGCAGTCAGGATGAACTGTTCATCCGAAACGGTAGTCAACGACTGATAGTAAAGCTGTAACTGTAACAGAATGGGATCGGGAAGGGATAATTTTTTTGCATTTTCTAATAAGGACTCCGTGGAAACGCTGCTAAGCCGGTAAGGGCCGATCAGGACGTAGGAAGCATTAGTGTTTTCCGGAAGTTGGAAAAAGAAATAGTGACAGAAAAATTCATCCCGTATCTTATAGATTTTTTGCGGTTTACAAAGAAAACAGAGCCGTTGAAATTCCAATAGATAGTCCGTGTCAGGATTCAAAAGACGGCGCAGTCCTAAATCCAGCTCCGGGATCGGTCCGTCATGCTCGCCAAGAATACGAAAGTTTACATGAAATTGTTCCAGTAATTTCCTGAAAAAATGAAGTTCAGCTTCGTTTTGCATTGCAGAGTCCTTTCTAAGTTGCGTTTTCTTCTCGTAATATTATTTCCCATTTTCGTAGATTTTTTAGATTAATTTTAAAATTTATAAAAATTCATAAAAAAAGTACCAGAATAGCAAGAAATTCTACTCACGCTGTAACGAACAGATACGTTACAATCCGAATCACAACAGAGATAGAGGAGGAAAACGATGTTAGAACATTCTATGTTATATCCAAAGACAACATTGACAAGAAGAAGAATTTCCATGGATGGAATGTGGAAGTTTCATTTAGATGAAAGATCCGTTGGAGAGAACGAAGGCTGGATAGACGGGATTCCGGGAGAGGAAATGATCCCGGTGCCGGCAAGTTTTCAGGATTTTTATACGGAAAAAGATATCCGGGAATATACCGGAGATTTCTGGTACGAGACAGACTTCTTTGTGCCGGGCGAATGGGAGGGCAGAGAGATCCTGCTTCGGTTTGGAGCCGCAACACATCGTGCCAGTGTCTATGTAAATGGTATCCTGATCACAGAGCATGAGGGGGGATTCCTTCCTTTCAGTGCTAAGGTCACCACTGTGGTACGCTACGATTCCTACAATAAAGTCGTTGTAAAAGTCAATAACGAACTGAACTGTACGAATCTTCCATGTGGCGAAACGATCACACTGCCAAACGGAAAGAAGATGTCAAAACCATATTTTGATTTCTTTAACTATGCTGGATTACAGCGGTCGGTATACCTTTTAGCACTGCCGGGAGAATCTATCGTGGATTTTGATCTGGACTATGCGATCCATGGAAAAAATGCGGAAGTCTCTTATCAGATCAGAACGAACGGAGAACATGCCGTGCAGTTAGCACTTTTCGATGCCAAGGGTCACTGCGTAGCACAGAAGGATGGAAAAGAAGGTGTTCTGTATGTGGAAAATGCCCGTTTATGGCAGGCATATCTCTATCGTCTGCGTATCCGTATCATGGATGGCGAGGAGCTGATCGATGAGTATGAGCAGGAGATCGGAATCCGTACCGTGAAGGTCGAGGGAACGGATATCCTGATAAACGGAGAGCCGGTTTATCTGAAAGGATTTGGAAAGCATGAGGACAGTGACATTGTCGGACGAGGTTTTAGCATCGGTATCATGAAGCGTGATTTTGAACTGATGAAGTGGATTGGGGCAAATTCCTTCCGTACTTCACACTATCCGTACAGCGAAGAAATTTATCAGATGGCAGACCGCGAGGGATTTTTGATTATAGATGAAGTTCCGGCAGTGGGAATGTTCCAGAGTCTGATGAATTTTATGGAGGCAAGTACCGGAAAGCAGACCGCTTTCTTTGAAAAAGAGACAACGCCGGTTTTATTAAAGGCGCATTTAAGAGCCATTGAAGAGATGATCGCAAGGGACAAAAATCATCCGAGTGTCGTTGCATGGAGTCTTTTGAATGAGCCGGAGACTACGAATGAGGCAGCCGTGCCATATTTTAAAGAAGTATTTGATCTTGCAAATAAGTTAGACATGCAGAAGCGTCCGCGTACCTTTGCATTGATTA
>OMGY01003215.1_pt1 | contig 11268 bp, 9 predicted proteins | sample 1674461 | NCBI WGS metagenome assembly OMGY01 (sample SAMN05578579, study PRJEB25193) | human gut metagenome | biome: Human Microbiome; feature: human-associated habitat; material: feces | host: Homo sapiens | place: USA:Birmingham
AACGCCTTATCGTGCAAGCACGAACGGCTTTTTGACCTTTTGACACTGGTATCATTAAATAACATGCGAAACATATAGAAAGGATAGCTGGCTCTTAGCTATACAGTTATCAGAAAGGAATAAAAATATGAAAAAAAGATATGTTCTTGCTGCGCTGGCAGCTATGACAGTACTTGCAGGCTGTGGAGATAATGCTTCTCAGCAGAAAAACACGGACAATACTACCCAGGAGCGCACAGCAGAGGATGATCTGACAGCTGCAGATCCGGATGAAGATGGAGAAGAACTGGATCCTGAATTTTCACAGGATGTAGAGAATAATGAAGTGATCGATGCAGATGATGCAGAGGAAGAAGCAGCTCTTGATCCCATTACTCCTTCTGAATATCTGGTTCAGAATGCTTCCGATTATGTGACTCTTGGAGATTATGATGGTGTAGAGGTTACCAGGTATACCTATGAGATCACAGACGATATGGTACAGGATGAGATCCAGGAAGAGCTGGCAGATGCCAGTGATGAGCAGTCTACCAATGCACCTTCCGAGGACGGAAATATTGTATATATGAATCTTACTGCCAATGTGGAGGGTGAGGAAGCTGCTGATCCTGACGAGACTTTTATCACTTTGGGACAGGAAGAATTTGGTGCAGAATTTGACCAGAAGCTGACAGGTGTTTCCACAGGAGACAAACTGGATTTTAGCATCACATACGGAGATGACACCTGGCAGGAGGACTGGCAGGGAAAAACCGTTGACTTTTCTGTGGAGGTAACAGATGTTACAGCTTCCAATACTCCGGAATATGATGAAGATTATGTAAAGAATTATACCGGGTATGACACGAAGGAAGAATATGAGACTTCTGTAAAAGAATATCTGGAGCAGTCCTATGAGGAACAGAGTACTTATGACGAGACAGAAGATCTGATTTCTGCCTGCCTGGCACGTACAGAGTTTACCGGAGAATATCCGGACGACCTGTTTGAGGCATGCAAGGAAGAGGCACTCTCCGGTTATTCCATGTTTGCAGGGGAAGACGGAGATGTAAGTGATGTGCTGGATATGTTCGGGGTTACAGAGGATGATATTGCAGAAGAAGCCAAAAATCTTGTAAACCGCCGCCTCTTCATCAGCGCATATGCCGAAGCCAATAATATTGAAGTAACAGAAGATGAATACGTGGATTATGTAAATGAGTATGCTGACTACTATGGCGAGAGTCCTGCTGATTTTGAGACTCTTTATACACGGGAAACGCTTGTAAATGCCCTTTATGAGAGCAAGGTAACAGAGCTTCTTCTGGAAAAGGCAAACGTGACAGAAACTCCATATACACCAGAAGAGTATGATGAAGAGGAATCCAAAGAAGATGACACGCTTGATGATCTGGAAATCGTAGAAGAAGGAGAAGAAGGCGTAGCTGAATAAAATCTGAAGATTTGGCAAAACACACTTTCAACGTCATAATGTTCTTTTATTAACATTTTTTATAAATTTAAGCCTTTTAATTTAGATGTGATTATGATATAATAAATAATACGCGACAATGGACGGACAGCATTCTGAAGATAAGCTTTAGGAAGTTTGTCCGCCCATTTGTGTCTATAAAGGAGGAACGAGATGAAATTTTCAGAAATGCCTTACACTCGTGTGGATTTTCCGGCTGTGATTGCACAGGCACAGGAGATTATCCAGCGCGCATCTTCTGCGAAGAGCGGAGAAGAGCAGTTCGAGATTCATCAGGAATTTAACAAGCTGATGGATCACGTGAGAACTCTTTATACCATCGCCCATATCCGCAGGGATGGAGATGTGACAAATGAGTTTTATGACGGCGAGAAGAGCTACTATGATGAGAAGCTCCCGGAACTGAACGCAGTGACAAATGAGTATAAGAAAGTACTTTTTGCCACTCCATATCGTCAGTATATGGAAGAGAAAATCGGACCGGTTGCATTTAAGTCCATGGAACTGGAGATGAAATCTTTCGATGACAGTCTGATTCCGCTGATGCAGGAGGAGAATGCCCTTGCTTCCCGTTACAGCAAGCTGATCGCTTCTGCCAAGATCATGTGGGAAGGAGAAGAACTGAACCTTTCCCTTATGCGTAAGTATATGCGCTCCCAGGATCGGAATACCCGTAAGAAAGCATGGGATGCTTTTTCAGGCTTCTTTGAGGAGAACCAGGCTGAGCTTGATGAAATCTACGATCTGATGGTGAAGAACCGTACCAGACAGGCACAGATGCTGGGCTTTGAGAATTACATTGATATGGGCTACTTCCGCATGAACCGTAATTCTTATACCAAGGAAGATGTACAGAAGCTTCGCGAGCAGATTAAGACTGTATTTGTACCGTTAGCTTCCAGAATGCACAAGAACCGTCAGGCACGCCTTGGGGTAGACGCACTTCGTTATTATGATATGGGTGTTTATTTCCCACAGGGAGATCCGGCGCCGATCGGTACTCCTGAGGAGATTCTTGAGAGCGGCCGCAAAATGTACACGGAGATGTCTGATGAGACAAGGGATTTCTTCAACATGATGATGGAGAATGAGCTTTTTGATGTATTCGGACGTAAGAATAAGGCTACCGGTGGTTACATGACGGAGCTTCCGGATTATGGTGTACCGTTTATTTTTGCAAACTTTAACGGAACCAGTGGTGACGTGGATGTAATCACACATGAGTGTGGACATGCATTTCAGAGTTATGTATCCTGCAAGGATCCAATCACCGATCACTCCAGGTATCTGACCATGGAGACAGCAGAAATCCATTCCATGTCCATGGAATTCTTTGCGGAACCATGGATCGAGCTTTTCTTCGGAGAAAGAGGCGATGATTACCGCAAGATGCACCTTGAGGATGCCATCGACTTTATTCCTTATGGAACAATGGTGGATGAATTCCAGCACATTGTATACGGCAATCCGGAGCTTACACCTAAGGAGCGACGTGATGCATGGAACAAGCTGGAGCAGGAGTACCGTCCATATATGGATTCCACTGGCTGCAGGTTTATGGAAGAAGGCGGTTACTGGCAGAGACAGCATCACATTTTTGAGATGCCTTTCTACTATATTGATTATGTACTTGCACAGCTTTGTGCATTCCAGTTTAAGATCCGCATGGAGAAAGATCATGACGCTGCATGGGCTGATTATATGAAGCTCTGCCGGCTTTCTGCAAGTGATTTCTATACGTCCATGCTGAAACAGGTGGGACTTACAGTTCCATTTACAGATGGCTGCATTCAGAAGATTGTGGATGAACTGGATAAGAAGCTGGGTTGAGTCATCAGACAAAGACTGTGAGAGGAAAAGCAATTTCGGGTAAGAGATTGGGAATTCACAGGAAAGTTGAGGCAGAATTGTGAAAAAATATGGGAATGATTACCGTCAGAGAGGGAAAAAATTTGAATATACCGGAAAATGGTATGGCAGCAGCCTGTCAGTGAAGGAGCTGAAAAGACATGCCCTTAACAATACAGGCCTTATGGCAGCCGCCCTTGTGATTTATTTTGCCAGTTTAATGCTGAACAATGAAGGCAGCAGGATCTTCTGGATATTGCTTCCCTATATGGTGGTAGTCTTCCCTGTTTCCTATGGAATCATGGGAGGTGCTTCCTTATTCCTTTTTTGCAGACAGCAGGAGGGAAAAGCAGATCACTCACAGGTGGTAATCCCGGAAGAGCATATAGGGCATATGACCTGTGCCCAATATGAAAAAGGGGTGCGACGTCCGGTAAGATGCAGCATTGCCATCACGGTACTGGGACTTTTTACAAGCGTGGCAAACCTGGTTTTTTTGTTAAAAGATTTCGAAAATCTTATTTTTACAAGGGAACTATTATTCGAGGCTGCTGCCGTGTTGATTTTAGTACTGGGAAGTGTTAGCACTGCGCAAAACTGGCGGATTAAAGCGAAATTTACAAATTTTGAGTGAAAATCTTTCAGTTTTTGACAATTATGGACAAAATTCCAGACATATTTCGCCATATAGCTATTGCACATGTAATAAAACATGGTAAAATAGAGAGGTATAAGACAACAAATTTTCAGGTTGTCTGTAGTAGCTGGCCTCAAGAGTCCCCAACAGGCTCTGATGAATAGTTACAATAAAATATCTTAAAAAAGGAGGATAAGATATGAACAAGAAGAAGTTGATGGCCCTGTTATTAACAGGTGTCATGGCAGCATCAACAGTGAGCGTACCTGTTTTTGCTGAAGAAGCTGAGGGAGGTTCTTCTGATACACCACTTGTTATTGGACAGACTAACTTCTCCGAGAAATTCAGTGGATTATTCCACGAGGCAGTTCCGGATCAGCAGATCGCAGAGAATGTAGGTGAGTATCTGTTTGGAAGTGACCGTACAGGTGCTATTATTTACAATGGTATCGAGGGTGAGACACATGAGTATAACGGAACGGATTATACTTATACAGGACTTTCCGACGTAACTGTTACAGAGGGCGAGGATGAGACTGTATACAATTTCAAGCTTCGTGAGGGTGTAACATTTTCTGACGGTGAGCCTCTTACCGCAGATGACCTGATTTTCACATATTATGTACTTTCTGATACAGATTATGATGGAAATGCAACATTCTACTCCACCAATATCAAAGGTATGAAGAATTACCGTCTGAATTCCACAGCAGCAGATTCCATCACAGATGAGGATGTTGCAAATACACTTGCAGACATGCCGGATGAAGTTGCTGCAAGAGTGAAAGATGAGCTGATTGTTCCGCTTCTTACATCTGAGTATGAGTGGGCGCAGACTGCATGGGAAGATTATGCAGATGCTTATGGTGTTACAAACGGAGATGAGTTCTTTGGAATGCTTTACGCAGCAGATGAGAACTATTCTGTAGATGGCAAAGATCAGGATACGATCATTAATGAGATCGCAGACCAGTATGGCAAGGACTATCTTGCACTTGCAGCTGCCTACGGCGACGAAGCATACTTCGATGAAGATGCAGCAACAATCGCTTCCGAATACCTGGTAGAGCAGAAAACTGCAGCAGGTGAAGGTGAAGAGGTTGCGAACATCGAGGGAATCAAGAAGCTTGGTGATTACGAAGTTGAGGTTACCACAGATGGTTTCGAGGCAACTACAATCTATCAGCTTGGGGTAATCGTTGAGCCAATGCATTATTATGGAGATGCTTCTCTCTATGACTATGATAACAACCAGTTCGGTTTCACAAGAGGAGATCTCTCCGCTGTACGTGATAAATCCAACCAGCCACTTGGCGCAGGTCCGTACAAATTTGTGAAATATGAGAACAAGACTGTATACATGGAAGCAAACGAGAACTACTACAAGGGTGCTCCTAAGACCAAGTACCTTCAGTGGCGTGAGACTTCTGACGCAGATAAGATTGCCGGTGTTGAGCAGGGTACAATCGACCTTTCCGACCCATCCGGAAGCAAATCTGCATTTGACCAGATCAAGAGCATTAACGGAAACGACGAGCTCAATGGTGATAAGATTATCGTTAACGCAACAGACAACCTCGGATACGGATACATCGGTCTTAATGCAAACACAATCAATGTTGGTGGAGAGCCAGGATCTGACGCTTCCAAGAACTTAAGAAAAGCTCTTACAACTGTACTTGCTGTATATCGTGATGTAGCAATCGATTCCTATTATGGAGATGCTGCTTCCGTAATCAACTACCCGATCTCCAATACATCCTGGGCAGCTCCTCAGAAATCTGATGCAGATTATCAGGTAGCTTACTCTGTGGATGTTGATGGAAATCCGCTTTACACAGATGATATGACGGATGATGAGAAGTTTGCAGCAGCAACACAGGCAGCTCTTGGCTTCTTCGAAGCAGCCGGATACACTGTAGAGAATGGCAAGGTAACAGCAGCTCCGGAAGGTGCTAAGATGACTTATGAGATCATCATCGGCGCTGACGGAAGTGGAGACCACCCAAGCTTTGCAATCCTTACAGATGCGAAGGCAGCTCTTGAGTCCATCGGATTTACACTTGAGATCAATGATGTTACAGACTCCAACATTATGTGGGATGCTTTAAATGCAGGTACCGCAGAAATGTGGGCAGCTGCATGGCAGGCAACAGTGGATCCTGATATGTATCAGGTTTACCACAGCGCAAGTGTAAAGAGCAATTACTACCACATCAATGATGAAACACTGGATCAGGATATTATTGATGCCCGTTCCACAGCTGATCAGGAATACAGAAAATCTGTTTACAAACAGTGTCTGGACATTATTCTTGACTGGGCAGTAGAGATTCCGATCTATCAGAGACAGAACTGCGTTATTTACAGCCCTGAGCGTATCAATGCAGATACCTTTACGAAAGATGTTACTACATTCTATCCATGGTATGGAGATATCATTAATATCGAAATGAACTAAAGGTATAAAAGAAGAATGACTTGTTAGCGCAGTGGGTCCACCATAACCAGTGGACCCACTGCCTTACTGGCAGTATGCCTTGGGCTAGAGCGTGTCTGAAAAAGCATTCCCGCAATCTCCCACAAATTGTGACGCACATCTTGCAGAAAGCCTTTTTCAAACATGCTCTGGAACCCGGCCCGGTAAAACGGACAGAACCGGCAGGACACACTGCCAGTAAGAACAAGGTAAGTCAGTCTTCCCGCCCGATACTGAAAGGATAATTTATATAATGAAAAAATTTATTGTACGTCGTGTACTTCTTGGAGCGATGATCCTGTTCTTCGTTTCCATGATCATTTATTCAATTGAGAGAGCCCTTCCGACTTCTTATGTAGAGGGAAGAGCCCGTGACATGTCAATGAAACAGGGTGCTAAGCCCTATGATGAGCTGGTTGCTGAGTTAAATGCCGCTTATGGACTGGATAAGCCGGTCCTGGAAGGTTATTTCATCTGGCTTGGAAAAGCTGTTCATGGTGAATTCGGAGAATCCTGGATTTTCCATCAGCCAGTAAAACAGAAATTTGCCAGTGTCATCTGGTATTCTTTTGCTCTGGCACTGGCCTCCTTCCTGTTGGAAATTATCATTGCCATACCTTTGGGTATTATATCGGCAACGAAGCAGTACAGCAGGATTGATTATGCAGTTACCGTTTTTGCATTGATCGGTATTTCGCTGCCGTCCTTTTTCTTTGCTACCATTTTGAAATGGATTTTCTCTATTAATCTGAAATGGGTTGACCTGTATGGTATCGTAAGCCGTATGCATGAGTCCTATGGAAGTGTAGGTAAGGTACTGGATATGGCACAGCATATGATCCTTCCGGTTATTACGCTGACTATCGTAAGTGTTGGTTCCCTTATGCGTTATACCAGAACCAATATGCTGGAGGTTCTGAATGCAGATTATATCCGTACTGCCAGAGCGAAAGGTGTTCCGGAAAAAAAGGTGGTTTCTCATCATGCATTCCGCAATACTCTGATTCCGATCATCACCATCCTTGGAAGTACACTTCCGAACCTGTTCGGTGGAGCGATGATCACAGAGACTTTGTTCCAGATTCCGGGAATTGGATATACCTCCTACCAGGCATTAACTCAGGGAGATATTCCGTTTACCATGTTCTATATGGTATTTCTGGCATTTCTGACATTAACCGGCAATCTGATCGCAGATATCCTGTACGCTGTGGCAGATCCAAGGGTACGAGTAAATTAGGAGGAAAAACATGAGTACAGATCCAACAAAGAAAAAAGACGATCATGTCAGTACCTCCAAGGCACTGGATGATGAACAGCGTGTAAAAGTCCTTTCACCAGGAATGCTTGTTGCAAAGCGTTTCTTCCGCAATAAACTGGCTGTGGCAGGACTTGTAATTCTGGTAGCGATGTTTTTGTTTTCATTTATAGGTGGTATGGTAAGCCCTTACAATGAAAGCCAGGTATTCCGTAAAACAGATCATGTATGGAAAGACTATGCGGGAGCTACCTATAATAAATCTTATATTTTTACAACAGCAAATGGTGCAGAATTTCCTGCGCAGGGACAGCAGAAATTTATCCTTGCTACAAACAAGGGAAATGATTCCTTTGAAGCAAATGATGTAACCTACGGATTGGAACAAAAAGGTGAAGATTACTGGGCAATTTATTCTTCAGAATCAGTAGCAACCGTTCTTACACTGAAAGGAAAATCTACTTATAAACAGGTTGGAAATACAGAAATAACAGATGAAATCAAAGAAGGCTATGAAGAGGCTGTGGCAAATGATGCCAATACCTTTGAAGTAGATGGAACTACCTATACAATTGAGAAGGCCGGACGTGAGAATCAGATCACAATTTCCGGCGAAGTTGCATTTGCAACCAAGAAAGTATTCAGCGCAGCAACGAATGATGCAGAGATGGGATTTGATTTCCAGCAGGCAGCACTTGATGCAATTGAAGTAGGAGATGCTTCTTTTGAATACGATGGTGCAACCTATGAGCTGACTACAACAGAGAAAGAGACATCCACAGAGGTTGTAAAGGATGGCGAAGTTTATGCTACTGTTTCCAATCTTCTGGTATCTCCTCAGGCAAAAGGTGTGTTCCTTTCTCTTTCCTTTAAAGAAGCAGTAGAACAGGCAATTGCTGACAAAGCTTCTACATTTACAGCTGTTAATGAGGCTGGCGAAGAAGAAACCTATCAGCTTCAGACCAAGAATACACAGTATGTTGTAAGAAGCCAGAAAGCAACTACTGTAAATGATACTTATTCCGGACCAAGCAAAAAGCACTGGTTAGGAACAGACGGAAACGGTATGGACATGCTGACCAGACTGATGTATGGCGGACGTATTTCCCTGATGATCGGTTTCGTTGTTATCATTATTGAAGGTATTATTGGTATTCTGATCGGTGGTGTGTCCGGTTATTTTGGAGGATGGGTAGATACCATTCTCATGCGTGTGGTTGATGTTGTAATCTGTATTCCGGCAATGCCGCTGTACATTATCATCGGTTCTGTTATGGATTATTACAAAATTGACCCGCGAATCCGAATTTATGCACTTTGTGCAATTCTTGGTATCGTAGGATGGCCGGGAATTGCCCGTATGGTTCGAGGTCAGATCCTGTCTCTTCGTGAGCAGGAATTTATGGTTGCTACAGAAGCTACCGGTGTTCGTATTTCAAGACGTATTTTCCGTCACCTGATTCCGAACGTTATTCCACAGCTGATCGTTATTGCAACAATGGGACTTGGTGATGTTATCCTGATGGAAGCAACTCTTAGCTTCCTTGGAATCGGTGTTAAATTCCCATACGCTTCCTGGGGTAATATTGTAAATGCGGTAAATGATGTATACGTATTGACCAACTTCTGGTTCGTATGGATCCCGGCCGGATTCTTAATCCTGCTGACCGTTCTTGGATTTAACTTTGTGGGTGATGGTCTTCGTGATGCATTTGACCCGAAAATGAAACGGTAGGTGCGAATATGGCATTATTTGGTAAGAAAAACGCAAACTATATCTCAGCTAAGGAAACCAAAAGGATCTCCAAAGAGAATCGAAAGATCACCAATGAGATAGAGAAGAAGAGAAACAGAAAGAATATTCCGGAGTCAGAGTATATCACTACCATGAAGAACCCGGAAAACGTAGTTGAGTTTGACAATGTTCATACTTATTTCTTTACAGATATCGGAACTGTTAAAGCCGTTGATGGTGTAAGCTTTGAAATTCCTCAGGGAAAAACAGTTGGTGTTGTTGGAGAGTCCGGTTGTGGAAAGTCTGTAACAAGTCTTTCCCTTATGCAGCTGGTACAGCGTCCTCAGGGACAGACCGTAGAAGGAGAAATCCGTTTTAATACTGGCGACAAGGTTTACAATATTGTAAATACTCCTACAAGTGAAATGCAGAAGCTTCGCGGAAATGAGCTTTCCATGATTTTCCAGGAGCCTATGACTGCACTGAACCCGGTATTCCGCATTGGAGAGCAGGTTGATGAGATCACCAAGCTTCACAATCCGGATATGAGCAAAGAGCAGGTAAAGGCCAGAACCATCGAAATGCTGAAGCTGGTTGGAATTGCCAACAGTGAGGGCGTTTATAAGATGTATCCTCATGAGCTTTCCGGTGGTATGCGTCAGCGTGTATGTATCGCAATCGGTCTTGCTTGTAATCCAAGACTGATCATTGCTGATGAGCCTACCACAGCTCTTGACGTTACAATTCAGGCGCAGATCCTGGATCTGATGCGTAACCTGAAGGATAAGATCAATTCTTCCATTATGCTGATCACTCATGACCTGGGGGTTATTGCAGAGATGGCAGATTATGTAGTTGTTATGTATGCTGGCCGTGTAGTTGAGAAGGGTACTGCAAGTGAGATCTTCAAGAGCCCATCTCATCCATACACCATTGGACTTATGCGCTCCAAACCGGTTGTAGGCAAGAAGGTTGACAAGCTTTACAGTATTCCAGGTAAGGTTCCGAACCCTATTGATATGCCGGATTACTGCTATTTTGCTTTTGCAGCTATAAAATTTATAGCGCTTACGGCAAATTTGGTTTATAATAAAGATAAGGAAAAATCTTTGTTATAAAGGGAGGATTGCTGTTATGGATAACTATGATAACGATTTAATTAAACTTGATTATAGAAAGCGTCCCAAAAAATCAGCCGATAATATGACCCCTTATGATAAAGCCATCCGCATTATGTTTAAGGTTTTGTTTTTTATGGTTATTTACATGTTTTTTATGGGAATTGTAAGCTACATTTTAAATGCGTTTTAAATTCGTTCTTTGGCCTCCGCATTAAGCGGGGGCTTTTTTTACGCAAAAAAATAACGCAAACACATAATGTATTTGCGTTCAGCGGTTACTGCTTATATAACTAATGCGTCAGGCCATATTGGCAAAACGCTCAACTGCTTTGGTAAAGTTTTGAATGGTTTTTTCGGCGTCGCCGTGTTCAATGCCGTCGCGCACGCAGTGCTGAATATGCCCTTCCAGCACAACCTGCCCTACGCGGTGCAGTGCCGATTTTGCGGCGTTAATCTGCATAAGAATATCCTCGCAGGCCACATCTTCGTCAACCATTCTGTCAATTGCCTGCACCTGACCGATAATTTTTTTCAGGCGGCGGTGCAGATTGTCAGAATCCATACATTGTCTCATCTAATACCTCCCATCAGGGCGTCAGACGCCAGTTTTAAAAGGGCCAAACCAGCGGTACAATAATTACCGTGGCAGCAAAACATAACAGTATCAGCGGCAGGCCCGCTTTAATATAATCCACAAAGCGGTAGTTGCCCGGACCAAC
>OMGY01003216.1_pt1 | contig 11266 bp, 6 predicted proteins | sample 1674461 | NCBI WGS metagenome assembly OMGY01 (sample SAMN05578579, study PRJEB25193) | human gut metagenome | biome: Human Microbiome; feature: human-associated habitat; material: feces | host: Homo sapiens | place: USA:Birmingham
AGCTGGTGCAAAACAGTGTGTGGAGCCAGAAGAGCAACTTCTGCGATATTCCCACCGACTGTCCTACCCGTGAGCGTGCCGGCTGGACGGGCGACATGGGGGTGTTCATTGAAACCGGTCTGACCCTGATGGATTGCTACCCGGTGGTGGAAAAATGGCTGGCAGAATGCCGCCTGAACCAGTACCCGGATGGACGCATGGCAAACATTGCCCCGCCCACCAGCCGCCCCGGTTATATGACCCCCATGCTCTGCATGTCGGCGGGCTGGGGCGATGCTGCCATTCTGGTGCCCTACGCTCTTTATAAGCGTACCGGCGACCGCAAGATTCTGGCAGACAACTACGAGATGATGCAGAAGTGGTATGCGTTCCTGCTGGGTCGTGCCCAGCAGACTACCGAGGAGCAGCAGACCGGCGAGTACGCCCAATACACGGTTCTGAACGGTCTGGACTACGGCGAATGGTGTGAGCCGGGCATCACCGCGATGCAGGCGATGATGAACCCGCGCAAAAGCGTGGGTACGGCGTATCTGGCTTATTCCGGGCGGCTTCTGGCAGAAATTGCACAGGCGCTGGGCAAGGCAGAGGACGCAGCGCAGTACCGCGACACGGCAGAAAAGGCGGTAAAGGCATACCGCGCTGCCTTTACGGATAACGGAAAAATTACTTCGGACCGGCAGTGCGAATATGTCCGCGCCATTGCCTTTGCGCTGCTGGGCGAGGAGGAGAGCCAAGCCGCTGCGGATACGCTGAACCAGATGGTGCTGGACAACGGCTGTCATCTGAATACCGGCTTTTTGTCCACGCCGTTCCTGTGCAAAGTGCTTGCGGAGCACGGACACACCGACACCGCTTACAAGCTGCTGCTGCAGGATACCGCCCCCAGCTGGCTCTATGAGGTCAAGCAGGGCGCTACTACCGTCTGGGAGACATGGACGGGCATTGACGCAAACGGCCACCCCAGCGAATCCCTGAACCATTACTCCTACGGTGCCATCTGCGGCTGGCTGTTTGGCGGTGTGTGCGGAATCCGTCTGGCAGGGGAGACCCTGACCATCGCCCCCACCCCGAACCCGGCTCTGGGATGGGCAAAAGCAGTGTACGATTCCCCGGTGGGGCGCATTGAAAGCGGCTGGCAGTATGCAGGCGATGCCGTGACCTACACCATCACCGTGCCCTGCAATCTGACCGCAGAAGTCACCCTCCCGGATGGCAGAAGCCTGACCTTGCAGCCGGGCACCCACATTCTGTAACGCAAAAAGATCCCCCGCAAGACACAACGCCCCGTACCGGAAGGAGTAACCGGTGTGGGGCGTTGCTTTTATGGGGATAATGAAGAAAATGATGAGAAAATGGCAGATCAGAATTTTTGTGCAAGGTATTTTGCACTGAGCTGGAAGCTCTTGACAGGAGAGTTGTCCACCCAGTTGCGGTGGCTTTCCAGAATAACGGCATCCACATCCATGGCAAGGGCCTGCGCCATCAGGCTGTCCAGGTCCATGTTGCCGGTGCCCAGCTCCATGCTGTCGGTTTTCAGGATGGGCGTGATGGCGCTGCCGGTGATGCGGGTGCCCCGGTCGTTGATGTGCCACAGCTTCATGCGGGGACCAAGCCGCTGCATCCATGCCAGCGCGTTTGCACCGCCCTCGGTGAACCAGTAGCTGTCAAACTCAAAGTTGACAAAAGCGGGGTCGGTCTCTTCTAAGAGGATATCGTAGGCGCGCTTTTCCGCATTCACATGCCGCAGCTCGCAGTTGTGGTTGTGGTAGAGCAGATGGATGCCCTCGGCTGCCAAGGCTTCGCCGGCTTTGTTCAGCCGCTGCGCCAGTTCGTGCATGGCGGCTTCATCGCCGTAATCAAACCGGTACATCCCGGTGATGACCACATGCTGTGTGCCGAAGCTCTTGGCTTCCTCGGCCACTGCGTGGGCATCCCGTTCCAGAGAGCCTAGGTCGGTGTGCAGGCTGACCACCTGAAGGCCTGTCTCCTGCACCAGCTTGTGCCAGTCCAGATTGCCGCCCTTGCCCACCGGTATACCGGCGGCCTTGGTCAGCAGCTTTACCACAAAACCAATGGGGTGGATCATAAATCCACACAGTTCAATACCGTCGTACCCGGCGGCTTTCATGGCAGCAAGGGTCTCTTTTGCCTGCTGCTCGTTGCTCAGTACAGTGCCCAGCATAAATTGCTGCACGGCTTTGATGGGCATGGTTTACCCCTCCAGTTTGAAAGTCTTGCCCGGCGTGATGCCGTTTTCGTTAAAGCTGTCCACGCAGATGTAGTATTCCTGCCCGGCGGTCAGGGTGGAAAGGGTCACTTCGTCTGCGGCATACACCAGCCAGCTCAGATAGAGTTTATCGGGCGCAACGCCGTAGCGGACGTTGTAGCCCTGCGCTTTTTCGATGTGCTTCCAAGTAATCTTTGCATCCAGTGCATCTACGCGAGCCCCGGCGGCTTCGGCCTGTGCGGGCTTTGCGCCCTCGCCGTTGCCGAACACCCGCAGACCGCTGATGCGCAGCAGCTGTCCATAGGGCAGTTCGCCGCCGGTGACCCGGACGTACCGGGCGCGGATGCCGTCGGCATATTCGTAGTAGCCGTTGGAGCACTCGCGGGCAACCGTTTCGCGGGTCGTCCAGTCTGCTCCGTTCACACTGGTCTCTACCGTGTAATGGGAGATCTGCGGGCGGGTCTCGATGTGGCGGGTCTTGCGGTCGTCGCCGTAGCTGTCCGCCGGGAAATCCACCACCAGCTTTTCATCCGCCATGTTTACCTGAATGGCACGGACATCACTCTCTTTGCCAAGGTCCACGCAGAGCCATTCGCCCGGCTCTGTACCAGCGGCGCTCCACCAGCTGCGGCAGTCCTCGTTGACTGCCAATTCCGGGCTGCTGTTTTCTGCCGCGCTGGAAGCCGTGACCGGTTTTTTGTAGCTCAGCAGCATCCATTCCGGCTGCTGGCTGGCGGCATCGAATTTGCCTGCCGGGATGCGGTGGGGGTAATCGGAAAAGTTCTGGTTGCAGTAAAGCACGCCGTCCTTGTCGAACCCGGCAGGGAACAGGCCTACCCGGCGCTCAAAGTCATAGTTGACGGAAATGCGCATGGTGGAGGCGTGCCACCAGTTGCCGTAGATGTCGGCAATGGTGCTGCCGTGGCCTGCACCGGTGATGAATCCACCGGGCTTTGCGGAAAACGGATTGGATGCCTGCCGCACAAAGGGGCCCAGCGGAGAACGGGAGGTGTATACACCGTCGGCGTAAGTGTTGTACTGGGTGCCGGGGCAGGCGTACTGCAGATAGTAGGTGTCGCCGTGCTTTGTCATGAACGCACCCTCAATGTAGGGCTTGCCGATGGCGTTGAACATGGCAGTCAGGCTTTCGGCACTCAGGCCGGGGATGCTTGCCATCTGCGGCGGCAGATTCAGCTTGCCGGTCTTGGGGTCATAGAACTGCTTCATGGACTGGTACAGCACGCTGGCTTCCCGGTCCACAATGCCGTTGTTGCCGGGGCGTTCGTAGCCAAGTATGGTTTCATTGCCGAAGATCAGCTCCTGCTTTTCACTGATGGGGGTCATGGTGTTCGGGTCCAGCTCCACGCCGTAGATGGGGGCAATATTGGAACAGCCCCAGTAGAAGTACACCCGGCCATCATCATCGCAGAACAGATCCGGGTCCCAGAAAGCAAAGGGCGCGGAAACCTCGGTAAACGGCTCGGTCAGGGGGTCAGCGGTGCGCAGGATGGGGCAGTTGCGCCCCTTGCGGCTGGCGCAGAAGTAGAGGTAATTGCCCACCTGCCGCACATCTGGCGCGTAGTCATAGATCAGCAGGTCGGGGTCTGCATGGAAGTTCCAGTCCAGAAGATCCTCCGAATACCAGAACCCTGCCGACATGGAAACGAACAGATAATATCTGCCTTTGAAGTACACCAGCGTCGGGTCTGCGCCCTCCCGGAAACCCGCTGTGCGGGGGCCTTCCTTCATGTGCTGGTAACGGTAGCCCAGATCAAGGGGATTGCAATAGGTCTGTTTCATCGAAGCTTACTCCTTGGCAATGCCCTGCAATACCCGGTTCAACTGCTTGATGTCCTCTTCCGAAGTGCCCGCCTGCATCAGCATGGATTGAATGGTCATCCGCTGCATGGCACGCTCCATCATGGCCACCAGAGCCGGGTTGTCCTTCACGGCAGCGGCAACATCTCCGCGGGCAGCGGCGGCTTTATCAGAAATCTGCTTCAGGATGGGACCGGCTTTCGGGTCTGCCATGGCGGCAGCCATGTTGTCCTTCACCGACCAGCAGCTTTCGTCCAGCTCGCCGTCAAACCAGTTGGTCACGTTCTTGCGGTTGTCCATGGCGTAATCCGGGTTGGGGGCGTCCACCTTGTTCACCAGGATCACGCTGCTGTGCTCACCGGAGCGTGCCTCAATGCTGTGCTTGCCGGTAATGGGCAGCTGGAAGGTGAACACCTTGTCGCCCTGCTTGGTCTCCACCAGTTGACCGTCCTTGTACAGCGAGACCTCCGGCAGATTGGAGTAGACCTTGATCTCGGTCACATCCTCGGCGCGGTCCACATAGCGGCTGCCGCACAGGTGCACGAACGGCTCCTTGCTCCAATAGGCCTTGTAGAGATAGAAGGGGTCTTTTTTGAGCTTGCGGTCAAAGGTGACAAGTCCCTTCTGGTTCTCGCCATGCTTGCCGCCCTCGTCGCGGCCATCGGCGGCAAAGTCGAACATATTCCACACATGAGTCGCCCACAGCCAAGGACGGTCGGCAATCATCTTAGCAATGTGCTCATGGTAAATGCACTGGTAGCTCTCGGTGTAGTCGCCCTTTTCCGGGTGGCTGCTCTGGTACTGGGGGTTGGCATCTGCGCCATACTCCGAAAAGCCGATGCAGCGGTCAGGGTAATCGGTATGGTATTTGTCAAAGAACTCGTCGTTCTGCTCCAGTTCACCCAGATACCAGCCGAAGTAGAGGTTGTAGCTGTTCACATCGGGAATTTCCAGAATAGGACTGGTGGTCTCCAGCATAAACACGTTTGCCATGGTGGTCTTGCGAGTGGGGTCCAGCTTGTGAGCCAGCTCGTTCAGCAGACGGTGGTTTTCCAGCAGATCCTCGTTGACAGCGGAAGCAGCGGTGATCTCGTTGGACAAGCCCCACACGGCAATGCAGGGGTGGTTGTAGTTCTGGACGATCAGCTCTTCCATCTGGGTCAGGGTGTTGGCACGGCCGTTGGTCATGTGCATGGTGATGTAGGGGATCTCTGCCCAGATGACAAGACCCTTTTCATCACACAGGTCGTAGAAATACGGTGCGTGCTGATAGTGTGCCAGCCGGATGGTGTTGGCACCCATTTCCAGAATGATGGAGATATCCTCCTCCATCATTTCGTTGGTCAGGGCAATGCCCGCACCTTTTCGGTCCTGGTGGCGGGAAACACCGCGCAGCGGATATTCCCTGCCATTCAGGATAAAGCCCTTCTGGGGGTCGATCTCAAACTTGCGGCAGCCGAACCGGGCGGAGGTCTCCTCGCCATTGTCCAGCTTGGCAGATACGGTGTAGAGGAAGGGGTCGTCCACGCCATCCCACAGATGGGCGTTGTTCAGCGTGAAAACAACCTTTGCAGTGCCGTTTTCCACCGGGGCGGTGATGCTCTGGCCTTCCAGCGCAAAGGATACGCTTTGTGCGCCGATCGCAGCAGCTTCCAAAGTAACTTCAACGGTCTTGGCGGCAAGGTCGGTGACGATAGGGGTCACCTTCAGCGCCGGTGCGCCATTAGCGGGCAGGGCAAAGTGTTCTGCCGGGACGATATGCAGGGTCACATCCCGGTAAATGCCGCCGTAGAAGGTAAAATCGGCTTTCTGGGGATACACGGTGTCGTTGTCGCAATTGTCCACGCTGATGGCCAGCAGGTTCTCGTCTTTCAGGTGGTCGGTCAGGTCCACCCGGAAGGTGGAGTAGCCGCCCTTGTGCTCGGCCAGTTTTTCCCCGTTCAGGTAAACGGCGGCGGTCATGGCTGCGCCGTCCAGCTGCAGAACAGCCTTGCCGCCTGCCGGGATGGCGGGCTTTGTCAGGGCCAGTGTATACCAGCAGGTGCCGCGGTAGTAATCGTTGCCGCCGTCCTGACCGTCCACCGCGTTCCATGTGTGGGGCAGGGCGATGGCCTCACCCATAACAGCGGTGGGGATGCCGGGGTTCTCCTTGGTAAAATGCCAGTCGCTCTGATTCAACAGGATGGTCTTGCTCATGGTAAAAACTCCTTTATATTTATAAAAGATGGATAGAATCAGCAAAAACCGAAAGAGCGTATGAGCCTTTTCGGTCTTTGCAGGGTGTTACTGCATATGTTCTGCAATTACTTCACGGCGAAGAGCGTCTTTTTTATCTGCGATGCGCTTCTGGACGTTGACCATTTCTTCCTTGGTCAGCGGGCAGCCCAGCATGGCGATCAGGGTGATGACCCAGCCCAGCATGGGCAGACCGAACTTGATGGCAAGGGTCATCCAGAAGATGCCGGAGGTGTAGGCATCCGTGGGCTGAGGCATGGTGGTGGTGTAGCCCAGAACGGCCACTGCTGCGGTGGCGATGACGGCAGCCACCGAGGTGATGAGCTTGTCCACCAGACTGTAAGTACCAGAAACGACAGCCGGGATATAGCGGCCGCTGCGGTCCAGCTCGTAGTCGATGGTGTCAGCCATGTAAGAGGTGTTGGAGGTGGTGATGCACATATTGGAACCGTTCTGCAGCAGGGTCAGCAGGACATAAACAATCATGTTCCAGCTGCCGATCACACCGATCTGACGGGTGTCGGTAAAGATGAAGAACAGGATCAGCACAGTGGTGATGGTCATGCTGATGCAGGTCCAGGTCACGATGCCCTTCTTGCTGCCTTTTTTGCCCACATACTTTGCGCCGAAGGCTGCAAAGAAGATGGAGGGAACCATGCTGATCATGCTAAGGGTGGTAGCAAGACCCATGTTGCCGATGAGGATGCCGTTCAGCATCGTGTTGATGATGGCCTGGCTGCCTACCTGCTGTGCCAGCTTATCGGAAGCGTGGGAGGCAACATAGCACTGCAGGGGCTTGTTGTGTTTGAACACCTCAAGAATATCCGCAACCTTCAGCGGTTCGTGATTTTTGCTGATGCCCTCAAAGTTTTCGGGCTTATCGTAGGCGGAGATACCGGCGCAGACGATCAGGGTGCCGATGCCGGCAATGATCAGGACGATGGTGCAGACCGTGCTGAGGAAGCCCTGATTGAAGGTGCCGCCGCACTTGGGCAGGATGACGGTGTAGACCAGCATGCTCATGCCCATGGGCACGAAGTAGTTCAGCGCAGTGGTCCAGACACCGATGGTGGGACGCTGCCGGGGATCGTTGGTCATGATGGCAGGCAGGGTCTGGGCGGTCATGTTGGTGACGGTATAGCCGATAATATAAATAATGTAGGTCAAAACGAACACCGGCAGGCCGAAGCCCTTGCTGGAACACAGGTTGAACATACACAGCAGGCCCACCGCTTCGATCAGGTAGCCGCTGATCAGCAGAACGCGCAGCTTGCCGAAACGGGTGTTGACGCGGTCGTAGACGAATGCCAGCATCGGATCGGTGAAGGCGTCCAGAATGCGGGCCAGCATCAGGATGATGCCGACGGTTGCAGTAGTGATGCCGTAGCCGATACTGGCAGAATAACTTGCCATACCGATCAGGGAATAGACGCTCATGCCCACAAAGGCGTTGCAGGCATAGCAGATGATCTGCCATGTTTTGGCGCGGCGGTACTGGACGCCGTCTACCTCGCTGGCGCTGGGTTTCTTTTGGAACATAATGATTTTCCTCCTTTTTATGTGAAACGGGTTCCGCTTTTCTTGACACCAGAATAACAGAATGCAACAGGTACTGCCGGACAAAAAACTGGAATTAAGGATAAAAATTCGTGCAATAATTTGTGGTGCGTGAATTTACATCCGCCTTCACGATTTATTGTCCCATAGGGAAAAAACAGGTCTGCTACAATAGTCTCAACAAGTAACACGCAGGAGGGGAGAACCATCATGCAGAAATTTGAAAAAGGCTTTTTCATCGGAGCTGCAACAGCAGCCCATCAGGTAGAGGGCAACAATACGAAGAGTGACTACTGGGCACAGGAGCAGCTGCCCCATTCCAGCTTTACGGAGCCCAGCGGCATTGCCTGTGACCATTATCAACGGTACGAAGAAGATATCAAGCTCCTGGCCGATGCCGGGCTGAACGCTTACCGCTTTTCCATCGAGTGGGCACGGGTGGAGCCGGAGGAAGGAACGTTCGACCCGGAAGCCATTGAACACTACCGCAAGGTGATCGCTTGCTGCAAGGCACACGGCGTAGAACCCATCGTCACCCTGTTGCACTTTACCAGCCCCAAGTGGCTCATCTGCAAGGGCGGCTGGGAAGCGGAGTCCACCGTAGAGGACTTTAAGAACTATGCAGTCTATGTCATGGAGCAGCTGGGCAGCGAGCTGCGCTATGTCTGCACCATCAACGAAGCCAACATGGGCTTGCAGCTGGCCACTATTTCCAAGCGGTTCCGCCTGATGGCCGAACAGGCTGCCAAGAATGCCGCCGCGGCCGGAAAGTCTGCCGAGGGTACGGTGCAGGTGGGCATGAATTTCCAGAAGATGATGGAAAACATGAAGTATGCTGCCATGGAGAATGCACAGGTGTTCGGCACGCCCCAGCCGCAGATCTTTGTCAGCGAGCGCACCCCGGAGGGCAATCTGCTGGTGCGGCGTGCCCATGCAGCCGCACGGGATGCCATCAAGGCCATCTGCCCGCAGGTCAAGGTTGGCCTGACCCTTTCGCTCCACGACTTGCAGGCACAGCCCGGCGGCGAAGCCTTTGCCGAGGCCGCATGGCAGAAGGAGTTCACCCATTATCTGCCCTACATCAAAGAGGATGATTTCTTAGGTGTGCAGAACTACACCCGCACCCTTTACGGCCCGCAGGGGCAGCTGCCGGCACCGGAGGGCGCAGAGCTGACCCAGATGGATTACGAGGTTTACCCGCAGGCACTGGAGCACGTCCTCCGCAAGGTGGCAGAGGAATTCAAGGGCGATCTCATCGTCACCGAAAACGGCATTGCCACCGCCGATGACACCCGCCGTGTGGCGTTTATCCGGCAGGCACTGGACGGCGTGCAACACTGCATTGCCGACGGCATCCCGGTGAAGGGCTACTTCCATTGGAGCCTGATGGATAATTTTGAGTGGCAGAAGGGCTATGCCATGCAGTTCGGCCTGATCGCCGTGAACCGTGAAACCATGGAGCGGACCGCAAAGCCCAGCCTTGCGGTGCTGGGGGAGTATTGCGGAGCTTGAGAGGGGGCTCCGGGCATCGGTAGAAAAAACGGCGGAAGTATGATATACTATTTCTATCAATGAGTCAATGAGCCGGAGGGGTTACACATGGATGTTCTCCAGAATATGATGCTGTTTTCCGAGCTTGTCCAGTGCGGCGGCAATGTTTATACATGGTGCTATGATGCAAAGGGAAAGCTACTACGGAGCAACTGCCCGGACGAGGCCTTTCTAGCCAGCGCATTTGAGCTGTTCGGCTGCAAACAGCGGATGCTGGAGCATGGGAACCGGGATGATGTACCCGTTACCTTGGGGACGGCTCTGGGTCTTTTGTGGGGCGCAGCCTTTGAAAAGGAAGAGGGGAAGCTGAAGCGTGTCTGGGTCATCGGGCCGGTGTTCCATCGGGATGTGACAATGCGCGGGATCGAGGACGGGCTGAAATATTACAGCAAGCTGGAGATCAGTGTGGCATGGACGATCCAACTTTACAAAGCCCTTGAAAAAGTTTCTACCCTGCAAAACACCATTATATACCGCTATCTGCTGATGATGCACTACTGCCTGACCGGGCAGCGGTTGGAACTGAGCTGTGTCAACAGTAGCACAGCACAGGAGGAGCGGCTGGAAAGCTCTGCCATCCCCCACGACCGGTATAAAGTCTGGATGGCAGAGCAGGGAATGCTGCAGATGGTCCGCACCGGAGACCTGAATTACAAGCAGGCGCTTTCCAACTGTATGAGCATAAGTGCAGGTGTGCCGGTACAGAGCAGCGATGTCCTGCGCCAGAGCAAGACCTCCATCATCGTGTTCACCTCTCTGGTCTGCCGTGCCGCCATTGAGGGCGGTCTTTCCCCGGAGGAGGCGTACTCCCCCTGGGGGACAGCTACATTCAGACGGCAGAAGCGGCAAAATCGTTGGATGAACTGAGCCCGCTTGCAATGATGATGTACGATGATTTCATCCGGCGTGTCCACAAACACCGGACAAACCCGAACCTCAGTATGCAGATCCAGAAATGTGTGGATTACATCGAGATGAATCTGGACAAAAAGATCGTAGCGGAAGATCTTGCCGCCCTGGTGGGCTACACGGAATATTACCTCACCCACAAATTCAAGGAAGAAACCGGTCTGAGCGTGACGAACTATGTAAAGTTTGCAAAGGTCGAACGTGCGAAAGTTCTGCTGAAAAGTACACCGTTCAGCGTCCGGGAAATTTCCGAGCAGCTTGGCTTTTCCACCCGCAATTATTTCAGCGCAGTCTTTCAGCAGGTCACCGGAAAAACGCCCATGGAATTCCGGGAAACATAAAGCAGAACAGGCATCCTGCGTTACCGTTTGGCGGTATCGGGCAGGATGCCTGTTCTGCTATGATGACGAAAAATGGGGGAGAATGGCTCAGTTGAGGAACTTCTCGTTCAAAGTCACACCAAAGTCGCGGGCGATGGCGCGCAGGTCGTCGTCGGTGATGGTCTGACGGATGATGCCGCCGCCCATGGAGAGCACCTTGACGTAAATTTCGGCACTCTTTTCGATGGTGTGGGCCAGACCAAAGGTGATGTCAAAGTCCGGACCGGAAGCAAACAGACCGTGCTGTGCCCAGATGGCGGCCTGATAGGTTTTCATCAGCTCGCTGGTGGCCATGGCGATATCTGCCCCGCCGGGCACCATCCACGGGCAGACACCCACGCCCTCCGGGAACACCACCGGGCACTCGGTGGCGCTCTGCCACAGCGCACGGGTGAAGTCCCGGTCGGTCAGGGGCAGGATGTAGGTCAGGGCGATCACGTTGGTGGCGTGGCAGTGGTAGATGACACGGTTTGCGCCATTGGTGGCAGCCTTGCGGACACTGTGGTTCATAAAGTGGCTGGGGAACTCGCTGGTAGGCTTTGCGCCGCCCTCCAAGCCCCAGACGATGCGCCAGCTGTCGCCCTTGTCG
>OMGY01003220.1_pt1 | contig 11253 bp, 6 predicted proteins | sample 1674461 | NCBI WGS metagenome assembly OMGY01 (sample SAMN05578579, study PRJEB25193) | human gut metagenome | biome: Human Microbiome; feature: human-associated habitat; material: feces | host: Homo sapiens | place: USA:Birmingham
GCATGGCGCCCCATGCCGGAGCATTGCAGCTACACGGATATGGGCTATACGTTTGTTGGCATGGCTGCGGCGCAGACCATCTGCTTTGTGCCGGTGGTTCTGTACCAGTACCGCCTGGGGCGGGATGGCCAGAGCGTGAGCATGGCCAGCTACCGCGCCCACACGCAGGATTACATCCGCGTAGCGCGCATTCTGTTGGATGCTGCCGAACCGCTGGCCGCACAGCCTGCCCCCGCCGGGCGGGACCTGCTGCTGGTGCAGCGGGCGCGGGATGTGGCGCAGTACCTGATTGAGCTGTACCTGCGCTTTCCCCCCGACCGTGAAACCGGCCTGGCCCTGCGCCGGTATGACGAGATGCTGTGCCAGACTTACCCACACATCGCTGCCATGATGACCAACAAAAACACCCGTCTGCTGCGGGCCGGGCGTTACCTGCCCTACCGCACATTGAGCGCATGGGCGCGCGGAAAACAATCCAACGGCGGCATTTTATAATGCTGTGCCGGATACTTGAATACTTTGCCGGATATGATAAGGCAAAAAGTGAAAGGAGAATACCGTATGCTGCTGCAAAAGCTGCTTTGGCCCCGCGTGGGCATATGCACCGAGGACCAACTGTATTACCGTATGAAAGCCCCCAGCTTCCGCGATGAGGGGGATATCCTGCGCATTGAGCAGGGCGAACGCGTCTGCTTTGATACCTACTTTAACAGCGTCAGCGCAGACAAATGGCGCCGCTACACCGCCGCGCAGAATTTTTCGCTGCGGCTGAAACTGAGCGGCAAGCTGCGCGTTGTGCTGTGCAGCCGCCATTTCATCAACAGCCAGAGCGTGCGCGCCGTGCTGGCCGAAAAAGTAGTGCAGGCGGATTCCGTGCAGGAATTCTGCTTCGATTTTCCCAAGGGCGCTGACGGCATGCTGTTTTTTGAGCTGCAGGCCCTGAGCGGCAATGCCGCCTATTGCGGCGGCGCTTATGAGTGCGATGCCACTGAAAAGGATGTGCAGCCCGTCAAAATCGGCGTGGATATCTGCACCTTCCGCCGGGAGCCGTTCGTTATGGGCAACATTGCCCGCATGCGCAGCGATATTTTGGAAAACGCCGCCAGCCCGCTGCACAACCACCTGGAAGTGTTTGTTTCGGATAACGGCCAGACGCTGGATTACGATAAGCTGAACAGCGATACCGTGCATGTTGTGCCCAACGCCAATGTGGGCGGTGCCGGCGGCTTTACCCGCGGCATGATCGAGATCCTGAAAGCCAACGAAAATGGCGCAGGCGTTACCCATGTACTGGTCATGGATGATGACATTGTGCTGGATACCGATGTGCTGCTGCGCACCTACACCCTGCTGAGCCTGCGCAAGCCGGAATATGCGGATGTATTTGTCGGCGGTGCCATGCTGCGGCTGGACCGCCCCAACATTCAGGTAGAAAACGGCGCCGCCTGGAACCAGGGCCAGTTGATCAGCCACAAAGCCAACTTTGATCTGACCAAGGTTGACCTGTGCGTTGCCAATGAGCTGGAAGAACGCCATGAGTATAACGCCTGGTGGTACTGCTGCATTCCCATTGCCGTTGTGCGGCCGGACAACCTGCCCATGCCCATCTTTATCCGCGGCGATGACATTGAATACGGCCTACGCAACTGCAAACGCCTGGTCACCCTGAACGGCATCTGCGTATGGCATGAGCCGTTTGAGAGCAAGTATTCTTCCTCGATGTACTACTACATCCTGCGCAACCAGTGCATTGACAACAGCATGCACTGCCCCGGCTATGATGCCAACGCCCTGAAAGCCGACCTGCGCAGCCAGGTGATGGGCGAAGTGAACCGCTACCGCTATAAGAATGCTGACCTGCTGATCCGCGGCGTGCGCGACTTTTTGAAAGGCATTGACTGGCTGGAACAGACCGATGCCGAAGCCCTGCACAAAGAGATTATGGCATATGGCTACAAAGCCCAGCCGGTGGACCAGCTGGATGTTCCGTTTGATTATTCCCGCTACCTGTACGCCACCAAAGAGGAAGAAAAAAACAAGGGCAAGCTGAAAAATCTCAAGGTCAAGCTGACCCGCAACGGCTGGCTGGTGCCCCCCACCCGCGAAAACACCGTTGTGAGCATGATGCACATGACCGCCTACAATGCTTACCGCGTGCAGAAGGTACTGAACTATGATTCCAACTCCCAGAAAGGCTTTGTGACCGAGCGCAGCAAGGAAGAATACAGCCGCTGTGTGCGCGAGATGAAAGCCTGCATGAAGGAGATCGACGCCCAGTTTGACGCTGCCGCCCAGAGCTACCGCGAGCGCTGCGGCGAAGTGCGCAGTCTGGACTTCTGGAAAAAGTATCTGAACCTGGACAAGTAATTTTACCGGGCCTATCCCCGGTTTTTCCCGGAAAGGAATCTTACACTTATGGCCAAAAAAAAGGCAAATTCGTTTGTTCTTACCATTGCGGGCATTGCTGCTGCCACCGTGATCGGCGTGGTCGGGGTCAAGCTGACCCCTGCCCCGCATGTGATTTTCAGCCTGGCCCCCAGCGCAGAACCACAGGCTACCGCTGAGCCGGAGCCCATCAGCTGCGTGCTGGCCGGTACCGGGCAGGTTGTGGATTTTGCGGATCCCGGCGCAGAGGAATATGTTTCCCTGCTGGATACCGACAGCCAGAGCCTGACCGAGCGCTATGCCCTGCCCGCTTTGGAGCGGATGACCCAGTCCGACACCGAAAGCCTGATTGCCCCTTTGCAGGTCATCCAGCGCATTCAGACCCTCGGTATTGACCCTGCCACCTTTGATACCCCGGAGGCCAACTGGAAAAACCTGTACAACTCTGTCATGACCCGGCTGGCCCCCCTGGCCACCGCCGAAACCGCCCAGGCTGTGAATTTTACCGGTTCCAGCCTGGCAGAACTGAATGACTTTCTGGCAACCAACCCCGGCAGCACGGTGGAGGTCATCTCCCCTGCTCTGGTGATGGATGCCACCCTGGTTGTCCCCACTGGTACGATCCTGCACGGCAACGGCGCTGTGCTGACCCCCGGCAATGAAACGCTGGACAAAGCCATTGTTCTGGACCAGGCGGAAAATAACGCCGTGACCGGCTTTGTCATCAACGGCGGGTGCAATTACGGTGTGTATGTCAAGAATTCCAGCAGTTTCTATCTGGCTGACCTTGACATCAGCAATGTTTTCCTCAAGGGCCTTTGCGTTATGGGGGAGAACACCGGCTTTGCACTGGTCAATAACAGCATCCATGAAAACCAGAATGGTGCCATCTTCCTGAACGGCGAGATCAGCAATGGCGTGATCGAGGGCAACCGCATTGAAAATAACTCTGGTGCCCGCAACCTGACCGCCGGGCTGGTGCTCTGCTCCATGCCCATTGAGGACATTGAGACCGCCTACAATCCGTTCCCGGATGAAATGCTGTACGATATTTTACAGTCTCCTCATCAGCTGGTTGTGCGCGGCAACACGGTTGCGCAGAACCATTCCTCCGGCATTTATTCGGAAAGCGGCTACCTGAACTATTATGTAGAGAACACGATCTACAAGAACGAAAAAGAGGGCATGTGCCTGGATTACGGCTCCTTCGGCAACTACATTACCGGATGTGAGATCCGCCAGAACGGCGGCCGCAACCGCATGAGTGATGAGGATCTGGAAGCTGACTTTATTCTGGATCAGGGCCGCATGGCGGATGGTTCCTCCCCCGCCAAGCTGCCTGGCATCTCGCTGGATAACACCGCCTACAACACCATTTACGGCAACATTGTGCGGGACAATTACGGTTCCGGCATCAAGGCTGTGCGCTCGGCGTTCAGCAACACCATTCTGTGCAACCAGATCATTGACAACAACCGGGGTGCCAGCGATACCTTCCACTTCTTTGGTATTGAGCTCAGCACTGACCTGAACGCGGACGAAGCCGTGCAGGGCCTGGATTTTACCCCCTGCTATGAGAACATCATTGCCCGCAACACCATTTCCGGCGGGCATTACGCCGGGGTGTTTATGGGCGAAGATGCGTTCATGAATGATATTTTTGACAATACCTTTATGGACTGCACTGACTGGGCTATGGAATCCCTGAGTGAAAAATACAGCTCTACCCTGAACAATATGGCAAACATGCCCACCCGCGGGATCGAACTTTCTAACGGTCAGGGCTGATGCCGCGAGGCTGCTACATGAAACAAACACTGCAAAACCGTTTCCCGCGCCGGTGGCTGCTGCTGGCTTTTGTGCTGAACTTTGCCATTGCCGCGGCTGCACTGCTGCCCTACATGATACGGGACGGCGGCCTGCTGTTGGTTGCGGCGGATTTTGACGCAGAACAGCTCTCCTACAACATGCTGTGCAACAACGCCATCAAAAGCGGCGAGGTGCTGTGGAACTGGCGCATTGATATTGGTTCGGACTTTGTATCCTCGTTCAGCTTTTACACCCTTGGCAGCCCGTTTTTCTGGCTGAGCTTTCTCTTCCCCGCCAGCGCGTTTCCCTATCTGGTCGGCTGGATCTATATGCTCAAATATGCTGTTGCCGGGCTGACCTCGTTTGCCTACTTCCGCCGCAGTGCCAGCGAGAAAAGCGCCCTGCTTGGCAGTGTGTTGTATGCATTTTCCGGTTTTTCCTGCATCAACGTGGTGTTCTATCACTTTCATGATGTGATTGCCCTGTTCCCGCTTTTGATGCTGGGGCTGGACAAACGCATGCAGGAGGGCAAAAAAGCTCCGTTCCTGTTTGCCGTTACCATCAACGTGCTGGTCAACTATTACTTCTTTATCGGGGAAGTTTTCTTCCTGGTGTTTTACTATATTACGCGGTATCTTTTTGGCGGCGAGGACGCACGCCCCGGGGCGGATCTGCGCAAAAATGCCCGCAAAATTCCGGCCTGCATCCTGGAAGGCTGTCTGGGTGTCGGCATGGCGGGGGTACTGTTCATCCCCTCCATTGCGGCGGTGCTCAATAATCCCCGCGTATCGGATCACATCAGCTTGAGCCAACTGACCTTTGACTGGCCCAATTACCTGCAAATGCTGCGGGCGCTCTTCTTCCCGGCGGAGAATATGTTCAATTTTTCCGCTGTGGTGCATGATAACTGGTATTCCATCGCGGCGTACCTGCCCTTGGTAGGCGTTTGCCTGGTTCTGGCTTATCTGCTGCGCTGGAAGTGGGACTGGCTGCATGTGCTGCTGGTGGGGCTGTTCCTTGTAGCAGCCAGCCCGGTCAGCAACAGTCTGTTCGTCATGTTCACCAGCGAGCCGTACCGCCGCTGGTATTACATGCTGGTGTTCCTGCTGGTGCTGGCCACCATCAAGGTGCTGGACCATCTGCAGGACTACCCTTGGCGTGTGGGCTGCGGTATTTCGGCTGCAGTCATCGCCGCTATCACGCTGTATCTGTACGTCAAGCGCGATACCATAGTGTACCGCAAATACTGGCTGGTTGTGTTGACATTGATTGCCATCGGCGGCGTGGTTCTGCTGTTTGCTGCCCTGGGCGGGGTGCGGCGGCTGCGCCTGCGCCGCCCCATGGCTGCCCTGACGGCCTGCACTGCTCTGGTTGCTGCACTGACCACCGGTTTTACCGTGGGCACCTATCAGCGTGCCTACACCCAGACGATCGGCCTGACCACCACAGAAATTTATGGTGACGTTATCCACAGCGGCGACGGCCTGCCTGATGCCCTGCCCTACCGCTATTATTTCTGGGAGCCGTATTCCAACCGCGGCATGGCGGCTTACCTGCCGGACCGTACCTCCTTTTTGAGCACGCTTTCCCCCTCCATCTTTACACTGTATGATGCCCTGGGGGACGAGCGCCACGCCATTACCCCCGCCGGGCCGGAGGGCACCAACGAGCTGCTTTCCGTTGGGTATTATATCCGCAACAACTCCGACTGGCCGGATGAAATCTACACCAGTTTTTCCAACGGTCACGAGCAGATCAACGTCTATCAGGATTCCCACGCCCTGCCCATCGGCTTCTGCTATGATACCTACATGACCCGCAGTGAGTTTGACGAGATTGACCCCGCCGAGCGCGCCCACTCCATGTTAAAGACCCTTGTGGTGGCAGACGAGGACGAAGCCACGGTTTCCACCATACTGCGCCACTATGATGCCGCGCTGGATGGTAAGATCAGCCAGGAAAACAAGTATGCCGACATGGACAAGCGCCGCGAAGCCTGCACCGATGTGTTTGATTATGGCACAGACTATTTTTATTCCGAAATCACATCCGGCAGCGAGCAGTACGCATTTTTCAGTGTTCCCTATGACAAGGCGTGGAGCGCCACGGTCAACGGCGAATCTGCAGAGATCCTGAACATCAACGGCCTGATGGCCGTCAAGGTGAATGCCGGTAAAAACTGTATTCGTTTCCACTATTCCCCCACCCCGCTCTGGTGCGGGATCGGGGTCAGCGCCATTAGCATTCTGCTGACGGCAATTTACCTGCTGGCCGGGCGGCGCAGCAGAAAAAGCAAAAAAGAGGTGCTGTAAACCATGAAGGCTACCCGCGAAAATCCGATCCTGTACATCGTGATCCCCTGCTATAACGAGCAGGAGGTTCTGCCCATTACCAGCAAGCTGTTTTTGAAAAAGATCACCGACCTGGTTGCCGCCGGTAAAATCAGCGATGACAGCCGCGTGCTGTTTGTCAACGATGGCTCCAAGGACAAAACCTGGTCCATCATCTGCGACCTGGCCAAGAGCGACAAGCACTACATCGGCATCAGCCAGAGCCGCAACCGCGGTCACCAGAACGCAGTGCTGGCCGGTTTGATGGAAGCCAAGGACAAGTGCGATATCACCATCTCCATTGACTGCGACGGTCAGGACGATATCAACGCCATGGACGCCATGGTAGATGCCTATGTGAACGATGGCTGCGAAGTTGTGTACGGCGTGCGCTCCAAGCGCGATACGGATACCTTCTTCAAGCGCTTTACGGCAGAAAGCTTCTACAAGCTGCTGAACGCCATGGGGGCCGAGGTTGTTTACAACCACGCGGACTACCGCCTGATGAGCGCCCGCGTGCTGCATGAGTTTGCCAATTTCAAGGAGGTCAACCTGTTCCTGCGCGGCATGGTGCCGCTGGTGGGCTTTAAATCCACCAGCGTTGCTTACGAGCGCCACGAGCGTATTGCGGGTGAAAGCCACTATCCCCTGTCCAAAATGCTGTCCCTTGCGTTTGACGGCATCACCAGCCTTTCCGTCAAGCCCATCCGGTTCATTACCGGGTTTGGCGTTATTGTGGCGCTCATCAGCTTTATCGGCGTGATCTGGGCCATTGTAGAAGCGCTGCTGGGTGTCACCGTATCCGGCTGGGCCAGCATGACCAGCATCATCTGCTTTGTTTCCGGCGTACAGCTGATCTGCCTGGGCGTGATCGGCGAGTACATCGGCAAGATCTACATGGAAACCAAGCGCCGCCCCCGCTACATCATCAGTGACCGCACGTGGGATGAGTATGAGAAGTAATCGGCTGGGCAGAGTTACGCCTGTTTGCTTTAATATAGCACCAACAAAATAAATTTGTGCCGCGCGTTTTGCCCCTTGTATGAGGGGTGGAACGCGCGGCTTTTTTTGTTGTTTCGGAGGTTTCCATGCTCACGGTTGACTCATTTTGCAGGAGAGTATTTGCGCCGCGGCCCACCGACATGATTCTTTAGGCAACACCGCACAATTCCCGCCTTGCGGCTTAAGCACCGCTCCGGCAGCTGCGGCACGGCATCTGCGTTGCCAAAATGCTCGATAAGACATCCAGTATTATCTGCGCTTTTGGCTTGGCATCTGCCGCACCTCGCTCGCCGTATCGGCACTTAGAATTATGCGGTATTGCCTTTATTATTTATTCATTATTCTTTCTCATCCCCCACCCCCGGCCCCTCTCCTTCCATAAAAAATTTCCCGATATTTTTTGCCTTCCCCTATTGACAAACGCCCCTGTTGGCAGTATTATAATGTCAACACATGAACAATCATTCATATGATAAAATGTTTGATACCGAGGTGATACTCCCAATGCCTGATACCAAAAAGTTCCCGCAGCCCGCCACAGCACCGGATGGCTTAGCCAACGCCCTGCCTGATGTTCCGGTATGTGACCCAGACTGCCACGGTGAGCCGGATATCGTTGCCAGGCTGCGCAGCGATCTGCCGGACGACGAGGTTCTGTATGACCTTTCGGAGCTGTTCCGTGTGTTTGGGGATACCACCCGCATCAAGATCCTGTACGCGCTGTTTGAGAGCGAGCTGTGCGTAGGCGATTTGGCCCAGTTGCTGGATGTTTCCCAAAGCGCCGTCAGCCACCAGCTGCGGCTGCTGAAAGCCAGCAAGCTGGTCAAGTTCCGGCGGGATGGAAAAACGGTGTTCTATTCCCTAGATGATGATCATGTGCGCAGCATGATTGCGCTTGGCATGGAGCATGTGGAGGAATAAAACGCCCCCAACTCTTGTTACCCCTTATTTTTCAAAAAATATTGATCATAAAACCAAAGGAGATATTATCATGCAGAAGAAATTCAAAATCGAAGTTGATTGTGCAAACTGCGCCGCCAAAATTGAAGATGCCGTTAAAAAGCTGCCCGGCGTGAACAGCGCTTCCGTCAGCTTTATGGCCCAAAAGATGGTTCTGGATGTCGATGATGATAAGTTCGATGCCGTGCTGAAGGATGTTGTTAAGACCGCCAAGCGTGTTGAGCCGGACTTTGAGATCGAGCTGTAAGCTCCTTGCATCAGCATTTTCGGACGGTTTCCAACCGCCTGAAAGTTTCGGAATCCATTCCAAGCGGCGGACATGTGCCGACGCTTGGAATACCTTGCAAGCAAAAAAGCAGGTCCGAGTGCCGTCCAGGCATGAGAACATGCTTCTTTGCGGCAGGGTGGTTCCAAAGGAGGGGTGCAGGAGCGTGGCGCAGCCACACTGCGGCGAACCCCACCTTTGTAGCGTGGAGCTTTTGTGACACGCTCAGGGCGGTTTACAACCGCCCTTATTTTTGCCCCTTTTTTCCTGACGAACACCCAAAAGAGAGGTCTTATCTTATGACAAAGAAGCAGAAAAAGACGCTGAAACGCATCATTATTTCAGCGGTGCTGTATCTGGCCATTATTCTGGCTTCCAAACTGGTGGCTATACCCTGGTATCTGGAGCTGGTGCTCTTCCTGGTGCCGTACTTCATCATTGGCCACGATGTGCTGCGCAAAGCTGTGCTGGGCATTGTTCACGGCGAAGTTTTTGACGAAAACTTTTTGATGGCCGTTGCCACTGTGGGAGCGCTCTGCCTGGGTGAGTTCAGTGAGAGCGTTGCCGTTATGCTGTTCTACCAGATTGGCGAACTGTTCCAGAGCTATGCAGTAGGAAAGAGCAGACGAAACATCAGTGAGCTGATGGATATCCGCCCGGATTATGCGAATATCGAAAAAGAAGACGGAACACTGGAGCAGGTTGATCCGGATGAGGTTGAAATCGGCAGCGTGATCGTTGTACAGCCCGGAGAAAAGGTGCCGATTGACGGCGTGATCGAAGAGGGACGCACAAGCTTAAACACCAGCGCCCTGACCGGTGAGAGCCTTCCGAGGGAAGCCGGCGTTGGGGACGAAGTCATCAGTGGCTGTATCAACATGTCTGGCGTGCTGAAAATCCGGACGACAAAGGAGTTTGGCGAATCGACGGTATCGAAGATTCTGGATATGGTAGAAAATGCAAGCTCCAAAAAATCCAGATCCGAGAATTTTATTTCCAAATTTGCAAAATACTATACGCCTGCGGTCTGCTACGGAGCTCTGGCGTTGGCAATTTTACCTCCCCTTGTGCGGCTGCTGTTTCTTGGAATGACACCGGAATGGGGCGACTGGGTTATGAGGGCGCTGACCTTCCTGGTAATCAGCTGTCCGTGCGCGCTGGTCATCAGTATTCCTCTGAGCTTCTTTGCCGGAATCGGCGGTGCGAGCAACGCAGGTGTTCTGGTAAAAGGCTCCAACTATCTGGAGACACTTTCCCAGACGAAGATTGTTGTTTTTGATAAAACAGGTACTATGACAAAGGGCGTATTCGAGGTCAGCGGAATCCACCATAACGAGATGGAGGATGCAAAGCTTCTGGAATATGCAGCATATGCAGAGTGCTCTTCCTCACACCCCATCAGCAAGAGCCTTCAGAAAGCATATGGCAAGCCAATTGACCGCAGCCGTGTCACAGACATTGAGGAAATCGGTGGAAACGGTGTTATTGCAAAGGTGGACGGTGTGTCTGTAGCTGCCGGCAACGCGAAGCTGATGAACCGTCTTGGTATTGCGTACAAAGAGTGCCATCATGTAGGAACGGTTGTCCATATGGCTGTGGATGGAAAATATGCAGGTCATATCCTGATTTCTGACATTATCAAACCTCATGCCAAAGAGGCAATTGAGAACCTGAAAAAAGCAGGCATTACAAGAACGGTTATGCTCACCGGTGACGGAAAAAAAGTAGCAGAGTCTGTAGCAGCTGACCTTGGAATCGGAGAGGTTCACAGCGAGCTTCTTCCTGCGGATAAGGTTTCCAAGGTGGAAGAGCTTCTTTCAAACAAGTCTGAAAAAGAGAAGCTTGCCTTTGTTGGAGACGGAATCAATGATGCACCGGTTCTTTCAAGAGCGGATATTGGTATTGCAATGGGGGCGCTTGGTTCTGATGCTGCAATCGAGGCGGCTGACGTTGTCCTGATGGACGATGACCCGTTGAAGATTGGGAAAGCCATTCGCATTGCCAAGAAGTGTATGCGAATTGTATATGAAAATATTTATTTTGCAATTGGCGTGAAACTGATCTGCCTGGTACTTGGTGCCCTCGGCATTGCAAACATGTGGATAGCCATTTTTGCAGATGTAGGAGTTATGGTACTGGCAGTGCTCAATGCAATCCGTACTTTGTTTGTGAAAAATCTTTGATGATGATATCGAGGTATTCAGAATGAAAAAAGACATAGATAAAGAAGTGGAAATCTGTGATTGCTGTGAGGTTCATGAAAATCTTCTGCAAATTGTAAACGAGACCATCCCGGAGGAAAACGAGCTGTATGATCTGGCAGAGCTGTTCAAGGTGTTTGGAGATTCTACCAGGATCCGGATCCTGTTTGTACTTTTTGAAGCAGAGGTGTGCGTGTGCGACCTGGCAAAGGCATTGAACATGACTCAGTCAGCTATTTCCCACCAGCTTCGTATTCTGAAACAGAATAAACTGGTAAAAAGCCGCAGGGATGGAAAATCT
>OMGY01003226.1_pt1 | contig 11230 bp, 9 predicted proteins | sample 1674461 | NCBI WGS metagenome assembly OMGY01 (sample SAMN05578579, study PRJEB25193) | human gut metagenome | biome: Human Microbiome; feature: human-associated habitat; material: feces | host: Homo sapiens | place: USA:Birmingham
ACAGTTACACGTGGTTTCCCCACCTGTCCCCGTTTTGTATTAATCAAGATAACACCATTAGCACCGCGTACTCCATAAACAGCACTAGCGGCAGCATCTTTCAATACAGAAAAAGACTCAATTTCTTCCGGATCAATATTATTTAATTCACGTTCAATACCGTCAACTAAAACTAATGGATCGCCACCAACTTTTTGAAAGGTACTAATACCACGAATCCAAAAAGTTGAATTATCATATCCCGGTTCCCCCGAACGTTGAACTGCCAATACACCTGCAACCGTACCTGCTAAATTATTACTCAACGAGCGACTGGTAGATACTTTTAATTTCGCAGGTTCAATTGTTGTAATAGAACCCACTACAGATTCTTTTTTTTGTGCGCCATAAGCCACAACGACAACTTCATCCAACTGACCGACATCTTCTACCATCTGTACATTGACTACTTTTCGATTATCAACGACCTCTTCTTTAGGCACAAAACCTATATAACGGAAAGAGAGCACTGACCTCTTTGCAGGAACAGTAATACTATAATTACCATTCATGTCTGTCAATGAATGTACTGTAGAATCATTTTTTAGAATAATTGTCACACCGATCAAAGGTTCTCCCTTCTCATCTGAAACGTTACCTGTTACCTTTATACCTTTTTGTTGTGTAGCTTGCTGTACTTTAGGAGCTTCTGGTATCGAAATTGTAATTTGTCTTCCCGACATCTTATAATTCAGTCCTGTCTCTGAAAACAGCTCTTTTAACACAGCATCTATTTTCTTATTGGAAACTGAAATGGAGACTTTGTTATTCAGATTTTTCTGAACATTAGCAGAGTATATAAAAATATATTTACTATGTTTTTCGATATAATCTAAAATATCTTTAACTGTAGCATTCTCATACTGTACTGAGAATAGATCTTCTTCGGAATTCCAACTAATAGAATTAGCACCGAATGAAGAAAATGGAATCATAAAAAAGACGTTTATAATGCAAAAAAGCTTAAGTCTTTTCTTTAAGTGTAAAAAAATACTTTTCTTTACCATAAAAATTTCTTTTTAGGTTAACAATTTTGGATTTATTGATTTAACTCAAGGAATTACTATCGGGTAAATACGGCAATATTTATCCGATTTTTTTGTGTATCATGAATAGTATTATCTGTTTCTCATAGGCTATATTGATTTTATAAGATTAATTAAATTGTCATTATTTACTCAAGTATATACTAGTATCACTTTTTTCTACTTCAATAGGGATTGTCTGCCGGATACATTCAATCACCTCATCAATATCATCTTTCAAATCTAGTTTTCCATAAACCTTTTCTTTACCTACCATCGGATCGCATTGAATAGGAATGCCATAATAAATACTCAACTTCTGAATAATATGAGATAAATCATTACCATTTAACAACATGACACCATCCACCCAGCTAATATATTCGGCTACGTCCACTTGCTTCTGATAGGCAATTGCGCCATTGGCTATATTCAGCAAATCACTAGGCACCAGCTGCGCTTTTCTCTCATTCCTATCGGTCACCTCAACAGAACCTTCCACCAATACAATATTAGTTGCCCCCCCCTTGTAGTTTGAAATATTAAACTTCGTACCTAATACCCGTAATTTGAAATCTTCAGATTCTACAATGAAAGGGTGTTGCTTATCATGAGCAACTTCCAGAAACACCTCTCCCTGGGCATATATTTTACGAATATCCCCATTAAAACGACAAGGATAAATCACTTTTGATTGAGAGTTGACAACCAATCGGGTTCCGTCAGACAGTTCAACCCGCACTCTTTTCCCTGCGGGAACAAGTAACTGGTTATATTCCGGTTCGCCCTTTACTTTCTTCTCCTCTTTTTCTCTTATTACTTTAGAATTAACAGCAACCTTTCCTTCTTTTGAATAGGTAACAAAAGCATCCTCATCCAAATTGAGCTGTTCTTTAGCAGTGATAAGAGTCACTTCTTCAACAGACTGGCTGTCCATCTGTTCGGCAATAGCCTGAAAATCTAAATTAGTGTTTTCACAATGAGTTAAGAAGTGGATGGTTGAAATACAAATTAAAATAGAAGCTGCGACAGAAGCAGAAGCTACTAAGAAATAATTTCTTCGACGCCTCATTACATCTCTCCGGATTTTTTGTTTGGTTCGCTCTATTATAGAAGAAGCATCAATCTTTTCATGCCCGCATTTTTCCCAAAAGAATTTCAGTTTCCCGCCTTCAGGTATAGCAGTAAAATCATCCTCAAGCTTTTCTTGAGAATTCAGTTTACCAAATAAATCAGCAAGGCAATGGTATCCTTTTAAGTCCATAATCTTCTTTAATGTTGTTCTATAAATAAAGACGCAACATTCAAAAAAATCTCCTAGTTAAAAATGAACTTTTTTTATTTTTCTCGAAAAGTAAAAATAGCAAGAAGCTCTTTTAAACAATTAAGCCCTTAAAATACAAGCAATTAACAGTATACCTTCAATCACTTCTTACGCAAAACCAGATTCAGATTCTTAGCAATTTCTTCTAAAGCAAAAGCAATATGATTATTGATAGTCTTCACAGATATATTTAATATGTCTGCAATCTCTTTATAAGGCAACCCATCCATTTTAGCCAGAAAGAAAACATGTTTACACTTGGGAGGAAGTTGTTGAATGGCGTCATTAATTTTAGCCATTTCTTCCTTACTAATCATCTCTTCGTCCGGAGATTGAACCGGATCAAATATGAATTCTCCTATCTCATCAAACAACAAATCACTTTTTCCTGTTTCTTTCCTCAAAAAGGAGATAGCCTTTCGATAAGTGATTGTTTGAATCCAAGCATCCATATTATTAATCTGCGCCAAGTCTTTTCTATTTTTCCAGACTTCAAAAAAGACATCACTGACTATCTCTTCCGCTGGCTCTTTTTGTCCTAATAATGCAAATGCATAGTGATATAAACGCGAAGAATAATGCTCCATAAAACGATTGAAAGCAATTTCATCGCCGTCTACTATTCTACATATTTCATTATTCTCAAGTTTCACAGAAGTATTTATAGATTATTTCCAATTAACAAAATTGAGCCAAATATAGCAGTATCGTATCAATTACGAAAATAAAACACCATAAAAAGGAATTAAAAGTTATCAATTATAGAAAAATGGCTATAATAAAAACATTACCATTTAGCTATAAAAGTCTCTTACTTAGATAACGTACAGGATACCATACGGAGAGAAAACCAACGGCTAAAACTGTGATAAAGATTAATACGACATCCCAAGCGTGAACGCTGACAGGATAGGCATCTACAACAAAAGTACCACCACCGCCTCCCAATGAAATTATACCGAATTTCTGTTGGATAAAACATAGGATTAAGCCCAGGACAATACCGGAAATAGCGCCAAAAAGAGAAATGAGACGTCCTTCAAAGAGGAATATTCGGGAGATGAGTTTATCACTAGCTCCAAGACTCCGCAAAGTTACTACATCATCCTTCTTATCCAAGATCAACATAGAAAGGGAGCCTATCACATTAAAACAGGCTATCATTAAAATAAAAGTGAGGAACAAATAAGAGATTAGTTTCTCTATCTCCATAATACGGAAAACATCTGCCTGCTGCTGATAACGATTCTGAACAACAAAATCATCACCTAGTATGTTTTCTATTTTAGATTGTACCGATGAAGTATTTACATTAGGTTTCAATTTCAATTCCATCGCAGAGACTTCTGTTGTATAATCCAGAAGCTGACGAAGAAAATCGAGAGAAGTCAGAATATATTTTCCATCATATTCTTGCTGATTCACCACAAATACGACACCTGGAGAATACAGATAATCACGGTTAAAAGAAGCGCCTGGATTTGCCATGTTCACTTTGGCATTTCGCTTGGGAAGATATACCTGAAGAGGATCGACAAACTCCAAACCAGTTCCCAAAGTCGCAACCAATTCCACTCCCATGACGCCATAATTCACGATCGAATCATGAAGAACGAATTCTCCCGCGCCATAAAGTATGCTGTCTATGGCCGTCAACTCTTCAAAATTATCTTCCACCCCTTTTAGTACAACCATAGCCTGACGGTCCTTGTATTGCACCATTGCATTCTCTTCGAGCGTCTCTGTAAACACCTCTACTTCAGGAAGTGCACAAACAGCGCGAATCCGTTTATCCTGCGCATCAAAGACTTTTCCTTCACGGACCGTAATTTTCAACTGCGGATCAAAAGCCGTAAAAAAGCTGGCCACCATATCCTGAAAACCATTAAAAACGGAAAGAGTGCAAACCAAAGCAAGCGTAGCAAGGGCTACCCCACATACGGAAATACCGGATATGATATTAATAGCGTTATGCTTTTTTTTTGAGAAAAGATAACGCCTGGCTATATAAAAAGGGAAGTTCACCTCTGCAATGAGTTATTTCACTTCAGCAATGAATCTATTTTCTCAATATAATCCAATGAATCATCCACAAAGAATTTCAACTCGGGAATGATGCGCAACTGGTGACGCACACGAGTTCCAAGTTCATAGCGAATGGATTTCATATTGTTATTGATATTCTTCACCATCTCTTCCGCTTTCTCCGAAGGAAAAACACTGAGGTAAACACGGGCAATACTCATATCAGGACTGATGCGAACTGCGCTAACAGAGACCAATGTACCCGGCATGGACTTTGTTTGAAGCAGGAATATCTCACTTAGCTCTTTCTGCAACAGGCGAGATATCTTATTCTGTCTGGTTGTTTCCATAAATCTACTCTTTTATCTTACTTTTTTCTTATAATCGTTAATCCGTCACGTAAAGGCAATATCACTTTTTCCACTCGCACATCTTCCGCCACCAAATCATTGAAGGCTTTAATACCAATCGTCTGTGCATCCGTGTTGCGAGGCTGTTCGAGAACATGACCGTCCCACAAAGTATTATCAGCAATGATATATCCGCCTTCGGAAAGATACGCCAATGTCATCTCGTAGTATTCAATATACTTACGTTTATCGCCATCAATAAAAGCCATATCAAAAGTAACACCTAAACGCGGAACAAGTTCTAAAGCATCACCTATATAAAAACGAATTTTATCGGCAAATGGTGATTTTTCCAACCATGGACGGGTAAAATCCTCTTGTTCATCATTGATCTCAAACGTATGCAACATTCCACCTTCGGCCAGACCTTCTGCCAGACAAAGGGCAGAATAGCCACTATACGTTCCTATTTCCAATATCTGACGGGGCCGAATCATTTCTACAAACATTTTCAGCATCCGTCCCTGCAAATGCCCGGAAGCCATACGAGGACGGAGCAGTTTTACATGTGTGTCCCGGTAGAGCGATTTTAAATAATCGCTCTCGGGATCAATATGCTGCAAAATATATTCGTCTATCGATTCGGTTTCCTGCATAAAACTTACCTCTTTAAAAATTAAAGATAACGGTTGTTGTTAGGTAATACAGTCTCCTCTGCATGCTTCAAAGCATCTTCCACTACATTGATTTCGAGGAATGAGGTCTTTGTCCCTGCCTTACCACTACTTAAATAACCAACCATATCGGAAGGCTGCAAACGGCCTTCTTTCAACAGACGGCGCAATGCCGCAAAGTAATATTGCTGTCCGTTAGCCAATTCCGGCATATAGATAGCTTCCACACCATAAGACAAAGCCAAATGACGCATTGTCTTTTCTTTATAGCAGATAGCCAGCACTGGATACTTTCCACGGAAAGCAGCCAGATTACGAGCAGTGCGTCCGCTATAACTATCAGTGATAATAGCACGTATTTTTAGCTTAGAAGTAGCTTTTACTGCTTGTTTAGCAAGGAACGCCGTAACATCATTACTATTCTCATCTAACGGAATACGGATATCATTTTCTTCCAGTTTATCTTTTTCTGCCTGAGCCGCAATTTTAGTCATCGTTTTCACCGCTTCTACCGGATACTTACCATAAGCGGTTTCTCCGCTCAACATCAAAGCATCTGTACGATAGTAGATTGCATTGGCAATATCAGTCACTTCCGCACGAGTCGGACGAGGATTATTTATCATTGTATGGAGCATTTGAGTAGCAACGATTACCGGCTTCTTTGCCAGAATACACTTGCGAATCAATACACGCTGGATTCCCGGAATACGTTCTTGAGGCACTTCGATACCCAAGTCACCACGGGCAACCATTACGCCATCTGCCACTTCCAGGATTTCATCGATATTATCCACCCCTTCCTGATTCTCAATCTTAGCAATAATCTTAATATCACTATTATGTGCATCCAGAATTTCACGTATGTCAAGTACATCCTGACGGTTGCGTACGAAAGAGTGAGCGATAAAATCAATATCCTTTTCGATAGCATAAAGAATATTGTTACGGTCTTTTTCCGTTAATGAAGGAAGATTGATGCGAACACCCGGGACATTTACGCTTTTACGGCTTCCCAAAGTAGCATCGTTCTTAACTTCACACAGCAAATAACCATCCGTCTTATCAATAACTTCCAGTTCCAGATCACCATCGTCAATCAGGATCATACCACCGATATTCAGATCGGACACAAAGTTCGGGTATGAAACAGCAATACATTCACGTGTTGTCTCCAAATCCGGATTGCCTACAATCTTTACTTTATCACCTGTCTTATATGGAATTGGTTCTGCATTAGCCGTCGTACGAACTTCCGGACCTTTTGTATCCATCAAGATCGCAATACGGTTGGACACAGCACGTACATTTGCAATCAAAGCTTCAAAACCTTCACGGCTAGCGTGCGCTGTATTCATACGCACCACATTCATCCCAGCTTCAAACAACTGTTTTATAAAATCCACATCGCAACGTCTATCCGAGATGGAAGCCACAATTTTAGTCTGTTTCAATAACATAGTCTTTCTACCTATTATATATTATATTACCTTATTTATTATCTATCTACCAAAGCTCCCAAGGCCAAACGGTACGAATTCAACCCAAAGCCACAAATCACTCCCTTGCAGGCACAAGCAATCATCGATACGTGTCGGAAAGACTCCCGATTATGCACATTGGAAATATGTACCTCAATCACCGGAGACGTCACAGAGCGAATAGCATCCTGCAAGGCTATGGAAGTATGTGTATACGCACCTGCATTCAAGATTATACCATCCACATCAAATCCCACCTGCTGTATGCAGTCTATCATTTCTCCCTCGATGTTCGATTGAAAATAGTCGATCTCCACGTCAACGTATCTTTTGCGAAGATCAGCCAAGTAATCTTCAAATGTAACGCTTCCGTAAATGGAAGGTTCACGCTTACCCAACAGATTAATATTCGGGCCATTAATAATTTGTATCTTCATCGCGCAATCCTGTTTTTTTATACCTTTGTATCTGAAAGAATGTGCAAAGGTAGAAAAAAGAAATGGAAATCAACGAAAAAAAGCATAAGAAGGAACAACAAGAGCTGATAATCAGGAAGTATCAGCAGTATCTCAAACTGGAAAAGTCTTTATCTCCTAATACGCTGGATGCCTATCTTACGGATCTGGACAAACTGATAAACTTTTTGGAGCAGGAAAAGGTAGGGATACTAGACGTATGTTTATCTGATCTTCAACATTTTGCAGCCGGATTACACGATATTGGCATTCACCCCCGTTCACAGGCCCGCATCTTATCAGGAATCAAATCATTCTTCCGTTTTCTCATCATTGAAGACTACCTGGAAGCAGACCCCAGTGAGTTATTAGAAGGACCTAAAATAGGCTTTAAACTTCCTGAAGTACTGACCGTGGAGGAAATTGACCGGATCATCTCTGCCGTTGACCGCAGCAAAACCGAAGGACAGCGAAACAGAGCTATTTTAGAGACATTATACAGTTGCGGACTTCGCGTATCGGAGCTTGTCACCCTCAAGCTGTCCGACCTTTATTTTGATGAAGGTTTTATCAAAGTAGAAGGAAAAGGAAGCAAACAGCGCCTCGTCCCCATCTCTCCACGAGCCATTAATGAAATAAAACTTTACATACCAGACCGTAACCAAATTGAAGTAAAAAAAGGGCATGAGGATTTCGTTTTCGTCAGCCAACGGAGAGGCAAAGGCCTTTCCCGGATTATGATCTTTCACATGATAAAAGAATTAGCGGAAAAAGCAGGCATTACCAAAAACATCAGTCCGCACACTTTCCGGCATTCCTTCGCCACTCATTTACTGGAAGGTGGAGCCAATTTGCGAGCCATTCAATGCATGCTCGGACATGAATCTATTGCGACAACGGAAATCTATACACACATTGACCGCAACATGCTTCGTAGTGAGATTATTGAGCATCACCCGCGAAATATCAAGTACCGGAAAGAAAAAGAGGAGTTATTTCATTAAATTATGATAAAATCAGCCCCTTATCTATATATTTATATTAAGAATTAATATCTTTGCGTTACTTTTTCTGTGCGAGCAGAAGGAGGTTGACAAATAGACGATATTTCAATTACAAACATTTAATTTATACCTAAAATGACTAAGAAGTTGTACTTGCCTTTACTCATGGCAATGGTTGTTGCATTATTCTCTTCTTGCAGCAAAAAAATGGGTGAATTATCAGCTGATTACTTCACTGTTACTCCGCAAGTGCTGGAGGCAGTAGGTGGTAAAGTTCCTGCGACCATCAATGGTAAATTTCCTGAAAAGTATTTCAACAAAAAAGCGGTTGTAGAAGTTACTCCGGTTTTGAAATGGAATGGCGGCGAAGCTAAAGGCCAACCAGCTACTTTCCAAGGTGAAAAAGTGGAAGGTAACGACCAGACTATCTCTTACAAGATGGGCGGTAGCTACACTATGAAAACTTCTTTCGACTATGTTCCGGAAATGGCTAAGTCTGAATTGTACCTGGAATTCAAAGCTACTATCGGTAAGAAAGTAGTTACTATTCCTGCTGTGAAAATTGCTGATGGTGTAATCTCTACTTCTGAATTAGTAAACAATACATTAGGTAACGCTAACCCTGCATTGGGCGAAGACGCTTTCCAACGTATCATCAAAGAAAAACACGATGCCAACATCATGTTCTTGATCCAACAAGCTAACATTCGTTCCAGCGAATTGAAGACTGCTAAAGAATTCAACAAAGAAGTAGCTAACGTAAACGAAGCTGCTAACAAGAAGATCAGCAACATCGAAGTTTCTGCATACGCTTCTCCTGATGGTGGTGTAAGCTTGAATACTACTCTTGCTGAAAACCGTGAAGGCAACACAACTAAAATGTTGAGCAAAGACCTGAAGAAAGCAAAAATCGACGCTCCGATCGATGCTAAATATACTGCACAGGACTGGGAAGGTTTCCAAGAACTGGTTTCTAAATCTAACATCCAAGACAAAGAGTTGATCCTCCGCGTTATTGCAATGTACCAAGATCCTGCTCAAAGAGAAAGCGAAATCAAAAACATCTCCGCTGTATACAAAGAATTGGCTAACACTATTCTTCCTCAGTTGCGTCGTTCTCGTTTGACTTTGAACTATGAAATCATCGGTAAGTCTGACGAAGAAATCGCTAAGTTGGCTTCTTCTAATCCTTCTGAACTGAATGTAGAAGAATTGCTGTATGCTGCTACACTGACTAGCGATCCTGCTAAGCAAGAAGTTATCTACACTCAAGCTACCAAACAGTTCCCGAACGATTACCGTGGTTACAACAACTTGGGTAAATTAGCTTACCAGGCTGGTAACATTGACAAAGCTGAATCTTACTTCAAGAAAGCTGCCAGCGTTAATGCTACTCCTGAAGTTAACATGAACTTAGGTTTGATCTCTTTGATCAAGGGTGACAAAGCTGCTGCTGAAGCTTACTTCGGTAAAGCTGCAGGTACAAAAGAACTTGGCGAATCTATGGGTAACCTGTACATCGCTCAAGGTCAATATGAAAGAGCAGTTAACTCATTCGGTGACTCTAAGACTAACAGTGCTGCTTTGGCTCAAATCCTTGCTAAGGACTACAACAAAGCTAAAAATACGTTGGCTAACGTAGAAAGACCTGATGCTTACACTGACTACCTGATGGCGGTTTTAGGTGCTAGAACTAACAATTCTTCTATGGTAACAAGCAGCTTGAAGAGCGCAGTTGCTAAAGATTCTTCATTAGCTAAGAAAGCAGCTACTGACCTGGAATTTGCAAAATACTTCACAAATGCAGATTTCATGAGCATCATTAAATAAGAGAATTACCACTCTATTTTAAATATTAAGAATTGCCTGTCATTATAAATGACGGGCAATTCTTTTTTTTTATCTGTAAAAACCGTACTTTCGCAGAAAAGAAATCAAAGCAATGAAAAAGAGCAGCATTTTAATCCTTATAATCATCTGTCTGTGTGGTTGTGGCAAATCTTCTAAGAAAACAAGCATAACCGGGGAAATCAAGGGACTGGGTACAGATACGCTCTACCTGTACGGAATGGACGAATCCTTTGATCGGATAGATACTATTTTCGCGAACGGAGACAAATTCTCTTACACCACCTCCATAGACACCATAACTTCGGCCTATCTGCTGATTGATAACCAGATAGAATATCCAATCTTCCTCGATAAAGGAAACCAAATCAAGATAAAAGGAAATATAGACCACCTCGAATTTCTGGACATCAACGGGAATAAATATAATGAAGAGTTCACAGCCTTTCAGAAAGAACTGGGTAGTTTAAACAACCCTTCCGAAAAAGATTTAGAGCAAAAGGCAGAAGAATTCATCACGGCACATCATTCTTCTTTTGTCAGTCTTTACCTGTTGGATAAATACTTTGTGCAGAAAGACTCTCCTGATTTCAACAAGATAAAGAAATTAATTGAAGTCATGACAGGAATACTGCAAGACAAGCTATACATCGAGCAACTGAATGAAGCCATTTCCTTGTCCGAAAAGACAGAGATAGGCAAATATGCTCCGTTTTTCAGCCTTCCTAATATAAAAGGAGAGAAAATTACCCGTTCATCCGAAGATCTCAAAAAGAAGAATCTGTTAATCAACTTTTGGGCCTCATGGACAGATAGTATTTCCAATCATCAAAGCAATAGCGAATTAAAAGAACTTTATCAAAAGTACAAAAAGAACAAACACATCGCTATGCTCGGGGTCTCCTTTGACATGGACAAGAAAGAATGGCAGGATGCTATTAAACGTGATACGCTCAATTGGGAACAAGTCTGTGATTTTGGCGGGCTAAATTCCGAAGTTGCCAA
>OMGY01003230.1_pt1 | contig 11218 bp, 18 predicted proteins | sample 1674461 | NCBI WGS metagenome assembly OMGY01 (sample SAMN05578579, study PRJEB25193) | human gut metagenome | biome: Human Microbiome; feature: human-associated habitat; material: feces | host: Homo sapiens | place: USA:Birmingham
AGTGCCAGTATCCCGGATTCTGCCTCCCGGTAAGCGGATTGATCCGCATGGCACCGCGTGGCTCAGCGCACTTTGCCGGCAGACCGATCATCTCATCCAGCCCTTCAACGGATAAATACGAATCAAAGCACAGGCAAATCTCCGCAGTAATGCTCGGCGGAAGCGGTATGGGAATGTCGAAATCGGGGAACCAAGCGTTGTTGTCCATATTAGCACACCTCCGCTACCACCACTTCTTCGGTGTGGGGTGTTGTTTTTCCCGCTCGGCCACAAAGTCATAGTCCAGCGGGCCGTAGTATTTTTCGACATAGGCCACAATTTTCGGGCCGGACTTCTTGCCGGAGCAGTCGATCATAAAGCTCTTTCCGGCGATCCATTCCCGGAAGAATGCCCGCCGCTGCGCAGGCGGGATGTAGCCCTTCTCATCCGGGCGGTATACATGGCCCTGCGTTGTCGTGACCATCAGTGTCATCATGCCGTGCGTATATGCCTGATTATAGACGCGCATGACGTCCCGGACCTCCGGCCACGGGACAAAGCGGTAGCTGATGCCCGCGAACGTGCGGCGGATGCCGGTTTCCGTCAGAACAGGATAGCGGAGAATCAGGAGGATGGGAAACAGGAGAAACAGACTGTAGACAAGCCACACGATCAGCGCCGCCGCATTCTCCAATGCTGCCTTAAACGCCATCCATCCCAACGCTACAAATGGCAGAAAGATGATCCAGCTGTAGTCGCGAAGCGGCATCTCGTTCTTTTTATCAGTGTGCTTCATGGATAGCTCCTCTCTCGATCTTTCTATGCAAAAATCGCCGTGTCCAGCGAGGGGCACGGCGGCAGCATTATGGCAGAATAAAGATCGCGATCACGGGAAGCATACGCAGGAAAAAGCGCAGATAGGCCACGCTCTTCTGCGTCGCCCAGGCATAGAACTGCGCGTCCGGTTCGTCCGGTATATCCAGCACCCACGGAATGGCAGCATAGGCCAGCGGCGCTGCCCCGCGCATGCACAGCAGGAACAGCGCAATGGACGGCAACGCGATCGATTTCGCCGGGGCGACCCCGACAGACGGCCAGAACCAGATGCCAAACAGCCAGAAATAGCCGAGGAATTCCGCCAGATCGTGCAGAATGAGCGCCCATTTCCGCGGGACGATGACGCGGCGGCACTTCATGCAGACATAGGGCGGGACCGGGTAGATCGTCTCCGTGCTGGTGGCCAGATAGCGCAGCCGCTCCCACGGCGTTTCGCCCGGAACGGGATAATGGGTCTCCTGATCGTCAAACATCGCGTCCGTCTCTCTTCCTCCGCAGTCGGATCATAGTTCCATATTAACAGGCAGGATTCCATTTGTCAAGGAATTTCCTGTAAAAATATTCAATTTCTGCGCAGTTGCCGCACGGCGCTCCCTCAGATCATGTAATCATTCGCATAGTGCGCCCGCTGCTGGTCAAGCAGGTCCTGCAGCGTGATACCGTCGAGGTATTCGTTGATGACGCGGTTCAGCCCGCGCCAGACCGGCAGCGTGGCGCAGTCCTCGCTGCGGGGGCAGTCGGCCGGGTCCTGCGCCGCGCACGGAACGGGCGCAAGGTCCCCCTCCGTCAGGCGCAGGATGTCGCCGACGGTGTACTGCCGGGGCGGCTTTGACAGCATATAGCCGCCCTGATAGCCGCGATTTGTCTTCAGAAAGCCGGACTTGTTCAGGATCGGCACGATCTGCTCCAGATATTTCTTGGAGACCTCCTGCCGCTGGGCAATATCCTTGAGCGAAATATACTCGCCGTTCTGGTGCTCCGCCAGATCGACCATCATTCTCAGCGCATAGCGCCCCTTTGTAGAGATCTTCACCGGGCCGCTCCTTCTCCGCAGCCGCGCTGCGGCTTATTCTTTTTTGTATCATCATACCATAAATATGCCCGCTTTGCAAGGAAGCGCCTCAGTCCCCGCGATATTTTCGGCGCGTGGCCATGCCGCCGCGGATGTGCCGCTCCGCCTTGTTCTGCTCCATCACCGCCTTGACCTGCAGATAGAGCGCGCGGTTCCAGTGCGGCAGCCGCTCGGAGAGGTCCTTGTGGACCGTCGATTTGCTGACGCCGAAATGCCTCGCCGCGGCGCGGACGGTGGCGTGGGTCTCGATGATGTACACAGCCAACTCACAGGCTCTCTGCTCAATGTTCTCCCTCATGTGCCTGACCCCCTTCGCTGTGCGTTCAGAACACTATATGCATGGGGGACAGGCGAAACGCCAGAAAAATGCGGCGGACGCTGCCGTCCGCCGCAAAAGCTGATATAAGAATCAGGAAGAGCTGCTCCCCATTCGGGAAGCTTTTCTCCTTATATTGCAGAGCAAACCCAATAGATCACGCCGTAGATCACGCTTGCCGACAGGCCATAGACGATGACAGGCCCGGCGATGGTGAACATCTTCGCCGCCGTTCCCAGTACGAAGCCCTCCGTCTGGAACTCGATGGCCGGGGCCACGACGGCGTTGGCGAAGCCCGTGATGGGCACGAGCGTGCCCGCTCCGGCAAATTTTGCGATGTCGTCATAGACCGCAAAGCCCGTCAGGATGGCCGAGAGCAGCACAAGTGAGATGCTCACAGCCGCGCCCGCCGTCGTTTCGTCCAGCCCGAGCGCCTGATAGCCGTTCAGGAGCGCCTGCGCGATCGCGCAGATCAGCCCGCCGACCCAGAAGGCATTCAGCAGATTTTTCCCCGTTTTCGACCGGGGCGCCAGCGCGTCCACATAGCGGCCGTATTCCTCGTTTGTCATGTGCATCCCTCCGCGTGTTTTATGCTAGTATACCGCACGGAGGACGTAGTATACAGAAATTTGAAATGGAATGCGGAAGCTCCCGGATTTGTCATTGCGAGGAGGCGCAGCCGACGTGGCAATCTCGCAGTACCATGTTGAATAGCAGGTAGGCCTCGGCGAAAACGTAACCGACTGCAGGAGATTCCCACGTCGCTTCGCTCCTCGGAATGACAAATTTGGGAGCCTTGCGCCAATGAATTTGTGCCTCAAATAATGCCAGCCTGCATGGCGATCACCGCCCGTAAAGGGCACGCCGCATCCGTAAGGCGGCAAAGCCGCCAACGGCTGCGCAGTGAGCGCCGCTACAGACGCAATCGGTGCGCACCGTTTTATCGCCAGCCTGTTCGGGTCGGCAGCGTACCGCCGGGAGCGGCATGCCGCTCCCCTACATTGGCCGGTTCTGCTTTATGTCAACCTGTGCGGCTCAGCAGCACCGCGCCTCGCGGCGTTGATTTCCCCAATAGCGCGTATCCCACAAAACCAACCCACCAAAGGAGTTCCATTTATCATGCTGATCGATTTTTCGAAGATCGAAGAAGTTCGCGTTCCCAATTTTAAGGGCGGCGAGAAGGAGCTGCTGAAGAAGGCCTATGCCGACGGCCGGAACTGCATCATGCTCGACCGCCTCATGCCCGGTGCTTCCATCGGCAGGCACACCCACGAGACGAACAGCGAGATCATGTACATCGTCTCCGGCACGGCCACGTTCACCGTCGGCGACACCGTAGAGACCGTGCAGGCCGGGCAGTGCCACTATTGCCCGAAGGGCGGCACGCATATGCTTCAGAACCGCGGCGAGGAGCCGCTCGTGTTCTTCGCTGTTGTTACGGAACAGTAAGGGCAGCACCGCATCATTGCAGCTTTGGCCTTCGCCGGATATTTTTCGCCGAATGCTTTCACGGAATGATGCGGTCCTGCTTAACCGCGCGGCGTGCCTCCGCTGCGCAAGACCCCGCGCGGGGGACCGGCCTGCCGGTCCCCTTGCCGGGCAATATCCGGAGAGAAGAGATTGGAGGATATTAGGATGAGAGATCCGCTGCCCCGCGTGCAGCGCGGCCTTGCCGCTGCCCTGCGCGACCGCCGCACCCAGCTCAGCGCCGCTGCCTTTGTGCTGACGGCGCTTGCCTGCTATCTCTATGTGCTGGTCGGCAACATCAATAACTACGACAACATCGTCTGCACACCGGAGGGCTACGGAACAGGCCTGCGTTCCGGCCGCTGGATGCTGACGCTTCTGGGTGATACCGTCGGGCACGCCATGGGCAACTTCAACCTGCCCCTGTTCAACGGCCTGCTCGGTCTCGTCTTTCTTGGCCTTTGTCATGATGTAAACCTCCTATAGCTTCATGATTGGAGAATAGACCTTGTCGTGGTATTCCCCGATGGTGTACTTATCGCGGCCCTCTGCTTCAAGGGCCCGCATAAACTTCTCGGTCTCGACCGCGAGTTTGAGCAGTTTGAGGATGCCGACCTGTTCCGGCGTAACCTCGTGCATATCCGGGCCGACCATAGCCCCGATTGCTTGCCGCAGATAGTAGTCGGCCTTGAACACATCCATCCCGTTGAACTCCTCCCAGACTTCCCGGGCGAACTTCTTGCGGTTGAGTCGCGGCTTGTCAGGCGGGAGAAGCCCTTCCTCCTGGAGCCGCTTCTTGATCTCGGCCCTCTCGGCTTTCTCGCGCTGCGTGAGCCGCTTTTTCTTCTGGGGCATTATTCGTCACCTCCCATCTCAACGGGGCACCCATCGGGCCCGAGAGGGCTGTAGCCGAGCTTCTCACGGTAGACGTTCGCCGCCCGGATGGTCTGGGCGAAGGCCGCGTCGCTCGCGACCTTCTCTCCGACCGCTCGCCGTGCCTCCGGGGTGCTCCCGGGTGTTGTAACGCCGGGGATGCGCTCCACATCGGCGGAGTCAAGCTCCGTGAGGCGGCGGGCTATGGAGGCCGGGAGCTCGCGATAGTAGACCCGGAGGAACACAAGCCCCGTCTCCACGCACACGTCGACCTCGCCGCGCCGGACGCTTCTCTGCATCCGCACGATGCCCTCCAGGGCCGCAAGGACGGCCTGTTCGTTTCTCCCTGGTTCACTGCTCATCCGTGGCCTCCTTCTGCTTCTGGCGTCTGACGATCGCCTTGAGTCCTTCGATGACCTTCTCGCACTGGGCAACATTAAGCCATTCGATGCGGTCGACGTGGGCGACGCGCTTGACGAAGCCCTGGATGCGCCGAGGGTCATCGTTCCATCCGAGCTCATCACAGAGCGCGTAGATCTTGCGCCGCTGTGAGATGGTGCGAGGGTCGCCGCCCTCGTCGGTGCGCTTATTGCGGACGTCCCGGCTCACGCCGTCCTTCATGTTCTGAAGGACGCGGGCGACGGTGTTGATCTCGCCCTGGGTGAGCTTCTTCATAGACTCCTTCTTTGTCTCTCGGTAGACAACCGCATGGAGGTCTTCATCCGAGAGGCCGAGCTCGGGCGACTTTGCGATCGCCCAGAGCGTTCGGATAGAGGGCTGCTTGCGCCCTGTTCTTGCTGCTGCCATTCCTGGGCCTCCTTTCTTTAGATGCCCGCCTTGACCTGTTCCAGCTTGGCGATGTTGACCTCGTAGCCGAAGACATCGCCTTGCTTCCATGTGGCCCCGACTGCGTTGACGGTGTCCTCGCCGTACTTCTTCAGAGCTTCCTTGCTGATCTTCTCCTCGATGACGATGCAGTCGGTCATCTGACGGGACTTGAGTCGGCGGATGATCTCCTCCAGCTTCTCCTTCGCCCGAGGGAGGGAGACGGAGGTGGAGAGTCGGAAGCCGACCTCGCCGAAGGTGAGGGACATTGTCTTCGCCTTTCCCATCTCGTCGCGGTGATCGGTGACGAAGGTCTTGATCTCGCGCTCCAGGCGGGCGACGCTGTCCTTGTAGGGCTTGCACTGTTCCTCGGCGACCTTCTGAGCTCCGATGATCTGCTTCTGCATATCACTCTCGATGTCGTTGATCGCGATGGTCGCCTCGGCGATCTGACGGAGGGCGTCGTTCACGTCCTCCCAGGTTTTGAGGCTCGGGGCCTCGATCACTCTTTTTCTTGCCATTGGTTAGGCTCCTTTCTTTGTTCTCTGTTTGGTAGGGCCCTCGCAGAGGGCGTAGTCACTGGTAAAGAGTAGGTAAAGGCCCATAGGGAGGGTCAGCAGGATAACGGTCGCGTCCTGCTCCTCCGGGGTCGTTCCGTCGCAAGCGATCGCGACCACGATGCCGGAAATGACGACCAGCAGGGCTCCGATGAGCCGCTGTTTTCTCATGTTCATTGTCCGTCCCTCCTTTAGAGCATCATCATCGAGGACGCTTGCTCGATGATCTTGACGGTGACGACCTCCTCGCCGCGATCGGCAAGGATGCGCTTGACGTTGGAGAGGGTGCGGTCGAGCAGTCGGAAGCATCCCGTCTGCATATTGCACGCCCGGGCCTTCAGCTCCAGCAGTGCGTCGGGGTCGATCTGGAAGCCCTCCAGGTAGCCCTCCACTTCGGAAGGGGTCAGGCCACGGAGCGAAGCGTAGAAGTCTACGCGGTTCGCCATGCGGACGAGGTAGGTCTTGATCTGGGCCTCCAGCTTCGGCTCGCCAGCGATCACAAGGCCGACGTCGCTCTGGTCGAAGATTGCCCGGAGTATCTCCATCTTCTTCTGGGTGTACTTGGAGACCAGCTTGTCCGCCTCGTCGATGATGAGGAGGTAGCCCCGGTTCGTGTTGAAGAACTCCCGGATACCGTTGACCCTGCGCCAGATGGTGCCGTAGCCGCTTGGGAGGCCCAGGCTCCGCTCGATCGCTTCCACGAGGTCGCGGCTGCTCATGGTGTCGTCGCACTCGATGTAGGCGACGCGGGGGAGCTTCGCGTACTGCCGGAGGGCGTAGGTCTTTCCGTAGCCGCTTCGGGCGACCACGATGCCGAGCCCGATGTACTCCTGACAGCTCTGGCACACGCCGAGGACTGCCTTCGCGTCCCGGCTCTCATAGAAGACCGGCGTCTGCCCGGTCTTTGCTCCCGGCTCCTGCGCCGGTACGGAGACCTCGACGGCCTCGCCCGTCTCATGGGCCAGGAACTCGGCCAGTTTGTTCTCCAGGTCGGTCGGGTCGCTGTCGTACTTGCCCGCGAGGTAGCGGGAGACCGTCGTTCGGCTGTAGCCGATCGACTTCGCCACGTTGGCGATGCTGCTGCGGTTGGTTAGGATGTAGTTGTTGATCTTCTGGGCGAGGCTCTGGGCCTCGGTGTAGGTGATGTTGCGCTCTGCTGCTGTGACTTCCATGTTGTACCTCCTGTTATTCGTTCATGGCCCTCAGACGTGCGAGGGCGTCTCCTGCCTTCGATGCGAGGAACTCGTCCCCGGCATTGGTTTTCTTCTTCTTGGTTGCCGCTGCGGCCTCCGCCCGGAACTCCTTGTCGTTCGGGAGGAAGACCAGCTTCGGGCTTCTCTCGGCCTTGATGGTCAGGTCGATCATGCCGACCGCCTCGGAAGCTCTTCCGCCCTCGCCGGTGCGGAGCTCGTAGGGTCTGGTCATATCCTCCAGGAACTCACGCACCTCGCGCTCCTGCCGCTTCTGATCGCGGAGATGCTTTTCGAGTGCCGCCTGGGAACAATGCGGGCCGAAGGCCAGCAGCTCCGGCGAGACTGCCTCGCAGATTTTCCGGCCCTGCTGGTCGAAAACGTAGAGCTTGGTGACATCGTCGATGTCCCACTTGATGCCGACCTTCTGACCGATGTACTTGCCGAGCTCGCTGTCAGAGTAGACCGTTCCGAACTTGTTGATGCCGTAGTTGTAGACCCGGGCCGTGTCCGCCTTCATGAGCAGCATCGCCGCGTATTCCCTGGGCGGTGCGGCCTTCTCGTAGCGGGGGCCGTTCTCGAACATCTCGATCGGCGTGACCCACTTCTCGCCCGCGTCCTTGAGGCCACGGTGTACCCGCGTGTGATACTTGGTTTCCTTCCAGGTCGTCCAGACCTCGAAGAACTCCTCCATCGTCAGCAGCTCGCCGCGCTCCAGCATCTTGTCGACGTCCTTCTGCCGTTTGGCGTAGGTCTTGGAGCCCGTCAGGGTGCCGGTGTAGGACTCGAACCAGCGGGAGAACTTGTCGCACACGGTTTTGAAGAACCGCTCGATCGGCTTGTCCCAGGGCTGGTAGGGGAGCGACCGGCCCACGTCCTCGATGCCGATGCTTTGGTAGAAGCCCACCGTCTCGGCGTCGAAGGAGAAGTCGATCTTCCGATCCTTGCGGTTCTGTCCTGTCATCGTCTTCGCGGTGTAGTCCTTGCCGTTGTCGACGTGCAGGATGTGGGGGACGCCGCCCGGGTTGCTGTAGATCATCTTGACCAGCGACTCCTTCAAGGTCTGGGAGTTGGCGTCCACACACGCCACGTCGCCGATGATGCAGCGGCTCTTCATGTCCATCCAGGCGACCAGCTTCGGGCGGACAGCCTTGACCTTGCCGTTCGGTGCTGTCCACTGTACCCAGAAGTCGAATGTGTGCTCGTCGCCCACGACGTACTCCATGACCTCGAGGCTCGTTGCGTCGCGGCGGGCCTTAACCATCTTCTTGTTTTTCCACTCCCTCGTCCCGTTGGCGGCGAGGTAGCGGGCCGACTCCGCGCCCGGGGTGTCCATGAGGTACTTGATGTAGCGGGCGACGGTCTTAATGGAGGGGTAACTCTCCCATCCGCGCCGCTCTGCTTCTTCCTCGAACCGCTCGTAGAGCATCTCGATCGTGCCCAGGTTAGCGGCGAAGCGGCGGTCGAACCAGATGTTCTCGATGAGGGCCTTCTGCTCCGGCGTCAGGCTCGGGAAGGTTCCCGTCTCCTTCGGCTTCCGGCACAAGGCCAGGGCTCGGAAGTAGTCCCGGTTCTGTCCGTCCTCTTTCTCCAGCTTGAGGGCCCAGGCGTTCGCCTCGAGGACGTTCTGGGTGTAGCGGTAAAGGGTCTGCGGGCTCACGCCCAGGCCCAGGGCGAACCGCTCGGCGTAGGCCGTGCGGTCGGGGCCGTCGTAGTCGATGAAGTCCTGAACCCGTGCGGCCAGCTCGACCGCCTCGTAGAACCTCTTCTTGTTGCTCTCGATGTAGTGGTTGAGGTCGGCGTCCACATACCAGGGCGTCGCCTCTGCTGCTCTGCGGTCTATGATGACATCCCTCCCGTCTACCTTCTGCGCGGCCCGGTATGCTTTCCGCGCCTTCGTGGTCAGGGAGGCGACGGAGATCAAGACTTGATCTTTGCCTCCGCCCTCCCGGGCCTGGGTCTGCGTTTTGTATTGCTTGGGGTTGCGCTTCATCCTCTGGATGAGTGTGTTGTACTTGATGCCCTCGAAGGCTGCTGCCTCTTCGATGGTGATGAATACGTCCGGCACCTCTGTCCCTCCCTTCTGTTGGGGTTATGCCGCGATCGCCTTTTCGACCTTCCTCGGGTCGAGCTCGAGGGCCGCGACGATCGCCGGGAGGTACTTCCCGCCCGAGCGGGTGCCGTTAAGGATATAGCTCAAATACTGGGGTGCTACGCCCACTTCGGCGGCGAGCTCCGCCTTTGTCATGTCCTGGTCTGCGAGAGCCTTGACGACCAGCTTGCCGAAGGGCGTGAGCTTCTTGTTTGGGCCTCTCATCGCTGTCCTCCTTTCTCTGCTTTCGTTCTTAGATTTACTTCCGGGCCACCGCGTAGGCCAGGGCCAGCGCGACGCCGATGAACGCCGCCGCCTGTACGGCGGGGAGCGGGAGCCGGAGCAGTACGAACGCCGCCGCGAACCCGAGGGTCGCCAGGGCGATCAATCCGGCTCCGACGTAGATGTCCACCATCCTATCGACTGCCTTGGTGATCTTGACCCGCGCGGGTCTCATACGTTTCAGAGCCTCGCGCTTGGTTTCGTTCTCAAGTAATTTGAGAATGAGGTCATAAGTCCGCACGCTCTGGGAGGCTTCGTAGAACTCCCTCTCCAGCCCGATCTTTGCCTGGAAGGGGTTGCGGGGGTCGCCCGCGTCCTTCTTCCTGTAGGCCGCGTTCCGGCGTGCTACCAGCATCTCGCCGATCGCGGTCTGTAATTCCTGTACGTTTGCCATGCTGCTCTCCTTCCATTTCCCTCCCCGGGCCGGTATAATTGGGGTGAGGCTACCAGCCCAGGAAGGGGGTGTTTGATGTGTCCGATTTTCGAGTAGATACGGGGGATGTGTACGCCGATGCGATGATTGAGAGGCGTCTTTCCCAGTCCTTTGAGTTTTGGGCTCTGGTGGACTATCTTGAGGAGAAGGGGCTCCTCGACCGTTCCGACTTCCTGGAGCATCTCTCAAAGAGCTGCGCCCAGTACGTTTCGACGGTTAAGATCGCCCACCGTTCGCAAGATGACTAAGCACCTGCCGGACTTCCCGCTGGATGCGCTTCTCGCGCCGTAAATGCTCGGCGAGGTTGGGGTTCATCCCTTCCTCGTCATGGGCCGTCTGTTCATCGGACGGCCCTTTCTCTTTTGGCGGCTCGCCCGTGACCAGCCACGCCAGCCAGCACTCCCGGCAGGAGAGCCGGTCGCACGTTTCAGGGATGACCGGCGGGCACGGCTTGGAGATGATGTCCGCGATCTCGCCCGCCGTGGCGGTGGTTGCCTTGATGATCTCGAGCCCGGTCACGGCTGCATCCCCTCCTTGAACTTCTGGACGGCGTAGTTGTTCTCGTACATATCCGCGAGCTCCCGGATGTGGTCGTGGAGGGCTTTCCGCATAACCAGGGCCGGATATTCACCGACCTTCTCGATCGCGTCATCCAGCTCGCGGGCCATGTTGAAGATGTTGAGATAGACCTTGCAGTCGTTCGGCGGACAATCCTGGGCGAGCATAAGGCCCAGGCCGTAGACCTTCCGCGCCGTCCGCTCGCTTCGGATGCCCTTGTTCGCATGGATGAAGGTGTCGGGCTCCGTCTCGGTTGGACTGGGCGGCTCCGGCTCCTCCAGCTTGTTCGGCTCGAAGCGGTCGGGGTCGACCTCGGTCTCGCTCTTGCCGATCATCCCCAGGTGGTACAGGGCCACCTTGAAGCCGTGGAGCTCGTGCGCCGCCGCTTTTGCGTCGATGTCGGGGTAGTGCTTGCTCTCGACCTGGGTCTCAAGCTGCTGCTCCCACCCGGCGATCATGAGCTGCGGCTCGACTTCCTCCTCGGAGCACTCGGCGTCGCTCTCCACGATCACGGTGCAGACGGGAGGCTCTTCGGAGAAGTCCGACTCGGACTCCAGGCCCCGGGCCTGCTCCACGGCGACCTCGATGCAGTCGGCGTCGGTGTACTCCATCGCGTCGCGGTCGAAGTCGATGTCCCCGGTGTACTGCTCGGCGTCGATGACGCCGAAGCTCCCGAGGTCGGGGTAGTTGCGCTTCTCGCGGTCGTTGAAACGGACGACCAGGAAGCCGTTGATCTT
>OMGY01003232.1_pt1 | contig 11210 bp, 11 predicted proteins | sample 1674461 | NCBI WGS metagenome assembly OMGY01 (sample SAMN05578579, study PRJEB25193) | human gut metagenome | biome: Human Microbiome; feature: human-associated habitat; material: feces | host: Homo sapiens | place: USA:Birmingham
CAAAATTCTTTTCTCAACAGCCCTATTCTGCAATCACAATGCGGACAACGGTTATTTTTCATCTCATCCACCTCTAAATTAAGTTCTAAGAATAAACGCTATACTCTCTGTCATTAACATAATCGTTATAAGAAGCACGTATTAAAATATCGCCTGCACCATTCATATTGTACTCAGAATAACGTCCCAAAGTTTCTGCACCATCGGAAAAATGGTAACTTACTTGATGCAAATCGTATATTTCATCGTCACTCATTATAACGATAGTAATATTATAGCAATCTTCGGTACACGAAGTACCATTTACAATAGAATCATATGCCATAAGAATACTTATTGCATTGGATACAGCAGTTGGAATAATTTTTTTCTTAACAAGATAATCTTTTGTGTATTCTATAAGGATTTCAGATCCCGTAAATCCTTCAGCCCCAGGGTGCTCCTGCATCAACAATCCTGATACCAAAGAAAACATATACGAGTACGGCGGGGGTATCATTGCGCCAATCAGCGGAAACAGAGCATTCATTAATTGCCACTCAAGTAGGCAATATCCCTGATTTACATTTACATACATTTGCACCCGACCGAATTTAATATTATATTCAGGCACATATACTCCATTAGAATCACAATATTCATATTTATATTTATTGTCCGGCAATCCTCTAATTGCATCTATCATAGCTAATAACTTTTCAGCATATATCGGATATTTTTCAACAATGCAAATATAGTCGTGATATAACGAAACTATAGATAAATAATCACTTTTATTCAATATATCCTTGTCTTGCAGTGCGGGTGATTTAACCCTATATTTACATATTGAACACTCATAATACCCATCATTTTGCAATACCATATTATGCTCAGTTATATCTCTAAAATTATTGCCGCCACAATAAGATACTTCTAAAATACAGCAATCGGTATGCCGTCCATCGGCTGAAGTGGCGGTAATAGTAACAGTGCCTACTGATTTTGCTATAAGCTCGCCCGTGTACATGCCCACTTCCGCAACGTTTTCATTGCTGCTGCTCCAGGTGATTATTTGATTGGTTGCGTACATCGGGCAAACGGTGGCCTGAAGGGTCATGACGTCGCCTACATGCATTGTTTCGGGTATTTCGGTAGATATCTCTACTGACTGAACTCGTACGGTGGGATACACTGTTATCTCGCACACGCCGCTCCGGCCGCTGCCGTCAGCCGCGGTTGCATATACGTTTGCTACGCCCTCTTTTACCGCCATAATAAAGCCGTTGCTGTAGTTGACCGTAACAACGCTCAAATCGCTGCTGCTCCAGACTACCTCCTTATTGCTCGCATTCAGCGGGCAGACGGTTTCATGCAAAAGGGGGAACAAATTATTTGCTAATTTCAGCTTTTGCTTTTTATATTTTGGTTATATCCAAGCAATTTTTACAGAAATTACAATGCCGGTAAAATGCCCCTTGCTGTATTTGAAATTAATGCGCTGCACCGGCGGTATGCAATAATATGTAACGGCCGCATTATTTTATCAGGAATCACCCTGACTATTCTCCGCATTTTTGTGCTGTTTTATTTTATTTAAAAGCGCCCTGCTTCTTTCCATAATAACAATAACAAAATAAATTAATGTTATCAGTATCAATGCAAAAAAGCTGATCAAAATTAATTCAGGTATTAATAAACCAAACGTAGGTATAAAAATAACAAGCGCCATGGCAATGCCGTTTAATATATCTTTTAGTTTTGTTTTCCATTCAAAAGAGGTAAAATAAAGAATGCCGTGACTTATGGTAAACTCGGACAAAATTATGAAAACAGCCAATGGCCCGAATAGATAAATAGAAAGAATTCCATATTTATCATCATTTGATTCATATGTTAATTCATCATGAAATAAAAAAGCAAAACCAATTATTGTGGCAATTATAACGAGAGCGCTCACAGCTATAAATACCTTTCTCATATTCGTACCTCCTTCTTTATAATGCTTTCCTTTATTTTACTATATGCAAAAAGTAATGTCCACTCCTTTTTTCAAGGAGCGGACATTACAGACAATTATTACTAAACCTACTTAATATTCTGCTAAATGATGCAGTCCGTCACGCAGGCTGCATAAAAAGTTATATGTATCAGGATAAGAATTTCTAATTATATTCATTCCTTCTTCGTTATTATCAATATTAAGCTGTGAACATATTTTTTCTTTAACAGTTTCATAATTGATATATCCCAAAAACACATTGGCTCTTGTGTTCTCCGAAGAAATCGATTCATAATAAGAATTTATCGCATAGACAGCCGACCTGCCAGTCAAACTTATCTGCAGCCTATATATGTTCTCCGCATCTAAATCGGCGCAATAGTCGTCATCTCCAAATGACGTCAGCCCATTGTCATTAGTTATAGTTGCATCGCCCAGCCATCCGGCCAGATAAGATATGGTATCATTTGTGGCCAAGCCAATTATATCTGCGAACAATCCATCCGTATCTATTTTATAGGCTAATCTAGCGGCCAGGCTGATCTGCATATGGGCAAAATCCGGAGTAGAAGCATCGTTATGCTGATTAATAATCGCATCTGTCAATGCTGTATACTCCTCAATTGTATATCCAAGAGTTTCCACAAAATAATGTTCTTCTTGGTTTTCCGGGAGCGGAAGCCCAGGTAGCTCATCAAAAGCATACCCTGCAGTCTCTCGCCATTTTAACTGTTCAAAATAATCTGCAGATGCGTTTCCATAGCAAATACCTCCCAATAATCGAGCACACTTCCATGCTCTAAACCAGTCGCCTTCATATTCTAAAGATATATTATCAACTTTATCATATATAGACCGAATAAGTAATGCTATATCTTTGGAAAATTTAAAAGTATGTTCCAGTTCATATTGATATGCATCGCAGTAAACAAAGCAAACTCCAAATTTTTCATTATTATCTTGTGATACAGCATAAATATTAGCCTGACCAAGTTGTCTGGCTTGAATTTGTCCTGTTTCATTATCTACAGAAACCACTTCTTCGTTACTGCTGCACCATGCAATACTCTTATCTGCAGCATCCGCCGGTTCCACAGTCACTTCCAGAACCGCCGTTTCGTCTATGTCAAGTATTAAGGTAGTAGGTGAAACTTGTACTGACTGTACTCCAACAGGCGGATTTACTGTTATCTCGCAAACGCCGCTTATGCCGCTGCCGTCTTTGGCTGTAGCATATACGTCCGCTATTCCCGCTTTTAGGGCAAAAATCAGTCCGCTGGTATAGTTTACCGTAACAACGCTCAAATCGCTGCTGCTCCATACCACTTCCTTATTATCCGCGTCCGGCGGGCAGACAATTTCATGCAGATAGGCAGTGTCCCCTACCGTCATGGTCTTTCTTGCCGGACTGACGCTTACCGACGTCACCAGTACCTCCTCTGTTACTGTTACCTGGCACTGAGCATATTTTTCACTTCCGTCCGTTGCACGGGCGTATATATATGCCGTGCCTGCCGTTTTGGCAGTTATTGTTCCATTGCTTACCTCCGCAATATTCTCATTGCTGCTGCTCCAGGCTATGGTTCTGTTGTCCGCATTGGAGGGGAACACATTTGCATACAGGGTATAACTGTCTCCCTCCTCCAATGAAATGCTGGTGCGGCTTAAGGTTACTGAGTCTACATATATCGGCCCGCTGGTTACGTTTACCGTTATATAGTCCTTTTCCCCGCTGCCGTCTGTCGCCTCCGCGTATATTTTTGCGCTTCCCGCCTTAACCGCATATATATAGCCGGTAGTCGCATTAACTGTCGCTACGCCTGTATTGTTGCTGTACCACCTTACGCTCCTGCACTCTGCGTCCAGCGGGCAGACCTCTGCACGAGCGTTATAATACCACTGCCCTGCTTTCAGGGTAACGCTCTCAGGCGTTACCTTCACTGAATTTTTGGATTGAACAGATTTTTGCAGCTGCAAGGACAGTATAAAGGTTAACCCGGACACTTTCTGTCCGGGTTAAAAAAATTTTTTGCTTTTATTTAAATTTATACGGCACTTATTTCAGCCGCCCTCCCTGCGGACGGCAGCATAAAAACTGTTTATTCCTCCTGAGGTGGTTCCTTTTCAATGGGCAGAGCCAGCTTCGCAAAAAATAAAATCCCTATAAGCACAAAATTACTGATGCGAAAAAATTCAAAGCTTTTTATGGTAAAATCAATTATGAGTTTTACAGCGATTAACGCAATTATAATTACAGCGCTTTTATTGTCCGGCGGCCTGAGTATTATTTTCTTTTTGCAGTTCGGGCATTCTGCGGCAGTGCGGCAGCTCAAACAAAATTCTTTTCTCAACAGCCCTATTCTGCAATCACAATGCGGACAACGGTTATATTTTTTCATCTCATCCACCTCTAAATTAAATTCTAAGGATAAACGTCATATTCTCTGTCATTAACATGCTTGTTATAAAAGGCACTTTTTATTAAAACGTCGTCCGCACCGCTCATATTGTACCGCCTTTTAAAAATATCCGCTGTGCATTTTTAAATATGCGCAGCTTCCGCAGCAATGCGAGCAATAATATTGCCCGCTTTAACGCTCGGTCAGGCGTGAACCTGACTATTTTCCGTATTCTTGCGCTGCCTGATTTTGTTTATAAGCGCACTGCTTCTTTCTACAATAACAATAACAAAATATACCAATGTTATCAGTATCAACGCAAAATAGCTAGCCACAGTTAATTCTTCAGGCACCATGGAGCCAAACACAGGTATGAAAATAACAAGCGCTATGGCAATGCCGTTCACTACATCTTTAAGTTTTGTTTTCCACTCAAAGGACGTGAAGTAAAGAATGCCATGGCTTATGGTAAACTCAAACAAAAGTATGAAAACAGCCATCGGCACCCAAATAAAATTAAGAGAATTGCCAAATATATCATCATCAGATTCATATGTTAATGAATCATACACCAAAAAACCGCAGCCAATTATTGTGGCAAGTATAACAAGCGTGCTGATTACTATAAATACCTTTCTCATGTCCTTAGCCCCTTATTTAAAAATTAATAAAATATACTGAACGCTCTGCCAAAATACGATAAACTGGTTGGCGCGCTCGTATAAATATTCGCCGCACAGATAAGCGGGTGGAACAAGCTAAAATTACGGCAGTATAAACACAGCCCGGGCACTACTTTCTCACAACATGATACCAGTCGCCGGTGATTCTTTTGGCAGTTCCCTCATTAATCTTATCCATCAATTTTGGCTTCCCTTCCGGGGAATACACCAATGAATATAATAAGTTATCTGTTTTAAAATATACGGTACCATTGTAATATTCTATATTATCCAGATGAGCATCTTTGTGAGGGAACGCTTCCTGAATTTTAAGAAAGCTGTACTTTATATCTTCAGGCACTGTTATAATTTCAGCATCATATAGTATTTCCCCGCTAATTTCGCCATGACCGTAGTCGAAATAGCATAGGCCGTTTTCAGTCGGATGGTCCAGGCTGTACTCGGTGCAGAAGGACGATACAGCCTCAAAATCAGCCTGATAATCTGCAAAATCCTCTACATTATACGCCCATTTTGAAATGTAACTAAATATAGCCAGAATACCAACATGCACAGTAGCCCAAACCAAAACTGCTATAATTATTCCAATTACAGCCCACTTAACGGTTGCCCGAAGATTGCTTTTCATAAAAATTCATCTCTCCCTTTAAATATCTCCGAAAAAACGGCATAAATCCCTTTTTGCAATCCAAACCCGGCGCCTATCTTACGCAGGCTAGCCTAAATAACACTGTCAAAGCGTCTCCCCGTAAAGATAAAAACGACCGGCCTATATTTAAAACTCTTTTGGCAGACTCTCTGCACGCATCCATGCCGCAGCTTTGTGTTTATATTATAAATATTTTAACTATTTCATTATACTGGATACCCGAATAAATGTCCAGCCGCAAAATGAAATTTTATAAAAAATTTTGTATGCTAGCTTGACATAATGCAGCGATATATCAAATAAAGCTGAATATACGGCTGCATAGCCTATATAATCTATATAGCGTTAGTGTCCAAGGGCTGATACGCTTCGGCGGGTAAACACGCCTTTCCCAGGCTTTCCTCGGCCGGCACATGCTTTTCCCCCTTCCCCGTCTGCCTTGAGAGCATTAAAAACAGGATTCTTTACTGCCTTGAGATTTCAGAGCCAAACTTATACTGCTTTATACCCCGCAAGGCACCTCCAATTTATGCTCCGCCAGGCACTCAAACGACATTGCCGGGCGCGCAGCGCGCCGGCAAGCCAAAGCAGCGCGGCTTGGGCGCAGCTCCAGCCAGTTGAAGCCGCATTATCCTTTATGCCCCAGCGCTGTCCTGCCCGCTCCAAAAACTAAAAAACCGGACAAAGACTGTCCGGATAAAAATTATTTTTTCGTTTTTTCCTTGAAAAAGCGTCTTGACTTGCTTTCCGAGTTGTCAACTCGATCAAGAAATTCCAAGAGGCTTTTTATTATGCCTCCGCTTAACAGGCATTCTGCCACAGAACAGAGCATGCGTTCCGCATATTTTTCGTACTGTTCTTTATATTCTATTTCCAGCTCATAATCAGTAACGCCGAGATAGGCATTTTTATCAAGCACTATTTCGCAGAACTCATCCCTATAAACTGTCCTTCTTTGGGTAATAAGACTGCCCTGCAAATAAAGGCCCCTGCTGCTGAAGTAAGTTTCATTAAATTCATCACTTGTAAACAGGCGGCTTTCAATACTGCCATACAGCGGCGCTTCACCATGGCATTTAATTTCAGCAGTATATTTCCCATCCTTAAAACGAATACGGCAGGTTATTCCCTTGCTGTTCATTTCTAAATTTTCCGTATCAAAATAATAATTGGTCTGCAATACCGGTTCAGCGTCCAAGTCTCCTATTTTATTTATAATTTCATGATATTCTTCTGCTGTAAGCAACAGCTTTTTTTCAAATTCAAGCATCCATACTTCCCCTTATGATTTTCCCCGAACCGTTTTTAGGCAAAGCGTCCACTATTTCAATTAACGCAGGCACCTGAAAAGAGGGCAGGCAATCCCCGCACAGCCTTTTAACTTCTGCAGCAGATTCAAAATCACCTACTATTTTTAAACCTATCTGCGTTCCGCCGCGGCCTTTATATCCATAGGCCAAAGCCTCTTTTACCCGCGGGTCAGTTTTTAATGCCGACTCAATTTCCGCAGGATATATATTCATGCCTGATTTGATAATCATATGATCATTTCTGCCTTTTATCTTAAGAAAGCCATCGTCGTTTATTTCGGCCACATCCCCTGTGCAGAGCCAGCCGGCCCGAACTGCGTTTTTGGTTTTTTCGGGTTCTCTATAATAGCCGAGCATTACGTTTTTTCCTTTTACCCACAAAATGCCCTCCTCGTTTTTTCCGCATGCCCTGCCGTCCGGACCCATTATTTTAATGGAAACAGATTTTAACGGTACGCCGACATAGTCCGGATAATTTTTAAATTTATCAGGCGGCAGGAAGGCCACTCTCGGACTGGCTTCAGTCAGACCGTAAACATGATAGATTTCTGTTCCCGGATACGCTTCTGCAATGCGAAGCGCCGTTTCCCGCCCCATGCATTCGCCGCTTATACAAATGCGAGCCAATGTATTCCCATAGGGCGCATGTTTTAAGCGCGCCATCATTTCAAATAATGTAGGCGTTCCGCAAAGCGCAGTGATTTTATGCCGGGAAATAAGCTCGGATAATTTATAAGGGTTAAAGCCTTCTGAATAAAACCTGATTTTACAGCCCTTTATCAGCGCCGTTAAAAACTCGCCCGTTAAAACAGCGCAGTGATACAGCGGCCGGGCAATAAGAAGATAATCCTCAGGACCTATATTAAAATAATCAGCAATATCTTCCACATTGCAAATAATATTATTCTCGCTCAGCATTACGCCTTTGGGGCTGCCGGTCGTACCCGAAGTGCACATAATAATGGCCGGGTGCGCTTGGGGCGCAGCATATGTACTGCCCGGCAGCGTCCCCACTGTAAATTGACCGTTCTCATCTGTAATAACCGCGTCGGGGCTTATGGTATCCAATATTTTATTGCAGTGCAGCTCTCCATAGCGCATTGACAGCGGTAAGGCCGTTACCTGCGCGGCAAAACACCCCAGCAGAGCCATTGCGGCCGACATCTCCGACCGGCAGAGCACAGCGCAGCATTTAATTCCTTTAAGCTTCTGAGCGAAAGCCTCCGCCCATATAACAAGCGCTTCAAAGGAAAGCTCGGCGTTATTTTCACATACAGTCTGGTTAGGATGCTCCAGCATTTTTGTTTTTATAAATTCCCAAAGTTTCATTTGTATTTAACACTCCCGTTTTTAATAAGCTTATTAAGCAGTTTCTCTTCCTCGCTGTTAATAAACAGCATTTTATTCCTTATTACCGGCAAAACCGAATCCCGGCGCTTCATATAATGGGAAGCATAAAGCATACGCATTGCATCCGCTTCTTTTACCAATGGAGCATATTGCCTGCTCACCTCCGCCGGGATTCCCAGAGCCTGTTCAATGCATTGTATACTTTCAAGCATGAGTTTTTTTTGTTCCCAAATCTGATGGAAAATCCGGCGGTCCATTTTTTCGTAAGGAATAAAGCCGTCAATCATTTCCCCGATATATTTAGCGACATACTCCTGCACGACTATTCCGTGGATAAACCCTTCTCCGGTCAGAGGATATTTTTCAATAGATGAATCCAGATATTCCGCGATTGTCTTAAGCGCCGTTTTTGCGCAAAATTCCACCTTTCCCGGCAGAGGTTTAATACCGCATATTCCTATATAACCGCCGTTTCTCAGTATTGCTTTGCGCCCCGCTTCAAAGCAGGACTGCGGGGTCCAAAACGTCTGATATATCCATTTGCTGTCGTAGGCGTACATGCAATAGGTTTTATCCTCCTGATTATAGCCGCAGATTAAACCGTCATGATAAAAATGCTTTTCTTTGTACCAGCTTTTCCCTTTAATATAGTAGTCGTCCAATCCTTCAAAATGTACATAATACCCGGCGTCTATCAGATTCCTGATTACTGCATGCACATGCCCCTTTAGATACAGAGCATCAATCCACTTTTTATCTAAATAAGGATTTTCCCTCCATGTAGAGCAGGATACGCTGATTTTAGGAGCCGATGTGCAGTTCAAATAGCTGCGGTTCCATATTAAAATCAAATTATTATTAAGAAACCAGTTCCTGATAGACGGATTATCATTAATAACGGCAGAGGCATCGCCCTGATAGTGATATGTACTGTATATTGGCGCAATTATAGGCAGTTCCGCATACTTATTCATCCTCTTCACTCCGATATTTTTCAATTAACTCAAGCACATCTTCCACGCTTGCTAAATCATTGGGATCCATGTCCGCTTCCTCAAGCTGAATGCCAAAACAGTCCTCTATTTCCAGCAAGAGCGTTACCATTGAAAGGCTGTCCAGCGCAAGGTCGTCTTTCAATTTGTCATCAGTTCTTATATCTTCCATTCCGCTTAGTTCTTTTAATATTTCAACTGCATTTTCAAATATTTTCATTTCGCATCACCTCTTTAACTGTTTGCTTTACCAGCTCATAGGCTTGGCCCTCGCTATTATCTGTCGATATCAGTATTCCGCCGTTAGCCCGGCAAATATCTATATATTCCGCCCGCAATTTATATTGCAGTTCCATATCAATATATCTGTCCTTCTCCTCAGGGCGCCGGCGGACTCTTGCCACTGCCCTTTCAACCGGAACATCAAAGAAAAACGCAATATCAGGTTTTATTATCCATTGGGCAATTTCATATATCCATTGGTCATTTTTAAAGCCCCTTGCTCTTAAATTAGCAAGGCAGGAATAGAAATATCTGTCGCTTAAAACAATTTTGCCTTTGGCCATCTCCGGCTCAATAACCTTATTAACATGCTGCAAACGATCAGACGCGCAGAGAAGGGATAAGCTGCGGTAATCATAAGCAGCGTGATGGGGCGAATCAGTATATGTTCTGAAAATTTCAGATTTGCGGACAAAATCAGTAGGCTGCTTTGTGATAAAAACCTGATGCTTTTCCTCCAGGTCTTTGGTCAAACGCTTCAGCATGGTAGTTTTGCCGCATCCGTCCAATCCGCAGACCGTTATAAGCATGCCTCCAGTGTTATTGCCGCGCATGTTAAGTTTTTTCATTTGTTTTGTCCTCCTTTAATTCTGCGGCACGGTCTTCCACAAAAAAACGGTCGGCCGCACTGGCCGTTTTATACGTTAAAAGTCTCTTTTCCGCAGGGTCAGTTACCTGCAAACGGAAAGCAGGATGTCCTGAAAGAATCCATTCTGAAGTCCGTATGGCCGTTTGAAAGTTCATATCAAATAAATCTGCGGTTTCTAAAATTGCATACGCGCAAATCTTATCCAGCCGCAATTCTTCTGCACGCGCAAACATACGCTCTGTCTCAGCATCTGTCATTTTGTCAAGCAGCATATAAATATCGCAGTATTTATATAAGGTCATATCTCTGCGCATCTCAATCCAGGGCAATGTCGTAGCCTCTTTATAAAGATGGACGCATAGATGTATAAAGAAATCCTCCCTGCCAAGCGTCGGAAGGCTGATGCCCTGCTGCAAAACAGTGCGCCTATTGCCTAGGAATGCCGAAAGGATATCATTTTCTCCGTTTTTATAGTCAAGAGAAAAATTAATATCCACCTCAAGATATTTCATAAAAGGCAAATCCACCTCTTTTATAAACGGAACGGTTTCCCCTCTGAGCATTTTGGACTGTATGATATCCGCACGCGATGCAGGAATAAATTCTCCGCCCGTTACGCTGCCCTGCTTAAATCCATTGCTGCTCAAAAGCTTTCCTACCGAGGTAACGTCATGCGGAAGCACCAGCAGGTCTATATCGTTGGCAGTGCGGCAGCCTTCGGGGTAACAGGCGCATAAAACGGCCCCCTTTAACATGTCAGCGACAACATCGCTTTGGGACAAAATCTCCGAAACCATCCGAACACATTTAAAATAGCTTTTATTTTTCTGGACATTTTGTTCATAGGCAGATCTTATTGCATTCCTGAATTCCCGGTTGAGCATTCCAAGCAGATTATGCGTCTTTAGATTATAGTAGGCAATGCCCTGCATGCGGTTAAAAAATAACTGCCCCAGAACCGCCGGCGTTGCATAT
>OMGY01003238.1_pt1 | contig 11192 bp, 10 predicted proteins | sample 1674461 | NCBI WGS metagenome assembly OMGY01 (sample SAMN05578579, study PRJEB25193) | human gut metagenome | biome: Human Microbiome; feature: human-associated habitat; material: feces | host: Homo sapiens | place: USA:Birmingham
TTCTTTCCTCCATCTTGAATACTTTTTATCAAGTCATCTGCCTGAGCCTTTGCAGATAGCTCTCGTTTTTCCTGCTCATACTTTTGTAGCTTTTCTATATCATCTACATTTGATGCTTCGTTTTCTTCTTCATCTTCATCATCCCATCCTATGCCCAATGTTGGCAGTACCGGATCATCTTCTGGCTCTATTTTACAATCATACCAATGTATAAATTTCATACCCGCAAAAATAGGTGCTATTGGATTAAACTTTCTATTTTTATTTCTTTTATACATTGCTGGCGCACCCTTTAAAAGATCACCCAATGCTGCATTTACTACAGCAAATGCTTCCTGTGAAACTGGTGCATTTGCCGCTTGCTTCAAATTGTAAGAACAAAATGAACTCTTGTCAAAACAAACTAATGCATCTCCTCGCGCATGTCCTCCTACTGCCTGAAGTCCGTTTACCGTAGGTACTGTTGATAGTGGAATTGTCGGTTTTCCTGTAATAATGCAACGAGTCGTGGCTGAATTGTTATCCATCTTTGAAAAGTTTAGCCTATAATGTTCCCACCATTGCTGTACTAACGGATTTACAACAATCGGCTTTCCATCTATTAAAAATGAAATACGATCCGTCGTCTTCAATCTACATCGCCTTGCCTCTTCCACAACTCCGCGTAAAAGCTGCCTATCTTCCAATACATTTAAGCATAGCTCAAAATCTGGAACTTCTTTTGCACCATCCGAAAGCACTTTCTTAAAAAACTCATTTTTAACCGAATAGTCTTCCTCTCTCTCAGGCAGAAAAAGGACTACACTTAGTTTATCTGCCAGTGCATTACATTTATCTTTACTATTTGCCATACTCCCAATATCTGGACATGGTTGAATCTCATTCTCACATGGAACCACTCCTAAGTAATTTCCGCATCTGGATAAAGATATGTAACCTCGGATCTGCTTTTTTATAAAACCAGGAGGTAATGTTAATTGGTTACGGATACCATATTCATATAATTCCTTTAACATACACTGCCTCCCTTCAATACTTCATCGCTGTCATATGGTGGAACTTTAATTACGCCATGCTCCATCACTGCATGATATAATGACAACTTAGGCTGTGTCTTTTTATGCACTTGCCAATCATGCAAATCGAACACATCATATAGCATTAATCCAAGATCTCTGCTTTCATCAATAGGCTTTCTAATTTGATCACTTTCTTCAAAATAGCAAACAAATTCACGAAGTCCTAATGCTGGTTGGTAAAAAGTTTTACCTGTTCTTATTCTACGTAAAGCCTGAATATACAGCTGTTCAACTGTTCCAGTATAGGTAGGCTGTGGCTGTATCGTTGCTGTTATTCGATAACGAACATCTCTAAGTACTTGTGTCATTCGCTGAGTTCGATCATCATCTGTATAGATAATAGATTCCTCTGCTTTTGGCTTTATACTGACTGTTGATTTTATTTCATTGCGTTTAAAACTAAGATAACGGATTGGATTTAACACTTCTATTTTCATTACCTGCCAATAAAATTCTGCTGGTTTGCTATAGATTGCTGACAGGATTCCTCTACATGCTGACGGTGTAGGAACCGGACTGCTTAATCGTTCCACTTTACCTTCTGGTGGAGAAAAACAAGCAAAATCCCCCCATACCTCTAGCGCAATCTCTTGTTTCATCCTTCTTTTGCGCAGGAAACCTCGTCCGACGTGTCGGGCGGGGAGGAATGCGCCGAAACACATCCCTTAACTTCCTGTCCTTTCTTCTTTTTTGTTTGATTCGTATGGCACTCTGTAATACCCGCCTGCATATTGATACATTGTCAGCTGCTTGAGTGCCACTGATTTCTTTTCAGGCAACAAGATTGCTCGTGAGCCATTGTTATGGCATCCGGCAGTCTCATACTTTTTCTTTTGATACAGCAAAATATCATGCAGCTGTATTGGATAGTGCCTGTTACGAATGCTGCGCTTTCCTTTTGTGACTTTCTGCTTTCGATACAGGTGTAGGTTTTCAGAATCTTTCTTATGATTTCTGCTGATCCTGCCATTAAACAATTCCTGACCTGATCGTTTCTTTCCATCCCTGCCGTCAATATACTTTGCATCGTAAAATCTTTCCAAAACGCGGTTATTTCGACGCTTTTTCTTAAAGTACACAGGTTGTGTTCGATGCTTTGGATGGAATAGCCCCATTACATAAGCATCATTCACATGTGACTTTTCAATGTCAAGTTCCCGTCGGCTTTCCTTTGTCTTTGCTCCGTATGTGATATGTATGGATCTGTTTGGAAGCATGGCTGTTACCTCGTTATACAGCATCCATCGGATGCTTGTCATATAAGAGGCACCTTTAAACTCAGCCAGTTTTGGTTTCCAATTCCAGAGTTTTCCACCCGGTTTATGATTTTGTGGTGTGTGGCACTTATCACATACCGTAATCAGATTTGACATTCTGTTCGTGCCACCCTGACTCCGATATTTGATATGATGCACATGCAGAATTGCTCCATCCTTAACGGTTTTCTCACAGCACTGGCACTTATAGCCATCTCGGAGAAATACAGCTTCTCGGAGCGTCGCGATTCCATATCGTTCACCATACTGGTAATCAGAGCCCTGTGGTAGTGGCTTTCCTTCCTCCACGGCTTTTAAAACCTGTGTATCAAAGTTTCCCATTTCCAGCGTGATATCTGTTATCGGCATCACCTTACAGATTCGTTGGATTGCATCGATATGGATCTCTTTCTTGTGCTCCAATGACGGAGCGATCCATCCTTCTTTTCGTCTTCGATTATCAAAACGAGGAGCACGATACCGCTTTCGGTTACGTCGTTGTCTGCGATACTGTCTTTTATCATCGTGCTTTAATTTTTCGTCAGTCAACGTATCAATCTGCATTCCAAGATATTCGTGCCTTTCTGATTTTGCAGAGATTCCGATATGGATGTATCCGGTATCCATGCATAGTTCAATCGGCTGAATCTCTGTGTCTTTCCGTTCCGTCAACTGAATCGTAAACGGACGGTAGCAGAAAATCTTCGCCTTCTTTCGTTTGAGCAGCTTACGCGCTCTGTATTCGTTTGTTGGCATCAAAGGCTTGCCAAACAAATCCACTACTGCTACCATAAGCAGCCCCTTTCTTTTTTGTGTTTCCAATTAGTTCGCTTACGCGTTCCATACCGGACTATGTTGCTGTCCCGTATGGATTCTCAATAAAGGTTGTCCTCTTCGCCAATGTTATCGGCAGTTTAGCGCATACCGCACTTCCCCGTACCCGTAAGGGATGTTTAACGGCATACCGTAGAACCTGGGACTAGAGGAGTATCCACAGGGTACCTATATTTTTGCTGATAACGTAGAAAACGAATAGTTCGCCTGACCTGGTTTGGTAGGTTCCATCGAATTCCAAGGCTAATCAATATCGACCTTTCGGTCACGCTTTCTGGTAACAAACAGAACCCATAAAAGAGTGGTTTCCCTTTTACAAGCCCCGTCCGAGGTCACCTCGGGCGCGGGTTATTGACCATTTTTCTCCGTTCCTAACAGGACAGGCAGAGGTGTGTTCCCTCTGCCTGTTATCTGTAATAATTATAATTCCTTTCCCCAATATAAAACACTTAGACAGAGGTATATTTTCTCTGCCAATACCTACAAGTGTATGATCGGACAAATCAAATTGCTAATCATCTTCGTCTCATTGTGTCTTTCAAAACCGCAACGACAATTTCCCAACTTTCTGGATCAATCGTTATTGTCCTTCCAGAAACGCTCACTGTTACTGATGCAGACATGTTGATGCACTGCTGCACCTGTTCTTCGTATTCACCAGGAACAAGTAGCATCAATTTGGCTTTCTTGCTGTCAAGATAGCTCAACAACTCATCTGCATCGAGATACTGTAATACTATTCCGATTACATTTCCCCACAAAACAGCTAGTAATTGTGTGCTTCCAAAACAGATCCAATTTTGCCATTCTTCCCCTGTTACAGTATACGTTTTTTCTCCAATCTGTACGCACACAGCGTCTTTGAAGCCATTCGTCCAGAACTGGTCATTATTAATTGTCCCACTGAACACGCACATTTTTCTAGGATCTTGTAGTTTGAAAGTGATTGTCAAATTATACTTATTCTCCATAGACGTCTCCTTCTAATATCGTACCGAATTGTTAAGTATGGTTTCATCGTTCCGTTTCGCAATAAACCATATCTCATTTGGCAAAAAAGCCTTTACATCTGCTAAGCTTTCTTGAGCAGTACAAATTACCTGCTCCTTTCCCTTATTAGAAAAGTACCTGAAAAGCTCGGCTCCTTTTTTAATGCTTAATTGATCAACGTTATCAACTAAGTATATTTCTCCTCTGTTGCCCTTTAACCGTTCCATTTGGTAATGGTCGTCAGCATTGACCATCACAATCGACTGGAACCAATTCACTACTGGCTCAATCTGTTGCTCACCATTTTCTGCCAATACATACAGAAACAGTTGACGTGGCTTGACTGACACTTTTCCGAACACGCCTTCAATCTCTGTAATTTGCCGCTTGAATAATGGCTCAAATGACGTATCGTTATGTATTAGCAACCACTCTTCCAGAATCTTACGAGTATCTAGCGTTACTCCATACTCATAAATTTTTCCCTCTGCCAAGAAAGTGATTTGAAAGGTGGTTTTTCTCTCCATCCCTTTCGCATCGCCTGCAAACCTTTCAATTTTAATCCACTTTCCTGTGAGAACAAAATCTCTCAGGAACCGAATAGAATCCAAAAAGCAGCTTTTTCCAGTTGCCTCTGGTCCATATAGAACACTTTTATGCAACACTCCTAATTTCTCTCGTGTTGTTTCTAGCTGTGTTCTCTTAGAAATCATTTTAAATTCAACCATATGTCCAATGGACATGTAGTTGGATATTCTATACTGTAATATCATCATTCTCCTTTCTGCAAACAAAGATTCCTCTCTTTCGTTTGCTTTAATTATACTCCAACACACTAATGGACGGCAAGAAAAATCGAATCTTCTTTCGATATAATACTGGAATATCTCAGATCAAGTTCTGAATTTCGCGTACTGCGATTTCCAAGTTCTTGATCTCGTTTTCTTCCTCTTCCTGCTTCATCTGGTATTCCAGCATACGCTGAATCGCAGATATCACATCTGGCAAATCTCCAGAAATTTTGAGTTTTTTTAGAACTCTCTGATAGTGATATGACCGTATTTTTTTGACGATACTATTCCATATAGTTTCAATATCGTTTTCATGAAGGTCATATGAATCAGAACAACCACTCGCGCCAAATATACCGGTCCGAATATCTATAGCGAGTTGACCACCTTCGTTGACTACATCAACGGAGACACCTTCAAGCTCTCCTCCAAACTCCGTAATCTCTCCTCTCACAATACTTTTGCATTTTTGCAAAAAATCTTGTTTAGAGAGAAACTCGTGGCATTTCGTTACCATCTCAGGCATCAATACTTGAATTTCGCAGCAGCTTGCCCTTTCTTCAAGATACTTATCATACTTATCATCCCTATCAACATAATCTAGCTTATCAATGCTTTCTTGAAGTATCTGTTTGGCAAAGGCAATAACTTTGCTTTTTTCAAATGCATTAAAAAATCGGCCGCTACGGAATCTACTGTCAACTGCAATACCAAAATGAATTGAACCGTATGGAAACAGCGTAACGTAATATCCTGGTTCGTCACAGCGCTCCCAAAGATTCCCCTTGAAAATAATATAGTCTTTGGCTTGTTCGCAAATCAGCCGTTTTTGTTCTTCGGCATCGTCAGCGACAATCACCGAGTTTTCTGTGAAGTCGCTTTCCAACTTCCCCAACGCAGCCAACTTACGCATCAAGTAATTCGATGGTGAATCAATGTTTGTTAACTTATGATTCACCATCTCTGACAATGTTTTTTGACCACGTATCACCTTTTGGTATAAGTTCTTATCACGAACTCGGATTTCGCTTCGCCCATTCCCCTCCGATGATACAATAAAGGCCACTGGGAATTCGTCATTCCTTACCTCTGAAACTTCCACATCAAAAAAATGATTTTCACAACGACATCTTAATTTTTTGTGACGCTGTGATGGAAGATATTGCTGTGTGCTACAAAATTCCACTTCAAATTTCATAACTTCTCCTTTCTACAAATGGGCAGGGAGTATACTCTCCTCTGCCCACATCCCACTTATTGTTTTTTCTCCTCATCTTGCACAGCTACTACAAACAGTCTGTTTTTCGGTACAAGATTTAGCTGCAATTTAGATCAAGTTCTGAATTTCGCGTACTGCGATTTTCAGATTTTCAATCTCATTACCTTCATTTGAATTTGAATCCTCGACCTGTGACATCTGGTATTCCAGCATACGCTGAACTGCAGCTATCACATTTGGCAAGTCTCCAGGGATTTTGTTTAAAACTTATAAGCTCTGTTAGCTGAATACACCTACAAAATCTAGCGTATCCACATTGAATTGTGAATCTTCGATCATTCCATCCTTATAAAGATTGGATGGTAAATAGCCTATTCCCTTCTTCTGGGCATACAGTCTATGATCTTCAGATAGATAGTCTATGTCATTCTGTTTCAGAACATCCATTAGCGAAATGTCATGCGTAGTAAAGCACATTTGACCTTCCACATAATTCAACAGATATTCTACTAATGCACTTAAATAAACGCTATGCAAACCCAACTCAAGATCATCAACGAAAAGAATTTTTCCATTGCACATATTTTTTAAGCACATGAATAGCTCGATCAGTCTCTGGATTCCAGAGCTTTCATTTTTTGCCTCAATTTTGTATTCCCCGTAATCCATAATCAGATCACAAATGAATGAATTATAGCTTTCGCGGCTATCTATTGCAATCATTTTTAGATCTGGTTTAAATATACGAAGAAACTGACACAGTCCAGTAACATCCCTGCGAAACTCCGCAATCTCATTCTTTGAAATGCTGTTTTCGGCAGGATACAGGCCAACCGCTTGTGTATTTAAGCCTGTAGCTTCGTACACATATAAGCTTTGCCCTAAAAGCTGTAAACTGTTTATCTCTTGAGTGCTAAGCTGCTGATCTAGCTTCTTTGCAGAATATACTGCGCAGAAGGACGCGGTAGACAGCAAGTTTCTCGTTTTATTGAATAAAAAATCAAAATCATCCATATCGCCCAAAGAAACCAGTTCGCCGTTTGCGCTCTCAATGACCAAACGATCACCAAAATTATTTCTCAGCAACAATTTTTCGTGAGAAATCGTATATTTGCCAATGTTATCTTTCTTGATAGCTATGCTATATAAATATGTTGTTTTCTCAGGTGACTTAGCAACATACTCAACTTCAATGAATAGTTTTTCTGTCACCTTATTAACGATGGAATCCAAACACTCCTGAACGAATGGATTGGTTAAGTACCCATCATCAACAAGCAGACTTTGAAGGATTCCGGCAGAGGCTATAATTCCTGACTTGCCAGAACCATTCGGCCCATATATTGCTTTGATGTTACTTCTTTTTTCCGTACCGGATAGGTGAAAGGACAGTGAAATCAGCTTATCTAATGCCTTCACTCCCTTAACAGAATACTTTGTCAAGAATATTTTTTGCACTTCTTTCACTCTCCTTCCTTTTCCGTTAACTGGCAAATCAGGCGAATAAAAATAGCTTCTGCTGAATTGCTTGCCTTGATGTCCTCTCTTGCCTTCGCAATCAGTTGAAGACCGTTTAGTGCCGTATCGGAATCAATTTGACGCACATATCGAACACCTAAAGCCTGAGCTTTTGTTTTCATGGGGCCAGTTAGCAAACTTGCTTTATACCCAACACGAAAACACTGCTCAATGACAGCCATCGTCCGAAGCGCATCGAAATCACGTTTTTGCATCAACTTATTAGCTAATAAAAGTGCTTCCCCACGCTTCTTCTGCAGAATCAAATCCGACAGATCAAATATGTTGGCTGCCGGAATCACCTGCGTGTACTTTTCGACATCCTCAACACAAATGTCATTGCTGCATGCAGCGATGAGCTTATCCAGCTCATTGACAACTGTGCCCAGATCCGATTCAGGGCTTTCAAAATACGCGCAGCGGCTTACCAGAAGCTCATAAGCGGCGTTTTGAAGCCTTCTGTGGGCTTTTGCCACGTATCTTACTACAAACTCGCTCAGTTGCTTCTCGGTATACTTATCGAGCCTTGTGTGTGATACTCCGGCCTTTTCCAGTTGCATCATACACTTTCCAGATTTGCTATCTTCTGGAAAAATGTACAAATTGGAAGAATCACTTTGAACAAACGGTAACAGCTCATCCGGTGCAAAGTCTTCCAGTGTTCGGCACTCAACAATATACTTGCGCGTACCGAACAAAGACACAAATCCGGCAGAGGACTTAACCTCTTCTGTCAGTCCACTCACCGTTTCTGCGCCTTCCTTTGCTAGTTTTCGTTTTTGGGTTAAGACCCGATATCGGTACTCGCCCGTAATTACTTCAACCATAGTTTCTCCTTTCTTTGCACAAAAAAAGCGCTCCTATGACAATTTGTCAAAGAACGCTAATTAGTGCAATTAATATGTTTTTTACGGTATCTGTACAAAAAAAGGTACAGCAAACAAACCCAGCTTACTCCGGGAGTTTTGCATCTAGCGAAGCACCCTCTGCTCCACTTCCTTCTTCATCGTTACCTGTACATGATCAGTATAGCAGATGGACTAGCTGATTGCAAGCAAAAAAATAAAGGCACCGACACGATGCCGATGCCCCTCTTCGTCCATATTTGCCTGTTCTGAGGCTTTTTAGCCGTTGCTTTGATTTCCTTGCTATCAGCTTTCGCATTCCGCTAGAAAGCGAAATTTGCCGTCTGGCAGAGGAAGATCTGTGTCTGGCTTATTAGATAGTTTTGTCATTGTCAATGAACAGTGCAAAGATCCTTTTCAAAATCATCAAGATCAGCATAGCTATCATAAGCACGGCGCTGTATATGCATGCCGTTAGAATCTTTTTGGCTATGCTGTCATATACTTCGAGCACAACAATTGATAAAATTGCCGTAAAAAGTGAAAGAACATTTGATGTCAGAATTGACACAAACGTTTCATCCATGACCTGCTTTTTAACCTTATTGTCGCTTTCAGTTCTTCTTGCCAAGAACATAAACTCAAGTGCCGTGGCGATCAGTACAAGTATAAGTGCAAGAATGCCAGTAAATGTATCACTGTTTATCTCCCATCCTAGGGCAAATGAAATAATGATTGCCACTATCACTGGCATTACAACAAAACAAATACTATCCCAAATGGATGTTTTGCGTGTCTTTGCATTTCGAAAGACACGTAACTGTGCTGCTAATATTTGAGTTACTCTTGTTTTTCTGTTAAAAAGCATTACTAATGCAATTATTACTGTTATGATTACCCATATAATTCTGGTCTCCATACAAACCTCCTTTTTGTTTCTTGTATTGTCATTGTATACGACAATTACAATATTTTCAAGCTCAACAAGGGCAGAAACAGCATCTGTCTCTGCCCAACTTAATTTTTCAAAATTAATCAATAGTTAACCATGTAACAAGTGGATTCCATTTGTACCACAATGGTCCCAGTGGCTTATCCTCATAGTAGGAAGTCAGTCCATATCGATCCTGAACAATCTTAATTCTTTTCAATGTCCCATCGGGCAAAATCCCTAATGCCCGTGTACACAATCTTCCAGGACCCGGATCAGCAAACAGCCACTTTGCCTGCTTCAGAAATGTCTCTTCTTCAATATCCGTTTTCTCGTGCCAATCTAAGAAAAGTGTATTTTCCCCGGCATGAACATTTTTGACGAGACGGTTGTAGTATCTTTCGCCCCAGGCTGGTAATGTAATCTCTTCCATCACCTGCTCACGCTGTACCTTTTTTGCCGTTTCGATAGCGTCGAACTCCGCCATCACGTCTTCTCCGGATACGGCATCAAAGGCCTCACCAAACTTGTCAAGCATATTGATTCGCTTGATGGTTTCGCCAGTTCGGTGTAGTTCAAACGCCTTCTTTCTGCACGAAATATAGTCGCCCTCGAACAGCACCTTGCCATCGTTTGCTACCAGCTGCCACTTCTGGTTGTTGTAGTGGATTCCTTCAAATTTTAACATATTTTTTCCTCTCTTTCTTTAAGTTCCGGGTGAGAATCAAACAATGCTCCTCACCCTTGCACGCGCTTATTCCTCGTCTTTCTCCTGACTTGTCAGGCTGCGTAGCTCACCGATGAAGTTTAAACCAGTCGCAGGTTTGGTCTGCATGAAATACAGATATTCCTTTGCTCTGGTCATCGCAACGTACAGCAGTCTTCTGTACTCAGAAAACAAAGTATAATCAGACTCCTTGTAGGTCCGGCTGCGGCTGTGTACACGGAAAGATTCGACTTCCCAAATGATCACTGCACGCCACTCCAAACCTTTTGAATCATGCGCTGTTACGAGCTGCACGGCATCTGCCTCTTTTGTTTCCATTCGACTTGTTTGCGCAAACATCAACACAGAGGACAGATACTTTTCCATTTCAGCATTTTCCTGTAAAGCAGCCTTTTTCTCAACTGCCTCAGAAATGTCTTGCAAAATGATGTGGCTCTCCAGACCCATGAGTCCCAAAATACGACGGATTGCTGATATGCTTGTTGTTCCTGCATCCAGAATCCAGAAGCTCCGGTACAGCACCTGCACACAGGTGATTAAAGGGTCTTCACTACCATCCAGTTCCAGCACATGGTTCTTGTCCAGAATTCCTCCACAGTAGCGATCCATCGCTGTCAGAAAGTTCTCTCCCTGATCAATAGGCAACTCAAATGCCTGATCCGGTGCAATGGTAACTGCCATATGGTACAACAGCTGCGCAGACAAACCATGATAGTACATAGAATAGATGTCGCGTAGGATACCATAGATCGGATCTGCACATGAATATGCCTTTGCGATCTGCGTCGGGACCTCCAGTGCCTGATGCAAGGACTCCAAAGCATCATTCGTTCTTGCAATAATCGCAATCTCGTTTAATGCAAGCCCTTTTGACTGGAGCTGACGGATAGTAGAGTTTAAATCCAACAAGGTGCATCCCTCCTGGAAGATTGGATGAGTTCCCTTTCGGGATGCCGTCAGTTTCTTTGCAATACGCTCCTCTGTGGATTTCGAAATCACAGC
>OMGY01003247.1_pt1 | contig 11184 bp, 7 predicted proteins | sample 1674461 | NCBI WGS metagenome assembly OMGY01 (sample SAMN05578579, study PRJEB25193) | human gut metagenome | biome: Human Microbiome; feature: human-associated habitat; material: feces | host: Homo sapiens | place: USA:Birmingham
GTTAAGCACGCCGCCAGCGTTCATCCTGAGCCAGGATCAAACTCTCATAAAAAGTTTGCCTCGTCAGTTATAAACTAACTAGCTTAAATAGTTTTACCAAAACTTACTGTTTAGGTTCGTGTATCTTTCGATACTCGCAAGATTCATTAATGAATCATTTTAAAATTCTCAAAGAATTTCAAGGTTGTCTTTCTATTCAGTTATCAAAGATCTGTATCACTCAAACCCAGTATTTATCTGGTGTTTTAAGTCTTATTTGTTACCGCTTACCGCGGCGACTTGTATATAATATCATCAGGTACACACATTGTCAACAACTTTTTTCAAAAAGTTTCAAAAAAGTTCAATTTTTTTCAATCATTGACTTTTAAGCGAGACTGACATGGCTGCGAAACCGCTTGTTTGCTGACTTTCTGCACATTTACATTGTAATCAGAAAGCAAAGACCTACTGTTATATTCCTGTATGCATTTTTAGTAGGTGATAATTCTTGCTGGTTGAGATATTTTCAGAATAAAAGCACACGCAAACATCCAATACAGCTTATTGCGTAGGTCTCTGCTCTGAAGCCATAGCAATATTATAAGAAAACCACCCACTAATTATGTTATCCAATAGCTTCTAGTAGGCATTCGCCCCATAACACAGCACCCACATCCCTATAACACATTCCCGTAACACATCTTCTCATTGCAATCTGCCATAACGCATTAACACATTTTCTCAATCACTCAAATATTGACATAGTAACAACATCAATATACTTTCGAAGCCACTTATTTACTGTCTTTTTTCATTATACCCATTAAATAAAGGAGGTCTTATGCGACCTCCCTGATTATTCCTATGCTTTTAATGCATTCTTAGCTTCATCTGTTATCTCTCTCTGATAAGCTATCTCATTTTCAATATTTCTTGCAACCTCATTAGCAGTATATGCTGCATCTATTACTTTCTTAAGCACATTTCCAACATCATCTGCTTTTTCCTTCTGCTTTGATGAATTATCATAAATATTCTTCATAGCTGTGACCGTTTCATCAACCGAGGTCTGTACTTTATTAATTGTGTCTGTTATCTCTTTGGACGACTTAGCTGACTGAGCAGCAAGATTTCTTACCTCACTGGCAACAACAGCAAATCCCCTGCCATGTTCACCGGCTCTTGCGGCTTCTATTGATGCATTAAGTGAAAGTATATTGGTTCTGTTAGATATTGAACTAATAACAGCTGCAAATTCTTCAATCTTCTTAGACAAAGCTTCAAGTTCTTTAATCTTAGCTGAAGACTCCTCCACAACTTTATTCATTGATTCTATCATTCCAAGAATCTCTTCTACACTTGACATGCTTTCCTTAACCAGATTAAGAGATGTATCTGACGAATTAATAACATCAAATGCATCTTTTTCAAGCTTTTCCTGTGAATCATCAAGTCCATTAAGAATATTGGTGAGATTATTCACCATTGCTTCGTTACTCATAAGTAATCCCCCATCCTGTGTATTTTATATCAGTTTAATTGCTTCCTGAACATTATTAACACCAATTATTTCAATTTTATCATTCTTCTTTATGTTTTTCAAGCATACACCCGGCAATATACATGTTTTAAAACCAAGCTTAACAGCTTCATTAACTCTCTGTTGTGCCTGGCTTACAGCTCTCACCTCACCTGCAAGTCCAACTTCACCAAATATAACTGTCTTTTCGTCTATTGCCCTGTTCTTAAAGCTGCTCACAAGGGCCATCACAATTCCCAAATCAAGCGCTGGCTCACTTACTTTAATTCCACCTGCAACATTCACATAAGCATCACTGCCTGACATATGTATACCTGCTCTCTTTTCAAGAACAGCCATAAGAAGATTAACCCTGTTATAGTCAGTACCTGCAGCAGTCCTTCTTGCCATTCCAAAATTAGAATCGCACACCAGTGCCTGAATCTCTACCATTATAGGGCGTGTTCCTTCCAAAAGGCACACAACAACTGAACCTGATGCATTCTCTGGTCTTCCATTAAGCATATATTCTGATGGATTCTCAACTTCCGACAGGCCGCTCTGCTGCATTTCAAATACACCAATTTCATTAGTTGAGCCAAATCTGTTTTTTACGCCTCTTAATATCCTGTATGAAGCATATCTGTCGCCTTCAAAATAAAGCACCGTATCAACCATATGCTCAAGCATTCTTGGTCCGGCAACTGTTCCTTCCTTGGTAACATGTCCTACAATGAATATAGTAATGTTCAGTCCCTTCGCAAGCTGCATAAGTATTGATGTTGTCTCTCTTACCTGAGAAACACTTCCAGGCGCTGCTGCCACATCTTCTTTATACATAGTCTGTATCGAATCAATTATCACAATCTCAGGCTTATTTCTTGTAAGAATATCTTCTATGCTATCTAAGCTTGTCTCACATAATAACTTAAGTGTTCCACTGCATTGGCCAATTCTGTCTGCCCTTAGCTTTATCTGCTTTAGCGATTCTTCACCGGATATATAAAGTACATCTTTTCCTGCTGCTGACAGGTTGTAACACATCTGAAGCAGAAGTGTTGACTTTCCTATTCCAGGATCTCCTCCTACAAGCACTAAAGAACCCGCAACAATTCCTCCACCAAGCACTCTGTCAAGCTCAGCTATACCTGTGGATGTTCTGTCATTTTCTTCAAAGCTTACACTATTTATCTCTACAGGAACAGGCGCTGATGATGCCGCTGCCCTCTGGCTTGTGCCTGCTATTCCTTTGGCTGACTTAGGTTTACTTACTGGTTCTTCTACAAATGTGTTCCATTCCTTACACGCCGGACACTGCCCGAACCATTTAGCAGACTCATATCCACATTCTTTACAAAAAAAGGCTGCCACAACATATAAATGTGTAGCAGCCCTGTAAAATCAAAATACTTTTAATTATAATCAAGCCTTCTTAATATCTACTTTAACAGGCTTCTCACCATCAAATTCAACTGAAAGAACAAGCTTACCACCCATATTAGTAGCCATTGTTCCTGCATCTTTATCGTTAATTCTGATATCATATGATGTACCTTCTTCAAGGCCTAATGTAATCTGTGCATCCTCATTACCTTCTACCATAAATGATACACTTGTATCTGTTGCCTTAAAATCATTAACAGCTGTACCCGGAACAGATTCATATACAAAAGAGCCGTTCTTCTCAAGCTTTGTGATTTCGTTAAATGTCTTAACTTTGTATGTATCCCCACAATGTTCGAAATCTGGCAGCTTTGACTTGGTATCCAACTTATAATTACCAAAACTGATTGCTCCATCCGCTTCTGAACGAATCAATTCATTTACTACTGGCATATTATTATCCTCCTATATGTTACGATATGTATGTACTGATTATACAATAAACTGACAAAAAGCGCCAGCAATTTGTCAGTTGTTTATTGTTTATTTATTAATTTATTTATTCATTCCTCTCTTGAGAGTAAAGTTAAGCTTATTGTCCTTTACAGTTATCTTCACTTTATTGCCAGCGTGGACTTTTCCCATAAGAATCCGCTCTGCAAGAACATCTTCAACCTTATTCTGGATTGTACGGCGTAATGGTCTTGCACCATATTTAGAATCATACCCCTTATCAACAAGCCACTGTCTAGCTGCATCATCAAGCTCTATTGATAATTTCATCTGTTCCATAATACGCTTATTGACATTGGCAATCATTATATCGACAATCTGTGCTATCTGCTCTTTTCCAAGAACATGGAATACAACTATATCATCTATTCGGTTAATGAATTCTGGCTTGAATATTCTCTTAACCTCGTCCATAACCTTGCCCTTCATCTCCTCATGATTCTGCTGCTCAGTCATTCCTGACGAGAATCCCAGTGATTTAGGTGATACAATATTTTCAGCTCCAGCATTGCTAGTCATTATAATTATAGTATTCTTGAAATCTATAACCCTGCCTGTTGAATCAGTGATATGCCCGTCGTCAAGCACCTGTAAAAGTATATTAAATACATCCGGGTGGGCTTTCTCAACTTCATCAAAAAGAATTACAGAGTATGGATTTCTTCTTACCTTCTCACTAAGCTGTCCTCCCTCATCATATCCAACATATCCCGGAGGTGAACCTATAAGCTTTGACACCGTATGCTTCTCCATAAATTCCGACATATCAACTCTTATAAGAGAATTCTCTGTACCAAACATAGCATCTGCCAGTGCCTTTGAAAGTTCTGTCTTACCTACACCCGTAGGTCCTAAAAACAGGAATGAGCCAATTGGTCTGTTAGGATCTTTAAGTCCTACCCTTCCTCTTCGGATTGCTTTAGCAACTGCTGTAACAGCCTCGTCCTGTCCAATAACTCTGTTGTGCAGAGTTTCCTCAAGCTTCATAAGACGTTCTGATTCTGCCTGTGCAATTCTCTGTACAGGAATCTTTGTCCATGTTGATACAACAGAAGCAATCTCATCCTCATCAACAATAAGATTATTCTCATTAATGCTGTCCTGCCATTGCTTTGTCATTTTTTCAAGCTGTTCTTTTTTCTTTAACTGTTTCTTCTTAATTTCACCAGCCTGCTCATAAGCTTCTGACTTTATTGCTTCTTCCTTATCCTTGGTAAGCTGCTCTATCTGTGCCTCTAATGTCTTAATCTCATCAGGCATTACATATGCATCAAGCCTTGTCTTAGAAGATGCTTCATCAATAAGATCAATAGCCTTATCAGGAAGGAATCTGTCATTGATATATCTCTTAGATAACTTAACAGCTGCAACTACTGCCTCATCTGTAATTGTAACATGATGATGCTCTTCATACCTGCCCTTAAGGCCTCTTAATATCTGAATTGCCTCTTCTGCCGTAGGTTCTTCAACCTTAACAGGCTGGAATCTTCTCTCAAGAGCAGCATCCTTCTCAATATGTTTTCTATACTCCTCAAGAGTTGTAGCACCAATAAGCTGGATTTCTCCTCTTGCAAGAGATGGTTTTAATATATTAGACGCATCTATTGCTCCCTCTGCTCCTCCAGCACCTATTATTGTGTGAATCTCATCCAGAAAAAGTAATACATTTCCAGCATTTTTAACCTCTGCTATTACCTTCTTGATTCTTTCCTCAAATTCACCCCTGTACTTAGAACCGGCAACCATACCTGACAAATCTAATGTCAGAAGACGCTTGTCCTTAATTGTCTCAGGCACATTTCCTTCAACTATTCTGGCTGCAAGTCCTTCTGCTATGGCAGTCTTACCAACTCCCGGTTCACCTATAAGGCAAGGATTATTCTTAGTTCTTCTGCTCAATATCTGAATAACCCTCTGAATCTCTTCTTCCCTGCCAATAACAGGGTCCAATCTGCCTTCTCTTGCCATCTGTGTAAGATCCCTGCTGTACTGGTCGAGAGTTGCTGTGCTTTTTTTATCATTTCCTCTTGGTCTTCCATTCTGGAAATCTTCTTTAACCCTGCCGGCATCTTCTCCCATAGCCATAAGAAGATCAACATACATCTTCTTGACAGGAACCCCTATAGTATTAAGAAGCCTTGAAGCTACGCTGTCTGTTTCTTTTATTATTGCTATTAAAATGTGTTCTGTTCCTATAAGCTCTGACTTAAATCTTGCTGCCTCTCTTGCTGCATTATCGAGTATATGTCTGACCCTTGGAGTATATCCTGATGGTTCTTTGACATTAACTACACTATCTGGTGCTATAAGCTGGCACACAAGATTAATTATCTTCTCATCCGTGCTAAGAAGAACTGAAGATGCAAGTCCGCCCTCCGCTTTGATAAGTCCTATAAGAAGATGCTCTGAACCTATATAACCATGACCTAACATAGCCGCTGTATCTGCCGCATAATTAAGTGCCTCCTGCGCTTTGCTGGTAAATCTGCTCTGCATATCTATAACCCTTTCTATGATTGATTTCGTAAATATCTGTTAATGTATTGTTGGAAGATGTTCTCTTATAAAATCAGCTCGTGACACTTCCAGTTCCTCTTCATCCATATCCTTGTTAGAAATCATAAGAAGATTTGCCGGATGAATTCCAATCATAAGCTGATATATATTACTCTCATCAAATCCGTCAGCCTTAATAAGCCCTGATGCAAGTCCGAATCTTATCTGGGAAAGCAGCAGCTCTCCATCATTAAGTGTAACCTTTCTGGCATATTTTAACACACCATATGACCTGTACACCATATCAAGTGCTGTCATTTTTCTTTTTGTAATATACTGCTTCCTGTAATTTCTTTCCTGTGCAATAATCTGTTCTGCTATATTATCCAGATTGTCAATTATATCTTTCTCACTCTTTCCAAGTGTTACCAGATTAGTAAGCTGGTATATATCACCTAAAGCTCTGTTATTGTCACCCTCCATTGCTTTTAGCACAAGTCCGAATCTTCCAACCTCAGGAATCAGCCCTGATATTTTATCATTTCCTGCAAGTGCTGGCAAATGTAGCATATAACTTGCTCTCATTCCTGTACCTGCATTAGATGGAAGGGTTGTAAGATAGCCAAACTTCTGATCATACGAATAGTCAAGTACATCTCCGATAACATCATCCATCTTATCAGCCAGTGTATACGCTTTCTGCATATTCATTCCAGCAGCAAATGCCTGTATTCTTATATGATCCTCTTCATTAATCATTATTGACACATCTTCATCAGGTGCAACAAATCCTGCTGCGTAATCCTGCTTTTCAAGATACGGACTTATAACATGTCTCTCCCTCATGCCCATCTTCTGATAAGCATCAAGATAGTCAAAATTATATGAATTATAACCGCTTATTGGCGACACTGTCTTTAACTGGTCAGTAACATTTTTTACCAGCTTTTTAGCATCTGTGTCTGACATCTTGTAAGAAAAATTATATCCATTAATATTACGGGCAAGCCTTACTCTGCTTGATATAACAACATCAGAGTTATTGCCGCCCTCTTCAAACCATCTAAGCATCGTGACCGCCTCCCTGTGTTGAATCATCCGTATTATCCATTTTCTTTAACTGGTGAATCATGTCCCTTAATCTGGCTGCCTCTTCATAATTCTCTATCTCAACAGCCTCTCTTAACTTTATCCCCAGTTCCCTGATACGACTTTCATAATCATCATTTTCATCCTGCATGACTGGCAGAGTATCTGTCTCATTATTTTCATCAGACAGCCCTGAGTATTTCTTATATATCTTTCCCCTATGAACTGAATCTCCATGCAGTCTTTTCATATTATCCTCAATAAGAGGTCCGAATACCCCATAGCACTCAGCACAACCAAATTTACCAACCATAGTAAATTCATCATATGTCATTCCACAGCCTGGGCATCTGATATGCATCATAGGTCCGTCTTCCACCTGGGCTGAATTACCAGCCAGCAGACCCGTCAGAAGCCTTACAAATGGAAACTCCGCATCTGAACTGTCTGACATTCCTGCAAAATTAAGCCTTCTTGCACAATCCATGCATATATGGTGTTCCTTCTTAACTCCGTTAATTATTTCTGTATAATGAATTGAAGCTTCATTCTGATGACAATTCTCACAAAGCATATTATTCCTTTCCAGTCAGGAATCACATTCCTGCTTTATTCAAATACTCTCATCTTAGTTAAAGCATAGTAAGGTCCAAAATATGTTATTAATGCAACCATAAAGGCTATTACCAGTGCCAGAACATTAGATGATGTAAGTGTATACATTCCCTTATATGAAAGCCATGTGAACACGCCCATTATAAGTGCCGATATACCTGGTTTTGCAAATACACTTATATACGGCATCGTATAATCAATCTCCTGATATAAGGTTCTTAGATTAAGTATAAATATTAATATTGGAAATGTTGCATTACCTATAACCACTGCATATATTCCTAGTGCCGAGAACTTAAGAAGCACGAATACCAGCACAATATGAACAGCAAGTGATATAGATGAATGAATCATTGGTACATTTACACGGTCAATTCCCTGCAGTGCTGTACTTGTAACTGTAGAGAGTGTATAGAATACTACCGCAATCGCACCTATTTTTAACATCATTCCACCCTGAGCGCTGTTATAGCGGGAAAATAACAGCTTTATTATAGGCTGACCTATAACAAACAGCCCTACAAATGATGGAACAGCAATAAACATGTTAGTCTTTAATGTCTTAGTAATCTTATCATATATAGAATCATAATCCCTGTCTGTAAATGATGCAACAACGCTAGGCAGCATCGAAGCAGACATTGCAGATGCAACCCCCTGTGGAATTCCTATAAGCAGGCTGTAGCTTGAACTGAAATTACCAAGATCCATAGATATGCTCTTAGTAATATCTCTTCCAACCATTATATTGCTAAACATTACATCGTCTATCAAAGCACTTATCTGATAAAATGTCTGTCCAAGTATAATTGGTATCATTGTATATATGATTATCTTACAAATCTGCCCTGTGCTCTGGTTCTCTGTATGTCTGTCTTTTCTTTTCAGTCTGTTAAATGTCGGTGTATATACCGCATACAAAAATCCCATGAATAAAACAGCCGTAAGTGCTCCCATCGCAGTACCAAGCGTACTTCCTGCCGCTCCATATGCAGCCACATCAGGTGATGAAGCAAATGCTTTCATCATTCCATATCCTGCTGCAATACTAACAATCGCATTAACAATCTGTTCAAGTATCTGCGATACCGCAGTTGGAATCATTGTGCTCTGTCCCTGAAAGAAGCCTCTTATAACTCCAAGAATTGCAACAAGGAATATTGTCGGTGCAAGAATTCTTAATGGAATCGCAAGTCCCGGAAGTCCTCCTCCATATATAACATTCTCTATAAATGAAGCGCCAAAAAATACAAGAAGTGCTGCAATTCCTCCTGTACACACTGCAACCATTAAAGAACATCTTAATACCTTAGCTGCACTTTTATATCTTCTCTTTGTAAATCTTGCTGACACAAGCTTTGATACAGCCATTGGCAGTCCGTACGAAGACAACACAAGCATTATATTATATATGTTGAAAGCAGCTCCATATATACCATTACCTTCACTTCCTATAATATTAACTACAGGAATTCTGTAAAGCATGCCTATTATCCTGACAAGAATGCCTGCGATTGCAAGAATACTTCCATGAACTATAAAATTACGTTTATTAGACTCCGACATATTCATCTCCAACTCTTATGTAATAATTGTTTTCGAATTAGATTTTACATCTTATATACAATAAAATCCATTAATTTTTTGTTAAAAAAAGCCGTTCCAACCGCATACGATTAGAACGACTTATATTTTTATATTAATTAATTAAGAAATCAGCAAGCATCCATGTACCATTCTGTTTTACAAATGTATATGTAAGCGATGTCTTATATGTTGTATTACCTGTCTTGTAATCAACATAAAGGTCATAATATACATCACATGAGAAACATTTGTCTGAATACTTTCTGAAATTAGTAATAGATTCATTGTTGAACTGATAAGTATATGACTTACCCCACAGATATGCCCATATAGCTGGAATGTCACTTACATATTCAGCTGCAGTACCAACCATATAGCTTGAAAGCTTAGAAAGACTTCCCCTGTTGATAATATAAGCTCCATACTGTTCCGCTATTGTATATATCCTTGATTCCATACTTTTATACAATTCATCATCCGATGGATAGTAAATTGTATATCCTGTCTTCTTGTCATAATCAACTGTCAGATCTTTACCATTAAGCTTTGCTGTTATATCAGGCTTTGCTATAAGCTGTCCTACATCATACACATCATTAGTTGGTACCGTAACATAATCTGATACATGCAGACAAGGTGCAAACTTAACTTCTGACTCTGTCTTGTATGTATCAGTAACCTGTACTCCATTAATATAAACATCAGCACCTGTTGGAGCTGTTATTTTAACTTCTGCAAGGTTCTTTGTAAAATCTCCAAAAGAAATAGTTCCAAGAGTCCATTTATTAAATTTATGTGCATTCTTTCCTGCCGATTCAAGTTCAACCTTTGCTATCGGCGTATCACCTGCATATACCACATACACAGGAGTTTTTTCAGAATATTCACCAGCCTTTTTCTTATATGATACTGTACCGTCATTTAACCTGTCTGTAAAATATGCTGCTATCGTATCATTCGTTTCAAACTCATTTACTTTCACGTCATTATCTGATAAAAGTTTTCCAATCCCATCAGGAGTAAACTGATTCACAATCTTATCCATTGTTCCTGAGGGAATTCCCTCTTCATAATCCTTTAAAAGACTATGAAGCATAATTAATGTAATCACACCTGCCAGAAGAAGAATTCCGCAGTATATACATAAAAATTTTTTAAAATTTGAAAGCTTCTTTTTTCTTTTATTATTTCGTGGCATACTACTTTTCTCCTCCTTACTTAATTAAAAATGCTGTCGGACAGCTTCTTGGACCTGTTGGTGAATATGGTACATTTATTACTTCACCATCATAATACATCTGTGTTGATGTTCCACCATCCATTGTAGATGCATTTACAGCTCCATACTGTGCCATAATATCCTGTAGGTCTGAAAATGTAGCACCTATACTGTTAGGCTGTCTTCCATCTACTGCAAGAAGAAGAATCTTTCCATCTGCTGTCTGTCCTATGGCAGTTCTTGGATTAGTTCCCCCTGCAATACCAACAATATCCTGAGCCTCTCCATTAACAATAAGAAATGGACCAATATGATTGCTTATGCTTACGCAGTCTCTTATATTAAGTTCCTTTGCCTTTGCAGCATTCATATTACCAAGAACAAGCTTATTATCAAATGTAATTCCGGTAACATGAGATGTTCCGCCATTATCATTAAGAATCTCTCCGTCTTTCATTACAAGACCAATCGGCATTGCTGTATAGGTTGTTTCTCCATCAACAAATTCTCCGCCATTAACTCCGCCGATTGCATCATATCTCTTTGCAATATCTGCAACAACCATTCCATTTCCATTGGTAAATTCAGGAACTGTTCCCACAAATAATCTGCTTGGATCTTTTACAATCATGAGTTTTCCAGAATATGTAGCACCCTTTACGTCCACAATCTCAATATCAGGAGTTTCCGGATCCTGGGCTGCTGTATCAATATTTACAAGTCCCGCATCTGTTATCTCATCTGTATCTTTAATTGCGTTATTGGCCTTAATCTGGTCTAT
>OMGY01003248.1_pt1 | contig 11182 bp, 8 predicted proteins | sample 1674461 | NCBI WGS metagenome assembly OMGY01 (sample SAMN05578579, study PRJEB25193) | human gut metagenome | biome: Human Microbiome; feature: human-associated habitat; material: feces | host: Homo sapiens | place: USA:Birmingham
CATTGTTTATTCCTTTCTGTTTTATCTCCATATTCTTTCTTTGTTCTATTCTATTTTTACTATTTTATCTTTGTTTCTTATCCGTCTGCCTTTTCAACTCTTCTCTGCCCCATTTCACTATTGCTAATATCACAATCTCACAGTAAAATATAATAATCGAAAACGATCCTGCACCATGTTATTCATCAGAAATTTCCGGTTTGCACAGATTTACCGGGAATAAACAGAAGGAGACCAGCATGAAGGAAATATAACATTTAATTCTGCAATACAAGGATTTATCTGCGCCGTTTCAATCCGTGTTCCTTATAATACCGGTCTTTATCCTCATACATCAGGCGCTCCGATTCGTTTAAAAGCAGATCAATATCCTTAGGACCATGTTCTTTCCATATCATGCCAACCGCCATTGTAACCTGATGTTCTTTCATATCCATGCGCAGTTTCTCAACGTGTTCCCTCAGGTCTTTTTCCTCAATTCCAAGACAAAGTACTAAAAATTCATCGCCGCCGATCCGATACAGACCATACCCCTTAAATACACCCGCTAAGCACTCACATGCCCTGATGATCAACCGATCTCCGGCTTCATGCCCCTGCTCATCATTGACCTTTTTCAGCCCTGTGATATCGCAGTACACTACACCGATCTGTTCCCCATTCCACTCATGCTCCACAAACCAGTCGACCGCATAACGATTGCCAAACTGAGTGAGCTGGTCACGATAACTCATGCGTTCTAACTGACGGAGCAGATTTCTTCTCCGAATGGAGGAAACAATAAAAGATCCCATGATATGAAGCATATCGGAAACATAATCTAATGATTCTGCCGGTGGATTATCCACTCCGTAAAATCCAATGATCTTTTTCTCCCAATAAAGTGGAACAACCACCAGTGAATGGATATCCTGACGTTTCAGATTCTTATACTGTTCCGAATCTTCCTCTCTGATGTTCTCCAGATTTTCAATTACAATGTTTTTATCTTCTTGAAAATTCCGATACCAGTTGGCACATAATTCTGGTGGAAGGTTCTGTAAATTATCTTTCTCCGGCTTGATTCCATTTGCAACCCACTCGTAAGTGTTGTCATCGTACCCATTCTCATTATGCTCAAAAATATATGTTCTCTCTCCATCTAATGCCTTTCCTATATATTCCAGAATGATGTCCAGCGATTTATCCGCAGAAGATGTTCCAAGGGCAAGACGCAGTCCCTCATTAACGATTTTTTCCAGTTTTTCGTAGCGGCGTACCACATTTTTCTGATGTTCCTGAGAACTTATATTCAGAGCAATCTCTATTCTATATCGTCTGCCATTGTCCTCCACAACAGTATCCTTAATTTTAAAGTATTTATTTAAAAGCGGGTTAAAATACCGCCACTCCTTAAACTGTCCTTCCTGCAGTTCATCATTATTGCAGATCGTACAGGGCAGGCTTGAATTCTGAAGCAATTCATAACATTTTTTGCCGGCAAGTTCCTCTTTTGAATGTATCCCATAAGTATCTCTCATCTTTTTATTCATATAAACCAGTTCATGGGTATCCGCATCTGCAACATAAACATATTCATTCATATTTTCAAAAAAATTCCAGATTCTTTCCATACCATTCCCCATTTCGTGCTTTTTTATAAAAACAATATTCTCATTCCTGACAAGCCTGAATACAAACTTATTATCTATTATAACTCAAAATTCGACAATATACAGTATATTTTTTCATTTAACCAGAAAAAGGAAGTATGAAAAATAAAAAATCATTTTTCACACCCCCTTTTCTCATTTAGGGCGACAGAAAGGTTCCCAAAACATTCATTTTATTGATTTATCCAAGGATCTCTGCTAAATCTGCTTCCGGTGTCACAATCGGTGCGATTCCATAATTTTCTACCAGATAATTCAAGATATTTGGTGAGATAAATGCCGGCAGTGTCGGTCCGAGTTTTATATTTTTGATACCAAGGTGGAGCAGTGTCAGTAAAATACAGACTGCTTTCTGCTCATACCAGGAAAGAACCATGGAAAGCGGCAGTTCATTGACTCCACATTCAAATGCCTCGGCAAGTGCTACTGCAACACGGATCGCACTGTAAGCATCGTTACACTGTCCCATATCAAGGATTCTTGGCAATCCGCCGATCGTTCCAAGATCAAGATCGTTAAAGCGGTATTTTCCACATGCAAGTGTTAAGATCATGGTATCCTTTGGCGTCTGTTTTACAAACTCTGTATAATAATTTCTTCCCACACGGGCGCCATCACAGCCTCCTACCAGGAAGAAATGGCGGATATCACCGGATTTTACGGCTGCGATCACCTGATCTGCCACGCCGAGTACCGTTCCGTGTCCAAATCCTGTCATGACCTTTGTTCCACCGTTGATTCCGGTAAATGCAGTATCCTCTTTGTAACCGCCAAGCTCTAACGCTTTTTTGATGACCGGTGTAAAATCCTTATCCTCTCCGATGTGAACCATTTCAGGATAAGATACTACCTCCGTTGTAAACACGCGGTCCGCATAGCTCTCCTTCACCGGCATCAGGCAGTTCGTTGTATACAGAATCGGCGCCGGAACCCCGTCGAACTCCTTCTGCTGATTCTGCCATGCGGTACCAAAGTTGCCTTTTAAATGCGGGTATTTCTTTAATTCCGGGTAGGCATGTGCCGGCAGCATCTCGCCGTGGGTATAAATGTTGATTCCCTTATCTTTTGTCTGCTCTAACAACAGTTTTAAGTCATAAAGGTCATGACCGGTAATGACGATAAACGGTCCCTTTTCCACCATCAGAGGAACTTCCGTCGGTACCGGGGTTCCAAAAGTTTCTGTGTTGGCACGGTCTAACATTTCCATGCAGGTAAGGTTTACTTTTCCTGTCTCAAGCACGAGTGGAAGCAGATCTTCCATCTCGAAATCCTCTCCGACTGCAAATAATGCACGGTAGAAAAAGTCGTTTACTTCCTCATTTGTATAGCCGAGTACCATGGCATGATAAGCGTATGCTGCCATACCGCGGATTCCGAATAAGATCAGGGATTTTAAGGAACGGATATCCTCATCTGCCTCCCACATCCGCTTCATATCATAATCGCTGGTATTGCCGCACGGTGACATGCAGGCTGCACATCCCGGCACCACTCTTCCTTTTTCTTCCCGGACATGGGCGATCATCTCACGCAGTGTCTCATCATTAAAATTCACATTCGTGATCGTTGTGAATAAACCTTCTATTATAATGCGGTCTGTCTGCTCTGTCTTTGGATTATTCATGCAGGCATGTGCAAGTCCCACAAGTGCTCCTGTCAGTTCATCCTGTAAATCCGCTGTCACGCTTTTCTTTCCACACACGCCGGCTGCCCCTGTACATCCACTGCATCCCGCTGTCTGCTCACACTGAAAACAAAACATATGATTCTCCCTTCTACTATCCTTCTTTTTAATCTAAAATTTTTCCGTCAATTGAGATCGTTACAACATTCCATGGAATGAATTTTCCACTGTTCTTTAATGCGGTCACTGCTGCATGTTCCAGTCCGCCACAGCAAGGCACTTCCATTCGAACGACCGTCACGCTCTTGATATCATTATTTCTGATGATCTCCGTCAGCTTCTCACTGTAATCCACGTCATCTAATTTCGGGCATCCGATCAGTGTCACTTTTCCACGGATAAAATCCTGGTGGAAACTGCCGTATGCGTATGCGGTACAGTCTGCCGCGATCAGAAGTTTTGCCCCGTCAAAATAAGGCGCATTGACCGGTGCAAGTTTGATCTGTACCGGCCACTGACGCAATTGGGAACTGACCGGTGAACCTGCATTCTGATTTTCTTCTGCAGGTTTTCTTTCAAGCTGGCGCATTCTTGAACCCGGGCATCCGCCAACCGGTGCCTGTCCCATCGCCTGCATTTGTTTCTTTTTATTTTCCTGTACGGCTGCCTCATCATAAGCTGCTGCCTCACGCTCGATAAAAGAGATCGCTCCGACCGGACAGTTTGGCAGACAGTCGCCAAGTCCGTCGCAGTAATCATCACGAAGCAGTTTTGCCTTTCCGTCCACGATGCCGATCGCGCCCTCGTGGCATGCCTCCGCACAAATTCCACAACCGTTACATTTTTCTTCGTCTATCTGGATCACTCTGCGTACCATATGAATTCCTCCTGTTTTCCGCTTCCATTTTCTTTTTCTTTCGTTCTGTTCACAGGTTACTGTTCACAGATTCAGGCTACTCATCCTGTCATCTGTGCCCTTGACATTACTCGTACACTATACTAGAATTTTTTTCAAAAGTATGTTGTCATAACAACATTTTTAAAAATTTTTGAAAAAAGAAGGTTTTCTTTTATGGATTATCAGTTTTTAAGTCAGACAATGCTGTTTTCGGGCGAATCGCCGGAAGAAATCAAAGAAATGCTCTCCTGCCTCGGTGCAGTCACAAGAAGCTACGGAAAAGGTGAGATCATCTATCATGCCGGAGAATGCGTACATTCGATGGGACTGGTGCTCTCCGGAAATGTTCAGATTGAAAGTGATGATGTCTGGGGAAATCACAGTGTACTAGATGACATAACTCCCGGCTTTTTCTTCGCCGAAACTTATGCGAGTCTGTCAAAAGAACCTCTGATGGTCAATGTGGTCTCTGCGGCTGCAAAGACCGAAGTGTTATTTTTAAATATAGGACGGCTGCTTACCACCTGCACGAACAGCTGCACACATCACAACCGCCTGATCCACAATTTGTTTTTTATTTCGGCACGGAAAAATCTGCTGCTTTCGCGCAGAATCTTCCACACCACACCAAAGTCAATCCGCGGGCGGCTGCTCTCTTATCTGTCTGCGCAGTCTGCTGCCGCAAACAGTCTTGATTTTACAATTCCGTTTAACAGACAGCAGCTCGCAGACTACCTGAATGTAGACCGCAGTGCACTTTCTGCAGAACTCTCAAAAATGCAGCGGGAGGGTCTCCTTACAACGGAGCGCAATCATTTTACCCTCTGCGAAGATCCTTTAGAATCTTAAACCATATGTACGCAGTACCAGTCTTCATCCACCTGTCTCACTTCTTCTCCGACAGAAACGATCGGATGATCCATATCGTTTAATGGGATATATTCCACGCACCCTTCCCTGCCGTCTGACATGATGACCTGCTGTTGTCTGTATACTTTTACCATATTTTTGATAAATATATTGAGAAGATTCTGGTCAATTCCTTTGCTGCCCTCGGTTACAAACCATTGCAGTACATCAAACGGAATCTTCTCTTTTTTGTAACTGCGTGCAGAAAGCATCGCATCATAAATATCAGAAATCGTTGTAATCCTTGCAAAATAAGAAATAGATTCTGCCTTTAAGCCGTCCGGATAACCTTTTCCATCCAGCTTTTCATGATGCCAGCGTACTGCATAGCGTACATCCTCGCTGATATCATCCCCAAGCAGTTCAAAAGAATATAGCGGATGTCTTTTCATAACCTCAAATTCTTCCGGTGTCAGTTTCCGCGGTGCATTTAATATTTCTTCCGGGATCTTCGTCTTTCCGATATCATGCAGCACACCTGTTAAAATCAGACTACGGATATCTTTTTCATCGAGTCCTAACCACTGTCCCATGATCCCGTTTAAAAGTGCAACGTTTAGGGAATGTCTCTGTAATGCCTCGTCAACCGGTCTTGGCACGGTAATACACTGGAAAATCTCCCCCGCATCCACGGATACCATTCTGCCATATACTTTCTCCATCATGCCTTCCACTTCAGCATGATTGACAAACATCGCATTTTTACTCATCTGAAGCACATGGTCGATGCCTTTGCGCAGTTCTGTATACCCGGTCCTGTTTTCCAACATTTTCTGCTGTATTTCAGCCGGACGGTCTTTTCCCTTCATGATATACTCATAAGATCCGCGGAATGTTGTAATATAATTGTTGCCATCACTGAAATTGATCAGTTTATCAAGTTTGCTTTTCGTGATAACTTCTCCGCTTGGCACTAAAAGTACGCTTCCATTATAATTGTAAAGATTATCTGATAAAACAAGTCCCTCCCACAAATACTCCATCGGTACTTTTTCGAGACGTTCTGTTTTTTCGTATTTTGCCATAACCGGTACTAGACCTCCTTGTCAACCTTGATTCCTTTTAAATCTGCCTCTAAAACCTTCATGCTGCTTTTAATGTCATCAAGTCCCTGCTCCACACCGTTCATCTGCTTATGTTCTGTCGTGAGTGTCAGCATCTCATCTAACTTCATATCCGGTGCCTCATGTCTCTGCTGTTTTTCCTTTGCACGGTCCACAGCCTCTTTGGTGCCCTCGATCAGAGCTTTTTCTACCGCACGTTTTTCCTCTAAGGCATCTAAACGTTCCTGACGCTTTTCTTTTTCGTCTGCGACATCCTTTGCATCCTCTTTTGCCTCTTCCATCTTCTCATCAATGCCATCTTTCACATCAGAGACAAGCATGGAGACCACATCATCGTTTGCAGCATCCATGATATCATCGGCAGCATTTTTCGCATCCACCATTCCATGTGTCTTTAATTTTTCGATCATAATACGCTTCACATTGCCGACGGCAGCCTGCATTCCACTGGTTGTATCGCGGATCGTAACCTTTTCTTCTACCGCCTGGGCATGGATCTCAAGTGCCCGTTTCTGGTACTCTGTGAGTGGCTGCTTATCGATCTCATTTAACTTTTTCCACTCATCCCTAGTCAGTTTCTCACCCACACCGCGCCTGTATTCCTGTCTCTTTTCCAACAGGTTTAAATCCTGCTGTTCTTTGGAATCGTCTGCTACGTTGCACTGTTCCTTCAATGTTTTTTCCTGGTCTTCATAACCGGCAAGTGCCTTCTTTGCCTCCGTCCGCTGTGCGTCTAATTCCGCATAGCGTTGTCTTTGCGATGCGACCGTTTTTTCCACAGCCTGGTCGTTATCCCACGCATCTTTCACCAGTTTTAAGGCACTTTTCTGTGCCATCTTTTTTCGCTGTTCGATCTGATTTTTTGTTGTCAGTACCGGACTTCCCGCAAAAAATGCGCTTTTTCCCTGTTTATTTGCCTGCTCTGCTTTGTGCCCTGCCGCTGTATTCTGTACATTTGAAAAACCGTTTGCATTGATCGATAAATTCATAAACTCATTCCCCATTTATTGCATCCGTGAAAATCGATTTCTTTATAAATGTATCGGCATTTTTTTCTGTCACATTAATCAGAAATCAGGATCTGCCGCACTTTTGCCAGATCCATCTGCATCAGCACATGATCTGCGTCCGGTTTCTTCTCTGTGTCCGGTGAAATATTTGAATGAATGTAGAATGTATGCAGTCCGACCTCTTTTGCTCCTTTGATATCACTGACCGCATCGTTTCCGATCATAATACTCTCTTCCGGCAAAATGTGATGTTTATCCAGCAAAAGATGAAAGAAATGCGTATCCGGCTTTTTCACTTTGCACGAGGATGACAGAAAGATATCATCAAAATAAGGCTCCAGTCCCAGAAGTTTCAATTCATACGCCGTAAAAATACGCTGTGCATTCGAAAGCAGATATACTTTTTTTCCTGTTTCACGCAATGCCGCAAGAAGTTCCTTTGCCCCGTCATAAAGTCTGATATATTCTGTGGAAAGGATCCGGAAAAACTGTCCAGCATGAATGGCAAGTTCTATATCTGCCTGTACCCCTTTTTTCTGAAACAATGCAAGAAAAACCTCCTCGATCTCGATCTCTGGATGTGCTTCATGTGCATCGTCTTTTTTCATGGCTGCATCAGGTCCCATCTCCTGCCGCAATGCATCCTCTTTCTGCCCCGTGAGGCACGCATACGCGTTTTTCAGTTCCTCTGCAGTATAAACCGCACCATAATAGCCGTAAAACTGCGCCAGTTTCTCCCAGAGTTCCGTTTTTTCTTCATCTGTGTGGATATCCACCAGAGTTCCATATAAATCAAATATGTAATTTTCGTATTTCATGTCAATCCTCTCTTTTGTACAAAAGTCTTATTTTTCACAAAATTCTTATTTTTTCATGCCGTTTTCCACTTTACACAGCTTTGCTGCACACAATCCTGTGCATTTTATAAAATTTAACATGTTTATCTGGGAAAATCAACCGGATACATCACGAATCACACGATCCTAAATTTTTTCTGAGACACAACAGAATCTTTTTTTCAAGCCTGCTGACCTGCACCTGTGTCATTCCCAGTTCTTTTGCTGTTTCACTCTGTGTCCTGTTTTCAAAATAACGGCACCGGATGAGATTCTGTTCCCGCTCATCCAGCAGTTCCATGAGCTGCTCGATCACCATCCGGTTTAATACTGCCTCTTTTTCCGGTTCATCCCTTCCGTTTTCTTCCTTTTCACACAACTGATCGACCATCAGTAACTCGTCCCCGTCTTTCTCATAGACCGGCTGATAGATGGATTCCACATCTCTTGCCGACTCCATTGCCATAATGATCTCACCGCTGCTCAACCCTGTCCGCTCTGCGATCTCAAGCAATCCCGGTTCTCTTCCAAGTTTCCCCCACAGTTCTTCCTTTGCCCTCCCTGCCTTATAAGCGTTTTCTTTTAATGTCCGGCTTACTTTTACCATACCGTCATCTCTTAAAAATCTGCGGATTTCCCCCATGATCACCGGAACTGCATAAGTGGAAAATGCAAGATTTAACGAGAGATCAAATTTATCAACCGCCTTCATCAATCCAATACATCCAATCTGAAACAATTCTTCCCTCTCATGTCCCCGGTGTTCAAACCGGTTTGCGATAGTATGTACCAGTCCCAGATTTCCTGCAATCAGCGTATCCCTTGCACCTTTATCTCCTCCATGTGCCTGCTGCATCAGTTCCTTAAAACCCTCCATATCAGACGCCCATCCCTGCACCGATCTTTTTTTTCATCGTAACAGTTGTTCCTTTTCCGGGTGCTGAATGTACCTCGACTTCATCCATAAATGCTTCCATAAAAGCAAATCCCATGCCGGAACGCTCCAGTTCCGGTCTCGTCGTAAAAAAAGGTTCCATGGCTTTTTGTACATCCGCAATCCCGTGACCATGATCTTTCACTGTGATCTCTGCATGGTTTCCGCACAGTTTACAGGACACCTCCACCTTCTCCTCCGGACTGTCATACCCGTGGATGATCGCATTTGTTACTGCCTCTGAAACTGCTGTCTTAATGTCAGAAATCTCATCCAGTGTCGGGTTTAATTCCGCCACAAACGCAGCCACCGCCATTCTGGCAAATCCTTCATTCACGGACCGCGCATCAAATTCCAGTTTCATTTCGTTTTCATTAATCTGATCTGCCTGCATATCGATTCTCCATTTCCTCTTTTTATTCTTATTTTCTTCCAAAATCCCACATATCCCATTTCTCTTACCGGACATTCCCTTGTCTGGTCTATTTCAACTGTTCGCGTAAATTCGCTGATTTCATCTTTTCCTGGCGGATATTCCCTGCCTGGCCCATTTCCAAGCCAATTACATGTGTCTATTTTTATACCGTATCGACCCGGATCAGCTTTTGCAGGCCTGACACCATAAAAATCTTTTTTACGCGCTCATTCATATTGGTTGCTGCCACTTCGCCGCCGGAAAACCCCATGCTCTTGCATCTTCCAATGATCACACCGATCCCGGAACTGTCCATAAACTCTGTTTCCCGAAAATCAAACACAAGCCGTCTGACATGATATGCCCCGATCAGAAAATCTGCCTCCATCTTAAGCCTGCCCGCCTCATGATGATCTAACTCTTTTGGCATCTGTATCGTCAGACATCCTTCTTTTAACTGATACTTTTCTTCCATAAATGCTCCTTTCCTGTTACTTTTTTAATTGGTTTAAAAGTCACCTTTTGCTTTCAATACCCTATGAATAAAAAAAGACGCCTAATATCACTTAGACGTCTTTTGTATCATCTTTATTTAATTTTTTTAATGATTTTTACTCTTCAATATTGATGTAATTCTGTGCATTCGCCGCGCGCTCTGTACCCGGATACAGTTCTACGATCTTCTGATAGTAAGTCTTTGCCGTTTCAAGATCATTATTCTTACGGTAAGCCTGTGCTAAATAGTACAGTGCATATCCATCTTTGTAGGTTTCCTCCATGTCCACAACTTTTTGCAAGCTGGTGATGGATTCCTCAAATTTCTGACTGTTATAATCGCTGTATCCCTGATTATATAAGGACTCCAGATAATCAGCATTGACCTGCGCATTAATCGTCTCATAAACACTCTTTGCGCTGTCACTTAAGTATTCCTCATTGACATTGCCAAGCGCATTGCCTGCTGCCTCAATATCTCCATCCGAATAGGATGCATATGCGGATAATAACTGGTCATATGTGATCTTATTCTCGGAACCTTCTGCGCTGTCCTTGACCTCAGTGATCTGGCTCGTCAGATCATCAATCTGCTTCTGCAGTGTACTGATCTCCTGATTCTTGGACGAAACAGTGTTATTCGCATCGAGCACCTGCGCTTTGGCATCATTCTGCACCTGACGGCGCACACCCGGTACAACCAGAAATCCGGTAATTGCCGCACCGATTGCGATACCGATGACCATATTAAGAATCGTACTCATTGCGGAATTGTCCTTTAAATACTTCGGCTGGATAATCGTCTCATTGCCGCTCTGGTAGGAAATCTGTTCCTCCTTCTGTTTCTTACCCGGCGTATTCTCCTTTAATCCTGCATTCACTTCTTTTAAATAACGAAGTGTGATCGTGTTATTTGCATCAATCTTTCCGGCGTTGCGCAAAGACTTCTTGGCAAGATCATATTTGCCCTCCTGAATATAGAGCAATGCTAAAAGCTGATGTCCACTGACTAATTTCGGGTTCAGTGACAGTACCTTTTTCAACTGGATAATCGCAAGATCACGGCTGTCCTGTCTGCAGTACAATAACGCCTGATTGTATTTTTTAATGGTCTGATTGATTGTCTCAAGTCTTGATCTGTTATTCTGTATTTCATCCAGATAACGGCTTGCGGCATTCTCAGCAGGCTGATAGTTCTTACTGATGACCCACTCTGTCAATGCCTCCACCACTTCGCCCATCTCAAAGTAGATGAGTCCCAGCAGATTTCTTGCATCTATATTTAATTTATTGAATTTCAGGCTTGTTTTCAAGCTTTCTATTGCTCCTGAAAGATCACGGACAC
>OMGY01003252.1_pt1 | contig 11168 bp, 12 predicted proteins | sample 1674461 | NCBI WGS metagenome assembly OMGY01 (sample SAMN05578579, study PRJEB25193) | human gut metagenome | biome: Human Microbiome; feature: human-associated habitat; material: feces | host: Homo sapiens | place: USA:Birmingham
AGGCAGCTCCCCGTATCATGCAGGCCATGATACGAGGAGCTTTTTCCGCGCTGCGCGTGAACGCCTTATTGTTTGCACACCGGGTAGCAGGCTTCGGTGACGAATTCTTCAGGGTTCTGTGTTTCGTGCGGGCTGACGTGGTAGAGGTTGAACATCGGGCCGTCGCATTCATAGCCGTTATCCGCGATCCACGCGGCGATGGCCGCGTAGACCTCGCCGATCCTTTCATACGGGCCGCGGAACGTGCAGCTTGCGACGGTAACAGCGGGGAGCGTTCTGAATTTCACGTGCGCTGTATCGGGATAGCTGCCCTTGACGGTCTTCCACGCTTCGATCTCCACGTCGCGTTCCTTGTATTCCCCGTCGAGGAACGTCACGGCGCAATAGCACGGCTCGTCCGGGACGAGGCGCATCCCGTCCGTCTCCTCGCAGAGCGTCTTCCAGACGCTTCCTTCCTCCGAATAGCGCGGGATGATCGTATGGACGCAGGCCGCATAGCGTTCGGGGATGGTCTTGATGGTCACATTGTACTGCATGATGTCTTCCTTTCCCAGCCGGTTTCGGGCTGATTCCAGAAGCAGCAGCTGCCGCGCTGTTTTTGCCGCGTCGGCTTCCAGCTCGCGCCGTCTTGCTTCAAAGTACGGTGCGAGCTTTTCCGCGTCATGGCCGATCTCGGTCATGCGGCACACGTCGGCGAGGGAAAAGCCCATGTCCCGCAGGGCCGTGATCCAGCCGATCTGCGGCAGCTGATCCTCGCGGTAATAGCGGTAATCCGACTCCGGATCGATATACGCCGGGTGCAGCAGGCCGATCTCGTCATAGTAGCGCAGCATACGGATGCTGACTCTGGACAGTTTTGAAAATAATCCGATCTTCAGCATTATGGTACCTCCATGCTGTTTTTTTGAGCTCAATGACAGCATACAGCCTGACACAGTGTCAGAGTCAAGTGCTTTTTATTTCTTTTTTTCGCCCTCAAAGCACGAAAAAAGCCCGTATTTACGGGCTTTACGGCACTGTCATCTATTTTGTCAGTGCATGATGTAAAGCTCTGACAAAATAGATGCAGAAAATTCATCTTGATTTTAGGATCAAAATTGGAATAAGGGGTTCAGATTTCAACCTTTTAACCTTTTTTGAAATTTTACTGTTTTTCAATTTCGCTATCTTATCATCTCTCCAACTGCTGATATATTAATAAAAAGTACTTTCATAATGTTTTACGTTCATAATTACTGATATATTTCTTGCATTAATTAAATTTCATAAATCTTTAGCAATTCCTCTTCAGGAGGTTTCGATGAATTAACTAAACCTTCTAAAAGTTCTGGATACAAGTGAAGATTATCATGTTTATTTATATATCGAATCATATAACTAGTCAAGTTTTGTATATTCATAAGCCTTTCATATATTGCATTTAGCATAGACAAATCATAAAAAGAAAACTCACATATCTTATCGGGATACTTATGATATTCTCTTATTTCTTTCATGATTCTACCATGCATTTCATTTGTAAAATCTATTTCAAATTGCTTTAATCTTTTAATTTCTCTTATCATTTGTGATAATGCTCTACTAAAATTGTTTTGCACAAAAGACTCTTGTTCGTGGGAGTATGTTAATAAAACACCGCTTGATAAAATATTTTCAAAAATAGAAGTATCTAAATCTTTTATACCATTTCTAAAAAACAACATAAAATCAGAACTTTTTCCCGCCTCTTGAGTTGTTAAACGAATTTTATATGATTATCTCGAAGAAACATATTCTTTCCTGAATTGCTTTAATTTTTTTCTTATATCAGCAAATCCTATATAAAATCCAATTACTTTTCCGCCCTCAAAGGAAGTAATGTTTTGCATATTATAAAGTAACATGCTTTTTATATTTTGTTCTGCAATTTTTATTGATATATTGTCTTTAATTTTTAATTCTGACTGTAACACTTGAATAACATCCTCAAATGTCGAAAATATGTATCCAGTTCATAATTAGTTTTTCAGACTTTTTTGCTTCCTGGTTTCGTGTAACTTCATTTATAAAGGATATTATATGACTCGCATCCTTTAAAATATTACTATCATAGTTTTCTACTTGCAACTTGTCTATTTCTTTATCGCTTTCAAATATCTTCAATCGATTCAACAGCCTATGTAATGCTTTGCGATCTTCTTTAATATCCCAAACATTCTGTCTAATCAGTATAATAATTTTTTTATTTTACCTTCCTTCGCCAATTGGTAAGCTGTTCTATATTCTTTTCTCGTAATACTTATATTTTCTCCCGGATACATACCTCCCCTTCTAGAGCCAATGAGTAAGACAAAGTAATCACACTTCCGAACTGCATCAATACATGCATCATATGAATTTTGAGTAGTATCTTTTATAAAATCATTATACTCCGACAACTGTGTAGTAAACCCCATCTCATCGAGCCAGTATTTCATCGAAGATCTCAAGTCAGCAAAATCATATATTGTTGAACTAATAAATATTATCGGTTTATTCAATGTAATGCCTCCTCTTTATGGTGCAGATCCTCTTATACTGACTAGAATTAATGACGGATCTGACACGAACTTTTGTATGAATTGGAATATTCATTTTTATCCATAACTTTACCTCCTTTACTATTATCAACGCAGGATAACTACTTATTATCGTATATATCAGAGGTGATGGATATATCATGCGAGACTATAAAATTTACCCAAAGCAATTTAAAAATGAGAAGATAGCAATTAGTAAAAATAAATGTTTTGTGTTAATGCAATTTACAGACGATTTGGATCTAGTTTATGGAACCATAAAAAACGAGTTAGATAAAGAAGGATATTTATGTAGCAGAGCAGATGATGTAGAAGGCTCCCTAAACAAAAAAATGAAAAGTGTCCATTTGATATTTCTTACCTAAGATATATTGAATATTCACCAACCAATCTCAAATATTTAATTGCACAGATCAAGAATCATATCAATTCAAATAAATATTTATCAGATTTCTATGAAATGCTAAACATAAAGGGAATAATATCACTTGTTTGCGATAATCAAGAACAATTTGTAGACTATATTAAGAACGAATTGGGAGACGACATTAATATTTTAACAGGTTTGATAAACAATGGAGGATACTCATATGATAAAGATGCTATAGAACATATTTTTATTAAATTCGAATATTTAATTGGAAAAATCATAGCAAATAATCAATTTGATATTATCCAAGGAGCATTAAGCATCTATTATGAATTAATCCTTTCTTGTGCAACGATGCCAATAGCTGAAGTTTATGCCACTAAATTTCTTAACTATAATTTTAATATTTCAGATTCTGTTTCATGGAAAACAGACCTTGTAGTTAAGCTAGCAGAAAATCGTAAACTTCTTAACATTAGCATGCCTTGGATTATGAATTATTTTTCACAGCTTCATGTTACTACAATAGATTTAAATCGATACAAACTCGAGAAATTTTTAATGACTTCTAACTTCATAGAAATAAATGAAAGCATTATAAATGCAATTTTTAGTGATAACTGTTACTTACGAGAATATATGGCAGATCTTATAGGAGAAAAAAGGTTGAATTCTGCACTAGAAAGTTTATATGTTAAACTAGAAACCGAAGAAAATTGTTATGTAGCTAGAAGTATCGTGCAAGCAATTGGAAAAATAGATAATCTTTCTGGAATAAAAAGGTTAATGGATTGGTTCTCACGCAATGTTGATACTTTTATTGAAAAAAAATATCTTGGAATTTTTAAGCATATGAGTAATGCTATAGCAAGACTTGATACAACATCAGAAAAAAAATACTACACTCAATTTAATAAAAAATATTCAAATTATCTTTCTGATTATATTGTTGGTTATTAAATTTGCCAAAAACGTTTAAATCGTTCTATGTCTATATTTTCTATTAATACATTTATGGGGAGTATTTTTGTTGTAGCATTTAAAATATATAGTAGATAGTCTTTTTGTATTCTTTCATCTTGTTCACGAGAAAACAAATTATTTATTAAAGCTGTGATACAGCGTTTTGTGTATGATATATATTCTTGTTCGAAATCAGAAAATATATTACGTTTAAGCAAGGTTGCCTTCAACGAATTAAGTATAAAGACATAATCATCAATATATGATTTTGAAAACTCACTTGTTGCTGATCCAGTTCGTTGATAGTAATGATAAAATGTATTTTCGACTAGTGATATTTTTTCTGCATACACCAAGACCATAAAACTGAAATAATTATCTTGTGATTTTCTGAACTTGTCAAACAGCAGTTTATTATCTTTAATCAATGATTTTCTGTAAATTTTATTGTTTACTATAGGAGAAATTCTTATATCATGGTTATACATATCAGTTAAAGAATGCAACGCAAATTTTCCATCTATCACGGTATTAAATGGATATTCATATCTATACCTCGGAAAATATACATCATCAATTTCAGTTTTAATTCCTGATATGCATACATCTGTATTATTATTGATGATGCTTTGCATCATGACTTCATAAAAAGACGAGTCAATCCAATCATCACTATCTACAAATCCAATATATTGACCGGTTGATTGTTTTATCCCAACATTTCTTGCATTACCTACTCCTATATTCTTTTTTAAAGCACAATATTTCACATTTTTTAATCCACCGATTCGGTTTTGTATTATTGCATCAGAATTGTCGGGAGAAGCATCATTAATTATTATTACTTCATAATCATTCATACTTTGGTTTAATATTGTTTCAAGACATCGAGATAAATACTTTTCAGTGTTATAAACCGGAACAATAATGCTTAACAATGGACTTTTATTCATGCTAGAAACTCCCATCACTATTAAGTAACTTATATAAGTCAAATTTAAAAAAATCAGTTAAGTTACTTATATATTCATCATTCTTAAAGCGATTGATATTATATAGTGCAACTTTTTTGGTACCCTCAATTTGTTTAGGATGTTGACGTTCTTGGCTTGACCACACTACTGGTATATTCATTTTTATTTGCATGAATTTAAGCCATATATCATCAGCATCTAATGATAAATCAATGATTCGTGATGCATTGAGAGTTCCCTTAGGCATAATTTGTGGAGGATACAATATTCCACCTACACCTGTAGCAAATAATCTCATTGATGGGGTTAATAATTGATTATATTCAAATTTCCAATTTTGATAAGGTCTTATCTTATGATGTTCATCAAAAGTTATATAATGAACTCTAGATGCGGAAATAGCGTTTGGGAATCTTATATAAGATTTGATTAGGTTATAAAATAGATCATGGTTATAAACAACATCATCATCTACAGTGATGATAATATCATTTTTGTACTTTGAAAATGCATAAAAATACTTATTATGAGACTTTAATTCACTACTGACTTGACATATTTCCAAACCTTTAGATATAAATGCCGTAATACTATTAGGCAAAGTGTTAAGATCTACTGTTTCATCTAAATATAATAAAACTTTTCTTGGCTGAAGCGTTTGAGAAAATAAACTGCTAAGGCAAATATGGAGGGTTTGTATTCTTTTTTTATAGCTTGCTAAACTAACGATAAAATCTAAATTATTCATAATCAATTTTCCAAATCGGCACAAGATAATAAGTAGTTATCCTGCGTTTAGTTTTAATATTATTGTACAACCTTTTTTGCCTAAAAATCAACATAATTGTTAAAAATTATATCGACACCATTCGACAAAAAGCGTATTACGATATATAATAGAAACATTCCCAAACGAAGGAGTAACTATAATGATAAATTTAACTTTGCAAATTCAGTTGTTTCTTGACTACTGTAAGTCCAGAAAAACTCTAAATGATAAAACTATCAAAGCCTACAGAATTGATCTTAGACAATTCTCTGAATGTGTTGACAACACGTATTCTAAAGAAACGATTTGCCAATACATCGATAGTCTTCACGAGCAATTCAAGCCCAAGACGGTAAAGCGAAAAATTGCTTCTTTAAAAGCCTTTACCCACTATCTTTTAATCGAAGAATTCATCGAAATCAATCCATTCAATAAGATTGATATTTCTTTTAAAGAGCCCTCTGTACTCCCTAAAACAATTCCTCTCAATGTGATTAACAGTATACTCACTTGTGCTTATAATCTACTTTCTCAAGTTAAAACAGATTATCAAAAACGCTGCGCTGTTCGTGATATTGCAGTCCTTGAAATTTTGTTTGCAACTGGAGCCAGAGTATCAGAAATTTGCACACTTACTTCATCGTCTGTAGACTTGACCAATCACACAATAAAAATTTTCGGAAAAGGTTCTAAAGAACGCATGATCCAAATTGAAAATCCTGATGTGATAAAAGCACTTCAAAGCTATTACACATTGTTTCAAGAAGATATAAAATCATGCGGTTTTTTCTTCATCAATAAACTTCACAATCGTTTGACAGAACAATCTGTGCGTGAAATTATCCGTAAGTATACTGATATGACTGAATATGATATACATATCACACCACATATGTTTCGACATTCTTTTGCAACCTTGCTTCTTGAAGAAGATGTAGACATTCGTTACATACAAAAACTTCTGGGACATAGTTCAATCACTACAACTCAAATTTATACATATGTTGCTATGTCCAAACAGAAAGAAATCTTATCTACCAAACATCCAAGAAACAAGATAAAAGTCAACACAAAATAATATATAATTATCTTCACTTAAACTCTTTTAAAGCCGCATATTACCATTTTTTACATTTTTATTATACAACATCAATTTCACTTTATCAACAACTTTATGTGAATTTCATGATAATTCACAAACATTCATACAGATTTATGTGCATATTTATTCAAACAATTTTTATATTTCTACATATATCGACACACTTATACTTTATTCAACATCAACAAATATTCCTTTTCCTCACAGTCAATATAATCCTTGATTAACTGCTCCGCCTCGTATATATCATCTTTGAGAATTTCAAAACCAAATGCAATCGAAATTTCATCAAGCTTTAGTTTTTCTTCAGAATCAAAAATCCCAACTTCATATCCTTTGCAGCAAATATCACTACCCTGCTTGTCCTGCCGAATCAAGTTATCGACAGGTTTTATTCTTATATAAAAACTTTTATATCTCATCTTCACACCTCATTCCATTGTCATCTGAAAACCTTCTTCAAGTTCCTCAGATTCTTCGGCAATTTCTTCACATTCTTCCTGTTTAATTTTCTGTTCGTAATCAAATGCCTGTTTTAACGCATCTACCAGATATTTTTCATCAAATCCGTTTTCACGATAACCTTTTACAATCGTGTTATAATATCCTGCTGTCGGCAATGATATTTCTCTGCCGTTCATAACATATGCCATACATTTTTGCTTTTCTCCGTTTATTTCTACTTCTACATCTTCTTTACGATATAAATTAGGAAACCCCTCATAACGATCCAGACTGAGTTCATCCTGTCCTCCAAGCTCCCAAATAAGTACCGGAACTTCAGAACCTTCTTTCGGTTCAATCGTTGCTGCTTGTCTGAACTGTAACTCATAATCGGATATCATTCCTGTTGTTACAACCTTTGAGTCTGGACATCTAAATGCCATCTGCTCCAGATTTATATTTGATCCGTATGCTAAATATAATTTTTTCATTTTAAATCCTCCATACATTCTACATGGACAACTCCATGCCCATTTCTTCTGTTTCTTCTTCCTCAAATTCGCTCTCACAGTCCTCTGAGATTTCACTTGGTGTTATCTCTGCTTCCTCTGCAGAAGCCGTCAAATTGGCACACGCTTGCTCTCTTTGTGCAATTCGTTCCTGTCTTATTCTTTCACGCTGCGCTATTGCATCTTCAGGATGCCTCCATGCAATATTTCCATCGAGGTGTTTTAAAAGATGTGAACGACAGTTCTTATATTCTTCGCCAATAAGCCCTAAATTCAAAAGCCATACTCTGAAACTGTATCTCATATTATCACTGCGTGAAACTTTTGGCGAGCAATACTTCTTTGTTACGGCAGCATTGCTTATTGCCAATGCCAAGGTCAAATATGATCTTATGACTCCGGCGTGTAAAGATGAATTACAGCATCTTATCTCGAAATGCCCTCCGGAAAAGTAACTATGTAAATTGAGCGCATGATACCTGGACGTATCATAATGATCGTGACTTCTGCTTACGCCATTATACCAAAGCCTTTCTATTTCCTCTATAGTTTTTGGCTTTTTCTTATTTAATTCTGATAAAAACCTCTGATCTACCTTTTCACAATAACCAGAACGCATTGAAGATACTTGCAATGCCTCCCACAGAAAATCTTCTTTGCTTGCAAATATATTTACTAGATTTCTCAAACTTCGGGCGTCAAAATCATCTGCTGAAATATGAATATGAATTCCGCATTTATATTCCGCTCCTGTTACGGCTCCTGCCTTTCTTAATGCTCTCACTACCTCCTGCAGCATCGGTATATCCTCATATGCCAACACAGGAGAATTCAATTCAACACTGTACAATTTTGATGCTGCATTTTTGTTTCTATCCACACACTTTATACTTCCGTCATACACAATAGACCACTTTCTGTCCTTGATGTCCTTTATGGTATATTTATCATAAAAACCTCCCTCACTAATTGCTTGACTTTCAAGCACCTTTGCCACAGCCTTTGCAGCCTGATTTCTTGTAATTCCTGTACACTCAATTTCAATTCCATACCCCCTTGTCTTTATTCCATCATAATTTCCTGACATTATCTCACCTCAATTCTTTTAGGCTGCATTTCTGCAAACCTTTATATATTAAAATAAGGGCACGATTTCCCGTGCCCTTATTCATATTTGTTATTCAATTACTGATTTTATTTCAACACCTCCCTTAAAAATTATCAGCAGTTCTTCTTTGGAGAGCACCTTCACGCATTCAATCAGCTTGCGGATTATGATATTATCAAATACCTCAAGCGTGAATTTTTCATCTTCAATCATCTCCATTGCCGAATCTATCTTATTCTGTGTATCTGCCGACATTTTCACCTTCTGCTTCAGTTCTTCAAGCCGTTTATTTACTGATTGTTCTTCATTAAAAATCTTAGCGAATTCATTATCCAGCTTGTCCTCGTCACAATTGCCGGAAGCTATAAGAGATATAAATTCGTTTCTCGCCTTATCCAGTTCCTTTAATCTTTTTTCAAGATTCAATATTTCCTGCTGTTCCTGACACTCTAATACCGAGCCGATATTGGCTTTCAGTATTTTGGCAATTTCGTTGCGGCAGCCTAAATATTCATTTACTGCTCGTAATATTGCTCTGTGCAGTTTATCTTCATGTATGGTCGGAGAATCAGAACAGTATTTTGTTCCGTGTTCAAGTCTGCTTATACATCTCCATACAATCTGCCTTTTTCCTCTTGCTGTCCAAACACAGCGTCTGTAAGGTGTTCCGCAATTTCCGCATATCAGTAATTCCGAAAGGGCATATTTGCTTGTATATTTACCCTGCTCCGTTATTGTCTTATCAGAAATTCTGCGCTTGCTCGTTCTTCTTGCAAGCTCCTGCTGAGCTCGGTTATATGTATCACGGTCTATTATAGGTTCATGATGATCGGTAACAAGGTACATCGGTCTTTCACCGTTGTTTTTCTTCGCCTTTTTGTTGATGCAGTCTACTATAAATGATTTTTGAAGTAATGCGTCGCCGGCATATTTTTCATTTTTCAGTATTGAACGAATAATTTCTCTGTGCCATTCTGTTTTGCCGTGTGCAGTTTTCCTTTCTAACAATGTGAGCCTTTTGGCTATATCTGTCATACTGTATCCGTCTAAAAACAAATCATATATCATTCTTACCGTTTCCGCTTCTTCGGGGACTATTTCCGGTTTGCCGTCATCACCTTTTTTATATCCAAGCAAGTGTTTGTACTGAAACGTCACCTTGCCCTCCGCAAATGCTTTCTGCTTACCCCAGCTGACATTTTTGGAAATCGATTCACTCTCCGCCTGAGCGAACGATCCATGAAGAGCAATCATAAATTCTGAAGTCATGGTCAGCGTATCGATATTCTCTTTTTCAAATATAACTCCTATCCCTAGATCCTTAAGCTGCCTGACATATTCAAGGCAGTCTACTGTATTTCGGGCAAATCTTGAAATCGATTTTGTTATCACAAGATCGATTTTCTGTTTTTTACACATTCGTATCATTTTCAGAAATTCGGGACGTTTTTTAGCTTGAGTTCCGCTGATACCCTCGTCAGCGAAAATTCCGGCCAGCGTCCATTCTTTTTTCCGGTTTATAAGGTCAGTATAGTACGCTATCTGAACATTATAACTGTTCTGCTGTTCCTCCTGCTCGGTGGACACTCGGCAATAAGCTGCGACACGAAGCTGCTTATACTTATTTGTACTTTCAGAGGGCTTAATAACTGCTGGAATGATTTTAACATTCGGCGCTGTCTGAATCATTAGTATCTTTCCTTTCCGTAATATTTTTTATTATCACACCATTTATAAATTCTATCTCTATGGTGTAAAAATGACCTATCAAAATCCTTGATACACAGGATTTTAACAGGTCATAGTCTATTATGTTCAATTGTTCTCTGCCTGAAATCAATTCTTTCAGATACTCTGTTTTCTGCGGACTGTCATTGTAAGTGCAGCAATCGTATTTCAACTCTGCAAGTCTGAGAATCTCTGTTTTTACTTTTTCTGAATCTATTTGCGGATTATCCATTAATCTGTTTAACTCATTCTGCTGACATTTTACTTTAATGCTTGGTGTGTAACCGCTTATCTCCGAATCTGTATCCAGTAAGTCGGGATTAGCAATAACGGCATTTAAAATATGCAGCAATATATCCTTTATCATATTATCTGTCAGCCGATAATTAAACCTTGAACATTCGGAATTTCTGCAGTCCCATTTATCCGTCTGAGTATTGCCTCCGATTCTTGAAAGCCTGTGTCCGCATTCTTTGCAGTATGTCAGGCTTCTTATTATTTGCAATTCTTCGCTTATTTCATTTACTGATGTTGCTTTACTTTTTTTCCTTGCATTTGCATGGTTAAATGTTTCATTGTCAATCAATACAGGATAACCGTCTTTTCCGAGATACTTTTCATTTTCAAGTATCCGTTTAACCAT
>OMGY01003256.1_pt1 | contig 11145 bp, 10 predicted proteins | sample 1674461 | NCBI WGS metagenome assembly OMGY01 (sample SAMN05578579, study PRJEB25193) | human gut metagenome | biome: Human Microbiome; feature: human-associated habitat; material: feces | host: Homo sapiens | place: USA:Birmingham
TTCCCGGATTTCCGGTCAGAATGATCATATCAACCCCCATGTCAGCCGCCTTTTTTGCATTTTCCACCGTGGCACAGCGTCCTGAAGTAAGATCCCAGACAGATTCTTCTTCCTGACTGGATTTTGGCACATACGCAACAGGCTCCAGATTGATGGCAACCATTTTCCCGGTCAGTCTTTTGATTTCCCGGATGGTATGTGCCCAATGTGCTGCTCCCAAATCCGGCAGATCATCCCGGTCTACGGATGTGATGACAGCATGATCCAGTTTCATCAGTGCGATGGATTCTGCGACATGGGTAGGTTCGTTTGCATCTAGCGGGTGCGGGCGGCCGGTTTGTGTGTTGCAGAATTTGCAACTGCGCGTGCAGATGTCACCGCCAATCATAAAGGTAGCAGTTCCTTTTCCCCAGCATTCTCCCATATTAGGGCAACGCCCACTGCTGCATATAGTATGCAAGCAGTGGGAGTCGACAATCCGTTTGGTTTCGGTGTATCGTTCGTTGGCACCAATATTAATTTTCAGCCATTCGGGCTTACGTACTCTGTCCGTCATTATAAATTGTTCAAGAAAAAGTTGGTCAACCGTGTGTATAGGTGTTGGCGGGTATTGCCACCATATATTCCATGATTGCGGTTTGTATACACTTGCATATCAAATTGTTTTCCAAGCTGAACCAACTGCTCGGCATATTCCGCACAATTTTGGAAGTGCACATTATCGTCTGCCATGCCATGCACCAACAACAAGTTTCCATGTATTGCCCTCCTGCATCTCAAGACCTACACCTGATGTATTGGCAAATACATATAACTGTCTGTGTGCTGATTCCTGTAACATGCGGATACCGTAATCTGTTCCGTATAAATTTTTTGTCGTTACAGCTGTCTGTGGAGCAAGCCACATGTCAAGACCTGCAAGTACACCTGTATCAGGAACATAGATTGTAAAATCCATAGCCGCATCTGTGATCATACGTCCATGTGATCCCCACTCACCTCTCGCAAGATCTGTCACTAATGGTTTGCTTGCACCTGTCCAGCCTGTTCCGATATAGTTATAACTTGTCATATATCCATTGCAGTCTGCTTCTTTTGTAACAATCTCAAATGGTCGGCAATAGATTTCTCTTAATGCCTGCTCATCTACCCAGGTATGTACCCCACTACGGTTTGTCTCCTGATCATTGGCTACAAAATGTTTTAAGTATACCGCAATCTTTTTATCCTGTAACCCTCTGATCTCCTCTGCTGCTATTTTTCCGGAAAGTGTCGGATCTTCTGAATAGGACTCGAAGCTTCTTCCACCAAATGGAGATCTGTGGATATTAACAGTCATACCATACATACCGGAAATTCCGTTTGCAAGGCATTCATCTCCATAAATAGTTCCCATTCTGTAAGCAAGCTCTTTATTCCATGTTGCTGCACGCACAGTTGAGCCTACATACTGATTAGCTGTTTTATCGGATGTCAGATTGTGGAGTCCTTCTGCACCGTCCATATCAATTGCAGCTGCCTTGTTGATGGAAAGGATTGCCGGATTGCTCCAGCCACAGGTTCCATATAAACTTCTAAGTTCATCCACTGACATTTCTTCTACTAACTGCTGCCACTTCGGATCATCAAATTCAAGACCTGTCATGTCTGAGATTTCCAGTCCGCTGTCTACTCCGGTAACAGCCGGTTCTGCGTCCGGCAGATTATCAAGATCATACTCCCATCCGGAAGTATTATTCGTCATAAGTGCAACTGTTTCATCGGAAGCTGCCACATTCATATTTGTCTCTCTGGATGTCGGCATCGTTCCTGCCCAGTCAGAACGGGATACATATCCGACTGTTCCGTCTGCTCCAAAGTATCCGTCACCAGCTGTGACTGCATCAAACAGGTTCTCTGCTGCCACTTCATCTGTGGAACGTTTGCCCTGGTTTGCGTCATTGTATACAACTTTACTGTCTACTGTGTAGGCAATTGGCTCTACAGCCGTTCCATCACTGTTAACCTTCATGTTATGAGAATCTGTCTGAAGCCTGAATTCATAATCACCGGCACTTAATACATAGCATTTGTTATTCTTATAGTCATAAGATGCCATGTCATCTACATTCATAGTAAGTGTCACCGTCTCAGATTCACCTGGTTTTAGTGTATTTGTTTTTTCAAATGCTCCAAGTACTACAGATGATTTTTCAATCTCCTCTGCCGGGTCATATGGTGCTGCATAGTAGAGCTCTACGACATCTTTTCCTGCAACATCGCCGGTATTGGTAACTTTTACATCGATATTGATTGTTCCACCAATATCTCCTAACTCTGTTTTCTCAACTTCCCAGTCGAAGTTTGTGTAAGACAAACCATAACCAAATGGGAACTGAACAGTTGTGTCATAATCAATATAACCATCAGCTGCTGCTGTCTCATAATAGCGATATCCAACATAAATACCTTCCTGATAGTAAACATATTTGTTGTTTCCATCAAAGTTAGAATATGTGTAATCGCCAAAATTGTAATAAGAAGGAGCTGTTGTAAGGTCATATGCATAAGTATCAGCAAGATGTCCGGATGGATTTACTTCACCGGCAAGGATATTTCCGAGAGATCCACATCCTCTGGAACCCGGCATTCCGATCCAGAGTGCTGCATCAATTGCCTCATCATCCAGAAATCCTGTTTCCATTACCATAGCTGTATTCAATACAACGATGACTTTGTCATAATGCTCTTCTACATAGCTTAAAAGTTCCTGTTCTACGCTCTGGAGCTCCAGATAATGCTTGCCGGCATCTCCTCCGACATAGCCGTCCATCTCCATCGTTGCATCCGATCCTTCTCCACCTGCACGTCCGATCACTACCATTGCCACATCCGAATAGTTCTCTGAATATGTCAGAACATTTTCACCTTCGTAATCGTATGCTTCATACTCATCTAAGGACTGCTCTAAGATACTGTGATCTGCTCCTGACATATCTGTCATTCCACCTTCCTGATCACTTCTCTCTTTGTAATTGTCCTCATAGAACTGCCACAGTCCAGGGTTTACTTCGAATCCGGCATCTTCCAGACCTTTTTTCATATTTGTGTTCAGATCCTGCTTGAACCAGCTCGATGCAGAACCGGAACCCTGATATAATGTCTGATAAGATGCAATACCAAACAGATTAATCTTCGTTCCTGCTGCCAGTGGCAGAGAAGCATTGTCCTTGTTCTTTAGCAATACGATACCTTCATTTCCAAGTTCCTCTGTGAGATCTGCGGCCTGCGACAATGCTTCGTCTGCTGACATCTCATAAACAGAATTACTGTCATCCCTGAAATAAAGCTTGATCATTGTGATGTATCTTGATACAAGCAGGTCAGCGACTACGGTAACGATCAGCAGAATTGCGGTTATCGCAATACCAATGTACCCTTTTTTCTTTCCTTTGCTTTTCATATTTTTCCTCCTTTTTTCTGATGAACGAATCGTAGCATAAAAAAAAGAGGCAGATTGCCTCTTTTCACAACTGGTCATTTTCAATTCGTAATTTTAAGTTCTGGATTCTGTGTATGAAAACCAGAACTGACCGGTTATATTTATGCCATTTGTAGTTTTATCTTATGGGATTGGTATTGAAATCCGCTTGATCACAAGCGCATGCTCCTTATGTATCGTCATGCAGCCATCATATTTTTTCACAATCTCTTTCACACTCTTAATGGAATAATCAATTCCCTCTTCTCTCACTTCCTGTGCTTCCTTTGAGTCTTCGAAATAATTCTCAAGCTGTATCATAAGCAGTCCGTTCTTCTCCCAGACCGATAGTGCAATCTGCTTCTTGTCCGGCTCTTCCAGCATTTTGATGGAATAAAAGGTATCCTCGAAAAGTCCTGTAAAAAGTGCGTAGACATCCATTGTCTCCATAAAATCCATCTTCGCACCATCCACAATGCACGCCATTGTGATATGATTCGCCTGACAGTAAAAGTTCTTCTCCGTCAATACAACATCTAATACTTCGTTTCCAGTCTTCACAACCGCATCATAAATCTGAATGGAATCCTTAAGGTCCTCTAGCGAATCCTTAAGCTGTTCTGAAACCTGCATCTCCTGGATTCCTGTAATCTGCTGTTTTAACTCATGACACTTTAAGTTGATCGCGTTCATGTTTTCTTTCGCTACGGCATACTGCTCCTGCCGCTTCAGCCATAAATATTTTACCAGAGACAGTTCATTCTCATCCTGAATCCTACGGAAAATACCATCATCTAAGATCAGGATGAAAAGACAGCAGATCAGGGAATAAAAATGGCACACCAGTTCCAGACCATAGTATTCATTATTCGCATAGCTTTGTACCATTCTGCTCAAAACAAGCACGACAAAGAATACGCCTACTGAAAATCCAATAGTCTGTCTGACACTGATGTCAAACTCTCCTTTTCCTCTTTTTTTTCTCACAAAAAACAAATAACATGTTCCATATACCAGTGCGACTGTCAGAAACATCTTCAAGTTGATATCCGGTTCTGAATCTGTCGGTGCATGTGGAACATGAAACAGGATTCCACGGATACATTTTTCTATCATGCCAACGGTATAAGCCAAATGCTGTACGGCATAAGCACAGACAGCCGTGTAAGTAGCCTTTCTCCATGAGATCACATACACACGGTAGGCAATAAATCCGATCATCGCTGTTTCCAGAATAAATTTGATATTCGAATTTGTGTCCATTGCAGCGATCACACTTCCTGCAAGCACAAGCAGGACTCCCTGCTGCCAGAAATGCTCTCTCTTTTTCATCGGAATCATAAGAATCCACGTTATCACCAACATCTCGATAAAAAAAGATGCCTGTATCCATTCAATACGCAGCCCGTTCATTGCACTCCTCCGTAGTAATCTGTCAGTATCTCCATAAATTCCTGCCTTTTCAGCCGGCTGAGCAGAAGCTCGTCTTTATTGTCCATGATCACATGCTCTTTCTCTATGCGGAGAACATGCATCAGATTCAACAGATAACTGGAGCTGCATCTTGCAAAAGGAAGGCCTTCGAGATCTTTTTCTACTTTTTTCAAACTTCCTGTACACATATAATTTCCCTGCATCGTATGAAATGTCAGTGAATGGTTCTGCACCTCAATATAAATAAGCTCTGTCGTGTGTACCTTATAAATGCACTCTTTGCCCTTGATAATAATACTTCGTTCTTCCCGCATGGAAATTCTGTCATAAGCCTTGTGCATCTTTTCCACAAACATATAATAACTGACCGGCTTAACCAGAAAATCAAGCGCACTGACTTCATAGCCTTTCATCACAAACTGTGCCATATTCGTGATAAAAATCAGAATCACTTCCTCATCCAGATTCCGAATCCATTCAGCCGCTTTCATCCCATCCATATGCTCCATCTCAATATCTAAAAGTATAACATCATATTTCTTTCCTGTATTATACTTTTCTACGATCTCAGTACCATCCGTTAAGGTTTCCACCTGAATGGGAATCCCCGATTCTTTTTCAAACATTTCAAGGTAGGATAAAATTTTTTTCCTGCTCAAAAGTTCATCTTCAACAACTGCTACTCTCACTTGTATACCACCTCTGGAGCTATTATAACAACTCTGCCATATATAATGCAAATAAATCCATACCGACAGAGAACACTTTGGTCTTGGACTCTGCATTGCAAAGGAGCTCACTGAAAAACAAAATGGGAACATCCAGGTTGTGGATGCTCCCATTTCCGGCAGCTGCTTTATGGTACAATTGCCATGTGCACTTTAATTTTTATGTGATTTCTACGCTCTCCTGTCAGGTTATATTTTTCCTGTTATTCCACATTTTTCAGTGCCTGATCCATCGGAATATGCTTGATCCTTCTGAAATCCAATACCATGACAAGCAGATATCCGATCAGGATAAACAGGAACATTTTCACATAGCCCATCGTGCTTATGCGAAAAGCGTACCATCCACTGTAGGAAAAGAGCATGATTCTCCAGACAACCTTCATGATGACGACACCTAAAATCACGCTGGCAACATCAATCACCACAAGAACGATGGTCGTGGACAACAGATATAAGCTTGCAATCTCCCGGTTCTCATAGCCCAGGATTTTTGTCATGGAAATTTCATTTTCGTTCTTCTCGATGATCAGCTTCGTGAGCAGGTAAATCAATACTGCGGATAACAGGATGCACAGATACTGGAAGTAGGTCATATAAGAGCCCATGGAATGATCGAGCTGATCACACATTTTCGTAATGTCGTGTTCTGTGATGACGGTTGCGATCTCATCCTCATCAATATCTGTAATCTCTGAATCCGAGAGATAGCCTGTGAATGCATCACTGTCCATGTCAAAGATTTCACAATACTGCTCATTGGACAGAAATACTGCCAGCGCCTGACTGTGATCATAGATTCCTGCAACCTCAAACTCATACTGTTTGTTCTCATATTTTTCGTCAAGAACCACTGTGTCACCCACGCTCAGGCTGTATTTATCTGCATAGGAAGCAGAAATATATGCCTCGTTTCCTTTCAGGGCAGACAGGTTACTGATTTTCACATACCGGCTGTCATCCTCGATTCCGTAGACAGAAATCTCCTCATCTAACGTATCGCTCTTGTGCTGCTGAGATGTCATATTGAATTTCTCTGCATCCTTATTATCCGTTATGATAATGTCTCCATCCTCATTCTCATAAGACTTTAACACATACTGATAATTCGTGAACATCATATCTGAAACATTGGATTTGTAATATTCGAGCGTCTCCGGCATACCGACCGCCATTGCGAGCATAATGCCGATAAACCAGATCCCCACAAATAAAATCAGGTAATTCGTCACGTTCTGGAACATGATACGCAGGCGGAAACGACTTAAAAAGCTCCATTTTGGCAGGCGCATTGCTTTTTTACGCTTTGTTTTTTTCAGATCATGACGCAAAAACTGTAATGGTGTATGCCGCATCATTTTTATAATGACGATGAGATTGACCACAAGCATTAAAACAACCGGGATGATCGTTGTCTTGAAAAAGGCATCCGGGTTCCAGACTGTCTGATAAGTTGGAAGACTGTAGCTGTTATAATACATGCCGACAACCACATTTTTAAATACGGTATAGCCGAGGATATTTCCAACGCACGCTGCGAGAAGTGTCACGATCACCGGCATGGAAATATAATGTCTGACCAGTTCACCTCTCGTATAACCAGAAGCTCTCAGTGTTCCGATCGTAGAAGCCTCCTTCACGATCGTATTGCTGATGGTCACTGCAAAAATAAATGCAATGATCACGATCAAAATATCCAGTAAAACACCACCCATAGCTTTGTCTGAACCCATATCATCCGTTGCAAAATTAATAGCCGGATTTGCATAGCGCGGCATATAGTCCTCTAACTCTTTGTCAGCACACACAACCTGTGTGAGCAGTGCTTTCATGAAATCATCAGATTTTGCTTTCTGCTCCACTTCATCTGCAGGAGTATCCACATAATTCCATGTGTAAGAATAATGAACCGTTTTATGTAAACTATTAAATCCTTCCTGTGTGACCATAGCCACATCGAATTTGATCGCATCAAACATCATATCCGTTGACTTCTCATGCAGTGTCGCATAATTGACATAGGCGATCAGTCCGACAACTTTGAACCTCTGCCCGCTGACAGAAATCTCATCTCCCACTTTGACGCCGACATTGTCTGCATGCATACGGTCAATTGCGATCTCATCCGCTTTTTCCGGAAATGCTCCGTCAAGCAGGCAGGCAAGATCCACGTTATCATTTTTTGCATAGACACGGATGTTTCCTTCTGCCTCGCCGTCGTTGTTGTAATCTTCCTCCTCATTTCGGAAGAAGTTCTCATATACTTTTACCGGAACTTCTGTAAAATCAGGATCGTTTAACTCATATTTTTCTTCTGCGTCAGCATATTTATCATCAATTTCCTCTACAATTTTATCCCATGCCTTGTCGTAGGCTTCCGGATAAGCCTTTTCATCCAGCTTTTCGTCCAGCTCTTTTTTCGCTTTGTCAAGATAATACTGTTTGACGTCCGCTTTTGTTCCTGTCTCGATAGCAGCGAGTAACGTCTCATCTGCCTTTTTGTCCAGCTCAAAATGTCCATCCTCTAACTTATATTTTGTCACGCCTTCATTTGCTGCAACGAGCATACTCTCATTTGCAACATACATACCGGAAACAAAGCCAATCGTGAGGATCAGGAATAATGCCACCACAAGATATTTTTTCCAGTCACCGAGCAATTCACGCGGAATACGTCTGATGAGCGGATTTTTAATTTTTTTCTTTTTCATGACTGCCACACTCCTTACCACTCAAGATCTGCCGCTGAAATCCTATGTTCATTTCTCTCGTTGTGGCGCACGGCTCCATCACGAAGTTTGATGACATGATCTGCCATATTTCTGATCGCTTCGTTGTGTGTTACCATGATGATCGTATTTCCATATTTTTTGTTTACATCTTCGATCAGTTTTAAAATTTCTTTGGAGGTGTTATAATCCAAAGCGCCGGTCGGTTCATCGCAGAGCAGGATATCCGGGTTTTTCACGATCGCACGACCGATGGAAACACGCTGCTGCTGACCGCCGGACAACTGATTCGGCAGCTTGTATCGGTGCTCGTAAAGTCCCAGCGTGTGAAGCAGCTCGTCAATGTCCAGCGCATTGTCGGAAAGATACGCTCCGACTTCAATGTTTTCCTTCACGTTCAGATTGGCGATCAGATTGTACATCTGAAATACATAGCCGAGATGTTTTCTGCGGTATTGGGTTAGTTTCTTCTCACTCATATCTTCGAGCTTATCACCGTTGATCGAGATGTAACCGCAATCGGCACTGTCGATTCCTCCGATAATATTTAATAAAGTTGATTTTCCCGAACCGGACGGTCCAAGCAGAACACAGAACTCTCCTTTTGCCACGGAAAAGTTCATTCCGCGCAATACTTCCTGACGTGTTTCTCCACTTCCAAAACCTTTTTTCAGGTCAACGATCTCCAAAAATTTTTTCTCTTCCTCTGACATAGTCTCCCCTTTTTCAAAAAACATATTTGGCAACTGCCATTTTTGATGCTTTAGTTAGTTATAACTAATCTCGAGAGAATTATAGCACATGATATCGGGGATACAAGGAAGAGATATAGTTGTTGAGAAATTTTGTCAGTTACAACAAGAATTTTAATTCCATAAATATGATTGCACCATCTATATTTTATGCTATGATACTATTAGTTAGATTTCCATTTTTTACGATATGGAGTGTTTTTATGAATAACCAAAGCGTTATGATCCCTTTGAAAAAATATCAAGTGCTCCCAAAATCTATTGTCTTGAATAAATATAAACACAAAACATTCGAGGAACGCGTTGCTGAATATAACGGTGAAATTTCAGTTTGTGATTTTGATTGGGGAGAACCTGTCGGAAAAGAAATATTATAATTGAGAAACAAGGAGGCTTCCCATGACCGAAACCCTATCGAAAGCCTGGTCATTATTTGACGCAGGCAATTACACTGATGCAGAAACGCTTTATAAAGAATGTTATGCAAAGATTCCTTCCACCGACCATGACAATTATTTTTCCCGGATGACGCACTTGCCCGCTCCGCAAATCTCTATGAGCAGGGCTATGTTTCCATGAAGCTTCATGATCTTCCTCTCGCAGAAAAAAACATGCTTTCAGCCTTAGATTTTGCTGAAAAGTCGAACGATCTTATCTCCATCGGCTGTGCTTACCGCGGTCTTGGGGAAATCCTGAAAGCGTCAGAAAAAGCAGAGGATGCGGCTGTCTATTTTGAAAAAGCTATCACCGCTTTCCAGAAAGCCGGAGATACCTACGGTGTGGAAGAAGTAAAAGAACTCATGTCAAAATAACATCTTACATAAACATACTTATGTTCACCACATCCGTTTTTAAATGAAACATGTTTTTCAAAAAATATGCATGTTTAGTTTGACTCTCTGTTCACTTGTACCTTGTTCCAGTAGCGCCTCTCTCTTCGCATCCTGCAATATTCAGATGCGTCTGTCCCCACTGCTGCATCGCTTCAATGATCGGTGCCAGCGTCCTGCCAAAATCAGTCATACTGTACTCCGTCTTTGGCGGCACAACCGGATAAACTGTTCTCCGGATCAGCCCGTCTTTCTCTAATTCCCGAAGCTGCTGCGTCAACATCTTATCCGTTGCCTTCGGCATTCTTTTATGTAACTCACTATAACGTAACGTCTCCTTCATCAAATGATATAAAATAATTGACTTATATTTTCCGCCGATCATCGACAGTGTTCCCGCAACCGGACATGTAAACTCTTTCTCTGCCATTTTTCTCTCCCTGCAAAATCTTTACTTACTTTTTAGATAGTATATTCCAAAAAAGTGCATACTTGCTAAAAAGTCTAAATAAAATATAATTATAGCATGGATATCCAATAACGCAAGAAAACGATGAAAGGAATAGAATGTTTATGGAATTATTAGATATTATGAACGAACGCTTCTCTGTCAGAAAATACGTTGACAAACCAGTAGAACCTGAAAAACTGGATAAAATTTTAAACGCTGCACACGCAGCACCTACTGCTGCCAATCAGCAGCCTGTAAAACTGCTTGTCGTACTGAGTCCGGAAAGTCTTGAAAAACTTGGAAAAGCAACTAATATTTATGGCGCACCTGTCGCTGTCATTGTCTGTGCCGACAAAACAAAAGCATGGAAACGTCCTTTTGACGGAATGCAGACAACCGATATTGACGCATCCATTTTAACAGACCACATGATGTTAGAAGCTGTCGAACAGGGACTTGGAACTGTCTGGATCTGTTATTTCAAACCGGATGTGCTAAAAGAGGAATTCAAACTTCCTGACTCCTTAGTACCGTTCAATATTCTCGCCCTCGGTTATGCAGCTGCCAGTGCGGTAAAACCAGCCAAAGACCGTATTCCTGTAAAAGAATTAGTGGAATACCTGTAAAATTGTCAAAAACAAAAAGTAAGCCGGGGGCATATCACTCAATCCTGCCTCCGGCTCTTTTATGCAATTTCTTTGCATTTCTCTCCATCTCATAGCACATACACGTTACTCTGTCAAAGTGCAAGTGCAATGCCA
>OMGY01003259.1_pt1 | contig 11133 bp, 9 predicted proteins | sample 1674461 | NCBI WGS metagenome assembly OMGY01 (sample SAMN05578579, study PRJEB25193) | human gut metagenome | biome: Human Microbiome; feature: human-associated habitat; material: feces | host: Homo sapiens | place: USA:Birmingham
AAGCAGTAATTGCAGCCGTTCTTCCACTCTAAGCAGCCCAATATCCAAACCAACATTGCTTGAAAATATCAAAACGCATTTATCCTATGATAGCCTGTTCAATTTTAAATTAAGCAGCCATATGAAAAAGACGCCCCAGAAATATGGAGCGTCTATAATTCAATAATATCTGCTGACTGTATACGGCTAACTATTCAAGCACCTTATACCCGTTAGCATACGCTTTTTCCACCGCAGCCTGATGCGCTTCATCTACCCTGTTAGTACCGTGCGTCCTGCTGCCTGCAAAATGTATGCAGAAGTGGCCCGAAAAATTATTGCCTGAAACCTTATCGAATGAATGAGGCATGCCATTCATGGAAGCCGCCAGATAACGGCCGTTGTATACAACTATTATGGGCCGCCTGTTCCACGACCAGCTGCCGCCCAGCATCTTTTTCATTGCAGCGGTATCTGATGCGCTTATCGGCTCAACATCCGCATGGTTATATCCGCCCGTGCGCTTCACAGTAAAGCTGGTGCCCGTCGTAACGTCAATAATTGTAGCCGTTGCCCCATTCTTAAAAAGGTTCTTTGCATCATTAAACCAATTCAGCTTCTCTATTACCTCTATATTCTCAGCGTCAGGAGCCAGAGAAAACAGCAAACGCTGAGTAGCTATATCCGCCTTGCCCGTAACAGTAAGCCCATTGGCACGCTGGAATTTTCTAACTGATTCATAAGTCTTGCTGCCAAAGTAAGATGTAACATTGCCGCTGAAATATCCCAGTTCTTTAAGGCCGCTCTGGAGCCGCCGCACAGCCACCGATTCATCCTCCTGCTCAAGCAGCTTATAGCTCTTAAGGGTAGAAGGCATCTTAGCGGCCAAAGTATAAAGCTTATCCTGCGTCCGCGAATTAGCTATGCCTGTATCTGATAACCCAACATACGACTGGAAATCTCTGAGAGCCTCTTCGGTTTTCTCGCCAAAATAATCAGTAGTGCTGCCGCTGAAATAGCCTAATTTCTTCAACGCCTCCTGGAGCTGATTTACTTGTTCGGAAGTATCTCCGGGATTAAGAGTAGCGTACTTAGGCTGAGCGCTCCCGCTTATTCCTCTGTATTCAACTATGTAGTTAAGCATCTGCACAGTCTGCTCGTCAGCCTCCCCCGTCTGAGAAAGGCCTAACTGCTTCTGAAAACTAGTCAATGCATTCTGAGTTATGCTCCCATAATATCCGGTCAGATTTTCAGCCGACATATATCCAAGATCGGCCAGAGCCTGCTGAACAGCCATAATGTCCGCCTCGGACGATTCAGCCGTTACTTCGGTATATGCGCTTACCCCGACAGGCTGTGCTATCTCGCTGAGCAATTCAAAGGTTTCACCCGAAGCTTTGCCGTTTGAAAGCAGTCCGTTATCCGTCTGGAAACTCATCACAGCACTGCGGGTAGCAAGGCCATACACGCCATCGCATTCCAAATCAAAATAACCGGCAACCGCAAGCCCTCTTTGAATAAGCGCCACCTCTTCTCCTTTATCAAGGTACTGATAAGAATTATCAGCCTGAGCGGTCCTTGCGGTATTTTCCTGGTTATAAATCATGTCCAGAGTGGTATAATCCGCTTTGCCAGTATCATTTAATTCGTTCTGCTGCTGAAATTCGCTTACAGCATTAGCTGTCTTGCCATCGTATACGCCGGTTGCATGGTCTGTATAATAACCCAACTCGTTAAGCCGCTTCTGAAGCTTAACCACTTCCGAGCCGTTCGCGCCCAGCTCCATAACAACCATGGCGCCGGCATCCCGGCTGTCCATACTCTCCTCGTCCAGGTAATTGGATGAGGAAGCGGCTTTCTGCGGAACAGGCAGCAAACACACGCATACAATTATTCCTGCCAGAAACAAAACCCCTGTCCCCTTGAGGATGTTAGGATTGAGTCTGCGGAAAAAGCCCCGTATTGTTACATAAGTGTTACATAAATATTTCTTAAACATCATAAACAGATTATAATACAGCAGCCCCCTTATGTCAACAGTTAAATTATGAATAATTATTCAATTTCGCAACCATATTTTTACATTTAACGCATGCGATTGTCAATATTAGAAGTTGATAGATATTCAAACTTACTTTATACTGGAAATATGAAGGAGGGTGATTGCTTGACTCCCCCGCAAAAGCTAAAAAAGCTAAAAAAAACTGACGGCATAATTATCTCCGTACTTCTGCTGCTGTTTGTATTTGTTGTTCAGCTTATACTTATTATAAGTCCAAATTCAGATACCTTTCTTTTAGTTTCCCCCTCTTCATCAGCAGGTCTGCCGGACGGCTATTTATATATGAGCTGTGCCCCTTCTGAAATATATTCAGGTGAGTTAATATTGATTAATGCAGAGCATCATTACAATTTTGAACAAAATAATATTAATATGTTCAACATCTACCAAAATAAAAACAAATATTATATGGCGAAAGATAAAAATATCACAGCCGCCCCCCAGCTTATATATGCCTTAAATCAGTTAATGGAGGATTTTTATAAATCTACAGAGTTAAATGACGTTATCGCTGTAAGCGGATACCGGAGCCTTGAAAAACAGCAGGCTCTGTTTGAGGCTTCAGATAAAAGCGAGAATGCTTCGTATTGGACAGCCGAACCCGGCGCAAGCGAACATCACAGCGGTCTGGCCATAGATTTGGGAATATACAGGGACCAGCTCAGCTATACCTTTGACGGAGAAGGCCAATATTCATATATTACAGGCAATGCGTACCGGTATGGACTCATAGTGCGTTACGCACCGTCTAAATCGCATATTACAGGCGTATGCGGCGAACCCTGGCATTTAAGATATGTGGGGCCGGCACACGCTCAATATATGTTTGAAAATAATCTCTGCCTGGAAGAATATATAGAACTGCTGAAAAATTTTACCTTTGAAAATGAACATCTTTTTGTTAAAACCTACAGCGGCAGCGAATACGAAATATATTATATTCCCTCTCAGGCCTGCTCTAACGGTCTGCCCGTTCCCGCTGAAAAGCCCTTTACCGTATCGGGCAACAATATTGACGGGTTTATTGTCACTGTAAAAACAGCCTCTGTTTAAAACCCGGCAGCATTTTACCGCCATTTTTGATTTTTAAAGCCCTGCTGTTTAAAATGTTTCCACCCTCGGTTTACGACGGGCAAATTTACCGCCTGCAACGCAATTTACATTGCACACCAGCGGCTATCCGATATAAAAATAAATCCGCGCCTTAAATGCAGCAAAAGCGTTCAGGAGGTCATACGCATTTCATATGCAATGCCGGGCAGACGCAAACTGATATATTTGATCAAAAACTGCGCTGCGCCCGCTTTCAGCCCCCGGCCACAGAAAGTCTGGTCTGCGCGCCCGTTTCATCATACTCTACCAAACCAATATAATCATCGGCATGAATTACAAAATAGGTATTGCCGTTGCTGAAGCACGGAACGGAGCAGGCAAAAAGCTCTCCCAATTCCAGCACCTTTTCTCCGCTGCCATCCTCTGAAAGCCTGTAAAGCGCCGCCGTACCGTTATTGCTCACATAATAATATTCTCCCTCATATATTGTTACTCCATAATTAGGGGCGCCGTTAACCGTCTCGGCTGAACCTGTATCATAATCATAAAAATACATGTACTCACTTACTTCATCACTGTAAAGCAGCCCATTCTCCAAAGGAGTTATATTCATGGGAGCAATATCTTCCAGCAATATTTCATAAGCGCTGCTGCCAATATCATAAACCGCCAAATCCTCTCCAAGGCTCATGTAAATACTGCCGCCATAGCCTGCAGGCGAAGTAATAAATCCGCTCATAACCAGGCTCTGCTCCTCCTGGCCAATATCCTGGGAATATATCCCTTCTTCCCCCAGCGTATATATATTGCCTTCATATATATAATACCAATTCTGTTCACAGTATGCCAGCCCCAGTTCTTCTCCCGTAGACAGATTAACCGAATTAACCGTATAGGAAACAGGAGAAAAATTATCGTCCCTTTGGGCAACCGCCAGATAATAAAGCACGCCGTCTATAATTTCCAGGCGGCTGGGAGTGTCGCACAAAGTAAGCGCCTGCGTGCTCTGCGCATTTTGCTCAAGCATGCTTATGCTGTCCGAAGAGGCATAATATATATTGCCGTTATACAGCGCAAATCTGCCGGGAACGCTGTCTGCTATAACGCCGTCAGGCACAGGAGCAGGGGTCGCAACCGGATAATTGGTTGTAAGCGTATTAAGTCCCGATTCCCCCGGAGCCGAAACATTTGTACAGCCTCCAAATATAAGACTGACCGCAATAAGCAGCAACAACGCAGGCTTAATTTTCATAAAAATATATCTCCGTTAAACAATTTATCCAATACACAGCATACACTGCCGTATAATGGCGCGTCCCCGCCGAAATAGGAACGCTCTATCTTTATCTTATTGACTTTTGCCGCCAATATATGTCCGTTTACATACTCTTCCATTTGAGAAATGCATTTTTGAGGAAGCATGCCGCCCTCATGCCCAAGCAGTATCTTTTGAGGGTTAAATAAATTCACTGCGTTAATTAAGGCGTATGACAGTTTTATGGCCATATCGCTGAATATTGTATAGCATTCCTCTCTTAAAGCAAGCTCCTCAAAATTCTGAGGATAGATTTCATTAGCAGACAGTCCGCATGCCTGCGCAAGCTTTTCCCTCAGGATATCAATATTAGCATACAATTCCCGGCAGCCTCTATTCCCGCACGCGCACTGCATGCCATCGTATTTTATAGTAGTATGCCCAAGTTCCCCTGCGTAACCGCTTCCATTCTGATATAGCTCCCCTTGGGAAACTATCCCCGCGCCTATGCCGTTAGAAATGCCTATATAAATAAAGTTGTCCAGTTCTTTCCCCGAACCAAGCAGCAACTCAGCTAACGCAGCCGCATTGGTATCATTGCTGACATATACCCTTGTGCCGCACGCGCTTTCCAGTATATCTTTAACGGGGAAATCCTCAATGCCGTAAAAGTTGGTTGGATTAAGCAGGACTCCCTTGTTCTCCTCCAAAGGACCTATTATAGATACGCCTACGCCCAGAAGCCTGCCTTTTGCCGAATGCATTGCAGCATTGGCCAAACCAGTCAGCTTGTCCTTCAGTGTAGAAGCGCTCTCCTGCTTAAGCGGAATACTCCGGCGCCAAAGCAGAGAACCCTTAAGATTGGAAAGCGCAGCTTCTATATATGAGCGTGAAATATACAGTCCCAAAATAACCGGAGCCTCAGGCGAAATATCCAGCAGAACAGGATTGCGCCCTGCGCCGCTGCTTTTCTGGCTGCTGGTCTGAATAAGATACCGCTCTTTAAGCAATTCGGACACTATATTTGTTACGGTCATCTTAGACAGACCCGTTTCTCTCGTTATTGATATTCGGGACGCCCTCTCCTGCATGGCTGCCAGTTTTAAAACCAATCCTCTGTTCCTCTGTCTTAAATCGCTGCTATTCATACCCTTGGCCGTAAGCATTTATTAATATCCCCCTCCTATATTAAAAGCCGCTGATTTATTTTACATTAAATCAGGCTTTTAGTCAAATTAGGCTGAAAAACTTCTCCAACCGCAAGATAAAATTATACAAACTCTAATACAGCTATATGCGTTTATCTGATTAAATTTAAAACACCGTTCAACCCGCATCCTGATTTAAATCCAAACCAATAATTACTGCGGATAATAAGCATATTGCAATTTAGCCACGAAATATCTCTCTAAACAAGCAAAAAATTGTTGCGGATTTTTTCATGTTTTTATATAATTATTTCGGATGAAAAACATTCAGGATTATTTTTATAAGGAGGCTTTACATATATGTCCTATGTGCAAAACGTACTTGATCAGCTGATCAAAAAGAATCCCGACCAGCCCGAATTCATCCAGGCGGCCACCGAGGTATTGAATTCCCTCTCGCTGGTAATAGAGCGCAACCCTCAGTATCAGGAAGCAGCTCTGCTGGAAAGAATAGTTGAGCCTGAGAGGCAGATAATGTTCCGTGTACCCTGGGTGGACGATAATGGAAAAGTGCAGGTGAACCGTGGCTTCCGCGTACAGTTCAACAGCGCTATCGGGCCTTATAAAGGCGGTCTGCGCTTCCATCCTTCAGTAAACCTTGGTATCATAAAATTCCTTGGCTTCGAGCAGATTTTCAAAAATTCGCTTACCGGCCTGCCCATAGGCGGCGGCAAAGGCGGCGCGGACTTCGACCCCAAGGGCAAATCAGACCGTGAAGTTATGGCTTTCTGCCAGAGCTTTATGACCGAGCTTTACAAGCATATCGGCGCCGACACAGACGTCCCCGCCGGTGATATCGGCGTTGGCGGACGCGAAATCGGATTCTTATATGGACAGTACAAGCGCATAACCGGCCTCTATGAAGGCGTACTGACCGGCAAAGGCCTGACCTACGGCGGCTCCCTGGCCCGCACACAGGCTACCGGATACGGCCTTGTTTATTTCACGCAGGAAATGCTCAGCGACCACAATGATTCCCTTGAAGGCAAGACCATCGTTATTTCTGGTTCTGGCAATGTTGCCATTTATGCCGCTGAAAAGGCCATGCAGCTGGGCGGCAAGGTAGTAGCTATGAGCGATTCCAACGGCTGGGTATATGACCAAGAAGGAATAGACCTGGCTGCCGTTAAGGAAATTAAGGAAGTCAAGAGGGGCCGTATTAAAGAATACATCTCCTATCGCCCCAATGCTAAATATACCGAGGGCAAGGGCATATGGTCGGTTAAATGCGACGTTGCTCTTCCCTGCGCCACCCAGAACGAGCTTAATTTGGACGACGCTAAAATGCTGGTAGCAAACGGCTGCAAGGTAGTTGCCGAAGGTGCGAATATGCCCACTACACTGGATGCAACCGAATATCTTATCTCCAACAAGATCCTGTTCGGACCCGGCAAGGCTGCAAACGCCGGCGGCGTAGCCACCTCAGCGCTTGAAATGAGCCAGAACAGCATGCGTCTCTCCTGGACGTTTGACGAGGTTGACGCAAAGCTTAAGGACATTATGGTAAATATTTATCGCAATGCCAGCAGCGCCGCCATCGAATACGGTCATAAGGACAATTTCGTTATAGGCGCCAACATTGCCGGCTTCTTAAAGGTTGCCGACGCCATGATGGCTCAGGGTATTGTCTGATTTTTGAAATCGTTATAAAACGGCGGCATAATATCTGCCGCATGAACAGAGCAGGCTCCCTAAAGCTATTTAAGGGGGGCGGCGCGGAATTTTGGCGCTTGCGCGCCAAAATCCGGTGCAAAACAGGGCAGGGAAAAGCAAGCTTTTCCCTGCCCTGTTTTGCGCCGGGCGGCCTCCGGCCGCTCCGCGCCGCCCCCCTTACCCCGCTTTAACTGTCACATGCGGAAAATAAATTAAGCGCCCAAATAATAAATGCATGATTTTCTTATAAAAATAAAAAGCGCATCCTTTTCAGGATGCGCTGTCGTTATTGCACTTTAAAACAGAGCACTTAGCGCAGAATTTTAAACTTTCCAAATATGGGCAGTCCTTTAGCTTTGCCTTGGCACGCATTAACAATACCAATAATAGCGAACACAAAGAACAGCAGAGATACAATGCCGCCTAAAATACCAATGATAATATTAAGGACGGGAATCCATATAAAAATCCCCATAACCACACCCAGGCAAATTTCCGCTATAAAAAGAAGCAGGCCCTGATTGGCATGATAACGCGCATACTTTGAATTGGGCGCTGCAAGCAGAGGCACCAAAACTAAAATGCCGATATAAGCCAGAACAGCCATAACCTTATTCTGATTAATATCCTCCTGCTCAAACTCCGAAGTATTATCCTCCGTCTGCATGTATTTGTTAATGGTCTCCTGGAAATTCCCCGACTGCGTATTCTGCTGCGAATACTGGGACTGCTGTCCGTTTACCCCCGCTCCGCAGGATGGACAGAATTTCGCCTCTTCTTCCATCTTGGCGCCACATTTCTCACAAAATGGCATAATATATTCCTCCCCAATTTTTTTGCAGACAACCCACTTATATTTATAAAAGAGTTACTGCTAATAACTTTATAATATTATACAACAAAACTATTGCTGCGTAAATATTTTTTTGAATATAAAATTATTTTAATTAATATATCCATCTGATTTTTTACTATTTTATAAAATTATTATTGAGCGCATGATTCAAGCCATCCGCTCTTTTTAAGCAGATTAACATATTCCTGCGCTATACGGTTATGAAAAGCGGGAGTGGGATGTATCCCATCCCAAAGCCAATATCTGGGTTGATCATATTCCGCAAGAGCACTTCATAACAAATCTCCTGTCTTTAATTCAAGCAGCTTGTATTCAAGGCAGAGTTTACTTATTATCTCTTGCTCAGCACATACCGCACGTTGACGACTTATCTCCTGCTCATTCTCCGTTAAAATCAAACTAACAGGCTGAATAAGCATTATCCTGCCTGTGATCGCAAAAGTCTGTTCGAGCAAAAAACGCATTTTTGCTTCATAATGAATTTCATCCGCCTGATTTACACCTATAAATATACTCAAAATATCCGGATGTATATCAAGACAATCCTTTTGCCAGCGTGCTGTCATCTGATCTATATTGTCCCCCGAAACGCCTCTGTTTACAAAATATATCCCGCGCCCGGGAAATTCCGAACCAAGCATTCCTGCCGCCATTTGAACATATCCATGCCCTAAAACATGATTATAATCATCTAAATTGATACGGTCCCTATTGCCGTCCGTTATGGAATCACCCTGAGCAAGAATGATAAGTTTCTTCTCATACATAACCTTTTACCTCCAGAAAATAAATAATAGCCGCCTGCAATACAAACATTAATGGTATCAAAAATACAAATTTAGGTTTCCTCACCTTATGCCATGCAAGCAGCATGCCTACCAGACTGCCGGCAGCGCCTCCCAGAGCTGCAATAAGAAGCAGCGTGCTTTCGCGTACTCTGCGCCTTCCGGCAATGGCCTGCCTTTTATCATATATCATAAGAAAAAGCCCCGTTAAGCATATGATAACGGCATACCCTTTAATCAAAAAACTCATGGTATATAGCGCTTATAGCCCCTTCAAAATTACTGTTGTCCACTCCGACAATTATATTCAATTCGCTTGAGCCCTGGTCAATCATGCGGACGTTTATATTTTGCCTGCTCAGCGCTGAAAACACACGGCCCGCAGTCCCTACGGCGCGCACCATGCCTCTGCCCACTACCGCTATAATGGCCAGATTGTTTTCAGCCACAATGCTGTCAGGATGCACCTTGGCCTTCAGCGCATTTAAAATATCCTCTTTTTTGCCGTACAGTTCCTTATCGGATACTACCACGCTCATTGTATCAATTCCCGTGGGCATGTGCTCAAAGGAAACGGCAAAATCCTCAAATACAGATAAAACCTTGCGGCCAAAGCCCCGCTCAGTATTCATCATATCCTTTTCCAGCGTTATAACTGTAAAATCCTTGCGGCCCGCTATACCCGTTACTACTCCGTCCCTTACGTCCCCGCCGTTATCCGAGACAATCATGGTTCCCTTATCCTCAGGGTGGTTCGTATTCTTGATATTTATAGGAATGCCGCAATGGCTTACGGGGAAAATAGCGTCCTCATGAAGCACTGTAGCCCCCATATAGGAAAGCTCGCGCAGTTCACGATAGGACACCGTCCTTATAATGGCCGGATTATCCACAATCCGCGGATCGGCCACCATAAAGCCCGAAACATCCGTCCAGTTTTCATATAGTTCGGCATTGACCGCGCGCGCCACTATGGAACCAGTTATATCCGAGCCGCCGCGGGAAAAGGTCTTTACGCCCCCGTCCGCTCTGCGCCCGTAAAATCCCGGTATAACGGCATAAGCATGCTTTGCAAGACGCTCGGCCATAGCCTCGTTTGTCTTTTCAGAATCAAATATGCCGTTTTGGTCAAAGAATATTACATCTGCCGCATCAATAAAATCCCATTTCAGCGCATGAGCCAAAATAAGGCCGTTAAGATATTCGCCCCTGGAGGCAACATAATCCCGCCTCTCACCTTTTTGTATGTTCCGGCGTATCTGTTCAAGCTCTTCTTCAGGGCTGTAATCAAGCCCCAAATCCTGAGCTATGTTAATATATCTTGAGCGTATTATATCAAACACCTGGTCTATGCTCTTGCCTGCCGTCGCAATATCATGACATTTATACAAAAGGTCCGTGATTTTATCGTCCCCGCTGAAGCGCTTGCCCGGCGCCGAGGGAACAGCGTACCGCCTTTGAGGGTCAGCCTTTAAAATATCAATTACCTTCTTAAACTGCTCGGCGTTAGCCAGCGAGCTGCCTCCGAATTTCGTTACCTTTATACCCATCCTTACTACTCCCTTATAAGAATTTCAGTAAAATTATATATATGCGCACCGCGCCTGTCAAACTGATTTATATTTCAAGGCTTTATGCGCCTGGCCTCCAGATAATATCTCTTATCCCTGCCGTTTCCCATAGAAAAAGTTTTTCTGGGCAGCGGTCCGTCCAATATAACCGATTTAAATAGCTCGTCCTTGCTCATGGGCGAAAGAATAAAACCCATATTGCCCTTTAAAGCTCCCAGGGAACGCACCGTATCCTCCTCGTGTATATAATCCAGTTCAGCCTTATCGCTCTCCTTCATTATCTCATCCAGGAATTTTTGAAGCGTACCCACGGCCAGCTGGTGCGCGGGCCGCGCCAAATGCACCTGGTGGCTCTGTCCGCCAAAGACAATTTCAAGCGCCTGTCCCTCATCGGCAAAGCCGCAGAATTCCTCCAGCTTCTTAAATATCTTTTCAGGCTCAACATTGAAAAGCACGCGGTGTATAGGCTCAAATTCCAGCGAGGAATCATGCAGGTTGACCAGTTCCACAAGAGCATAGCGCGCCGGATGCCTCTTCGCTTCTTCGGGCGAAAGCTTTTGCTTTATGCCCTCCCAATAGGATTTAGCAGACGCCAGGGAGTGGTTGCCGTCTCCCACGGCAAAGAGCAGCGGCGGCACGTCTTTCAGGCCGTACTTCTTCTCCACGGCCTCCGGACTCGCAAGTTCTGCCAAGGCACCGGCCACAGCATCC
>OMGY01003269.1_pt1 | contig 11118 bp, 7 predicted proteins | sample 1674461 | NCBI WGS metagenome assembly OMGY01 (sample SAMN05578579, study PRJEB25193) | human gut metagenome | biome: Human Microbiome; feature: human-associated habitat; material: feces | host: Homo sapiens | place: USA:Birmingham
CCAGTATGGCCGCAAACGCCGCCCAACTGTCCCCGCTGCCGAGCGCCCGGCCGAAGGCCGGGCGCTGCGTCGCACCCGCCCGTATTTTTCAAACTGAATACAAAACCAGGCCGTTTTATTTTCATATAAAACGGCCTGGTTTTTTTGTTTATGCAGAACCTTAAAAGCTTATTACTCCTAAATGCTCAAGCAGTACCTTAATTCCTATTAAAATAAGCACTATTCCTCCGGCTAATTCTGCTTTATTTTTATATTTGCTGCCAAAACGATTGCCTACCATGACCCCGATGAAAGACAGTATAAAGGTTATAATGCCTATAAGGGACACTGAAAGCGCTATGTTAACCTTTAAAAAGGCAAAGGTTATGCCTACGGCAAGCGCGTCTATGCTGGTTGCCACTGCCATTACCAAAAGCTCTTTAATATTAAGCCGGGAACTAATTGAGGAACATTCTTCTTCCGGTTTAACTGCTTCATATATCATTTTGCCGCCTATTATGCTTAGCAAAATAAAAGCTATCCAGTGGTCAATACTGGTTATATACTTTTCAAAATAAGTTCCCAAAGCCCAGCCGGCAAGGGGCATTGCTGCCTGAAAGCCTCCAAAGAAGAGCGCTATTATAAACGCATGCTTTACATTCAGACGGTCCATTGCCAGCCCTCGGCATACCGCTACGGCAAATGCGTCCATAGCTAGTCCAAGCGCCAGCAGCACGAGTTCCCATATCCCCATATATGCCGACCCCCAAATAAAAAAATCAGGCGCGCGCATCTGATTTAAATGCAATCAGACGGCTGACGCATGATTTTGCCTTATTTGATAAATCATGCAGCGCAGCTTTAACCGCAATGCATGAATAACAGTGTTTATTATAAATTATACCGGACAGCCTGTCAATCAAAGATTTCCTGACTGCATTCTATCCCCGCTAATACCCATAGCATCCTTGGAAAACCGCTTATAAGGAGTTGCCCGCATAACCGTCTGAGGAAAACAAAAATACGGCTATAAGCCGCAAAAAATTTAAATTTCAGGTTTATCGACAATCTGGGGCAGCTTCTTTAAGAGGCTGCCTTTTTATAATGACCGTGCATCAGCGTATAAAAGATAATACGTTCCATCCCCCAATTTGCCCGTTTTCTGCATTATCCTGAGTAAACATATTACGCTCCGAGCCTTCTTCGTTTTCAGAACTTGGGATCCGCCGAGCCAAAAATGGTTGGAATTGCGCCTCTGCGATGCACAGAAAAGACATACACCAGGAGTACATTAATTGAAAATTATATAGCTTGGATGCAAAGTTAGTACCTTATACACTTATGCTATGATAAATTAATATATAGCCTTATTAGTTTATATTGTGCTGTCTCAGGTTAATATAGTCTATTGTTTCAGGAAGGGAAATATTTATAATTAATTATATGTGTACGCAGGAGGTTAAAGATTTATGAAAAAAATAGCACTTTACGCTTTTGCGCTGCTGCTGGCGGTTTCGGGCTTTGCAGGCTGTACTCCCCAGGAAAGCGGGCAGACTGATCCGGCTGATACCCAGGGGGCTTCGGATACGCTTCAGGCAACGCTTTCGCCGCAGGCAACGCCTTCCCAAAGCGGGCAAGAGCCTTTTAGTGAATTGATTCTGCCCGATATTGAAATACCCGCTTCATTTGAGAGCAAGAGCGAGGAGATAGAGTTTATGTTTGATTATTATATGCAGGCTGTTCCTTCCATAACCTGGCTCCCTGATTATGACCCAGTGGGTTATCCGGGCATTAAGGCCCTTTATTACGATGGTTTGAAGTATAACGGGATACAGACCAAAATATTTGCTTACATAGGCTTTCCTGAGGGAGCGTCGGCTGAAAACCCCGTGCCGGCGGTAGTGCTGCTGCATGGCGGCGGGGGATATGCTTTCCCGCAATGGGTAAAAATATGGAATGACCGCGGCTATGCCGCCATTGCCATGTCCAATACGGGATACCGCCCCAAGGACGGCAATATAACCAGCTTTTATGACAGCAACGACTGGACGAAGGTTATCCCTGCTGCGGAACGCAAGGAGGATGAGCGCATACTCATACCTGATAACGACGGTATGTCTTCTTACAGCCGGGACATATCCCGCCAGTGGATGTATCATGCTGTAGGTTCGGCTATTATGGCCAATAATCTGCTTAGGGCGGATGAGAGGGTGGACAGCGACAAGATAGGCATTACAGGCATATCCTGGGGCGGGGTTATAACCTCCATTGCTATGGGATATGATACCCGTTTTGCTTTTAATATTCCGGTATATGGCTGCGCACACATGGGGGAGAGCCTGACGTGGATGAAAAACCATTTTACTGCGGGCGCCGTGGAGCTTTGGGATGCGACTAAACGGCTGGACAAGGTCACTTCCCCTATACTCTGGCTTTGCTGGGCCGGGGATAACGCCTTTTCAGTCAATACCAACAGCGCTTCTTACGCCGACACCGTGGATAAGTCCATCTTTTCCATGCGCATGGAAATGGGGCACAATCATGATTTGGGCTGGAATCAATATATCAATTACCGGTTTGCTGATTATGTTGTAAAAGACGGCCTGCCTTTGACTTCCATTAAGGAGCATCCTTCCGCACAGGATGGAAGGAACGTATCTTTGAGCGTGGATATAGCCGAGGATACTACAGAACTCAGCGCCGTATGCTATTATATAGACGCACCCCTTTCCTATGGAGCAGATTCCAATATGGAGCAGGAATGGCAAAGCTGTGAATGCACGGTAGATATGCAAAGCGGTGAAATAACCGCTCAGCTGCCTGAAGATGCCCACAGCTATTACGTCGAAATAAACAGTGTCTGCCCGCAGGGAAGCTATGTCATTTCCTCCGAGTTTATTACTATAAAATAAGCTTATAAAGTTAATGCCTCCGCCTTAATTTAAGGCGGAGCTTTTTTATTTGGATTGGGTATTGCTTTGATGGGGTAATTGATATATAATAATCTATAATATTTTCGAGCCGGAGGCTTTTGCACTTATAGCGGAAAAATGCACTGATTTTCAGCAATATGCACGCATGTGCATATATAGCAAAAATGCTTTGCGGCAAAATAAGAGCCTTAACGGCATAAAAAAGGAGAAAAAATATGTTTACCCAGGCCTTTAACACACTTCCCAAAATGGATTATCTGCCCGAATATGACCAGCCGGATTATCCAGGTATTCATGCAGTAATGTATGACGGACTGGCAAAGGAGGGGATCCCAACTAAAATATTTGCTTACATAGGATTTCCTGCGGGAGCCTCAGCTGAAAATCCTGTGCCGGCAGTAGTGCTTGTGCATGGCGGGGGCGGCCATGCTTTTCCCGAATGGATTAAAGTATGGAACCAACGCGGGTATGCGGCCATAGCTATGTGCAACACGGGCCATTTCCCTACGAGACCGGGAAAAATTGATATTTACGGTCCAAGCGACTGGACGCATGAATTGGAGGAAATGCATTTAACGAGGGATGGCTGGACGCTTATACCTGATAACGACGGCATGAAGAGCTATGAACAGGAATTAAGCACTCAATGGATGTATCACGCTGTAGGAAGCGTTATACTCGCGCATAATCTGCTTCGGGCGGATGAAAGGGTGGATAAGGACAGGATAGGCATTACCGGCATATCTTGGGGCGGCGTTATAACCTCCATAACAATGGGCTATGATAACCGGTTCGCTTTCTATATACCAGTATACGGCTGCGCGCATCTGGGCGAAAGCCTGACCTGGATGAAGGATTGCTTTACGCCCGGCGCATTGAAGCTTTGGGACGCCACTAAGCGGCTGGACAGAGCAAGAGGGCCGATATTATGGGTCTGCTGGGCCAGCGACGAGGCTTTTTCCATTAATACCAACGACGCTTCATATGGCGATACAATGGATAAATCGGTTTTCGCCATGCGCATAGATATGCTGCACGGACATGTTCAGGGCTGGACGCCGCTTGAGATATACCGTTTTGCCGATAATGCGGTAAAGGGCGGACCTCCGCTGACGCGTGTGCTTTCGCAGCCTGATTCCCGAAACGGTAGACAGGCGGAAATGAAAATAGAACCTGCGGAGGATACGGTGCGCATTGAAGCGGCGTGCTATTATATAACTGAGAAGCTGTCCTTTAACGAGAAATCGCAGATACAGCAGCAATGGCAAGAGGCACAATGTGATTATGATAAGGATAGCGGCGTAATTAGGGCAGAGCTGCCTGAGGAGGCGTACAGCTATTATATAGAAGTGAGGAATTTCTGTCCTGAGGGCTGTTATGTGGTTTCTTCCAGGTTTATAACTCTCTGATTTGTCTGCATTAATACAGGCCGGGCAAGAAGGGCAGGAGCCATTCCCCCGGCGCGGCGCCCCGCTTGCGCGGGGCCGGCCGCCATAATATCAGCCGGAAAGTAAACTTTCCGGCTGATATTATGGCGGCTTGATTTTGGCGCGGAGCGCCAAAATACCGCGCCGGGGGAATGGCTCCTGCCCTTCTTGCCCGGCCTGGAAATATAAATTACAGTTTTTTAATAAGATAATTCATATAGCTGCAAAAATATGCGAAAGCTATTCCCGGCTCCTCTAATTCGGGATTCCAGCGTTTTACCCATTCAAAGGATATAAAGCCGCCGTAGCAGATATTTTCCAGCTCACGCAGAGCGTCCAGGGCGGGGATGTCCCCGTATCCCATCATGCGGTAGCTGACTTTGCCGTTTTCCATAAAGGAATCCTTAATATGCACATGCTTTATATATCTGCCCAGCGCGGACACCGTGCGGCCGGGGGTCTCGTTAAAGAAGCGGACGGTATGGTGTATGTCCCATAATACGCCCATATTATCCCGCCCTGCGGCCGAAAGGAAATCCTGCATGGCGGCAATGGAACCCAGCTGGCCGTTTGTCTCAATAAGCGGCGTAACGTTCGTATCCTTGGCGTAGTCGCATAGCTGACCGTAAAATTTTGCAGCCAGGCCCATATCTCCGTTCTGAGGTTCGGGTGTAGGCTCGGCCATAACGCGGATATAGGGTATACCCGCTTTTTCTGCCAAATCTATATATGCGCAGGCTTCCCCAAATGCCTGGTCAGCCTTGGTCTTATCGGCAAAATATGCTCCTGAGGTCAGAATGGGTATTTTTAAATTCATTTCCCTGAGCTTATTCATTGTGCCTTCAAGTTTTTCAGGCGCGAATATTTTTAAATTGGGCGCGTACATTTCATCGCCCAGTCCGCGCACTTCCACTCCCGACATGCCCAAATCCTTGGCTATGGCGAGTATTTCATTCCATGTCCAGTTAGGACAGCCCAATGTTGAAAAGGATAATTTCATATTAATTCCATACCTTTCTTTTGGCGTAATGCAATGGAAAGCTATTACGCAGTTTCAATGGAAGCGTCTTCCTGCAAATTGAGCAGCTCTATTGCCTGCTCGCGCAGAACGAATTTCTGAATCTTCCCGCTGGCAGTCATGGGAAAGGCATCCATAAAGCGCACATATCTCGGCACCTTATGCCTGCTCATCTTTGCGCGGAAATAATCTTTTACTTCCTCTTCGGTCATTGTCTGGCCCTGCTTGAGAATGATGCAGGCCATAATCTCTTCCCCGTACTGCTTGCTTGGAACGCCTATAACCTGGACGTCCTGGACTTTAGGATGAGTATACATAAAGTCCTCCAGTTCTTTAGGATAGATGTTCTCGCCGCCGCGGATAATCATATCCTTGATTCTGCCGGTAATTTTATAATAGCCGTCTTCATCCATCATAGCAAGGTCGCCCAGGTGCAGCCAGCCGTCCTTATCTATAGCCATAGCTGTGGCTTCAGGCATCTTATAATAGCCCTTCATTATATTGTAACCGCGGGCGCAGAATTCGCCTACCACTCCGGGGCCTACCGTTTCGCCCGTTTCAGTGTTGATAATTTTGCATTCGACGCCGGGCAGTGCCCGTCCGACTGTTGCCACTCTCTTTTCTATGCTGTCGTCCGTCCGAGTCATGGTGCAGCCGGGAGAAGCCTCGGTCTGGCCGAAGGTGATGGTTATTTCAGGCATATGCATTTTCTCAATTACGTCCTGCATAACCTTAATGGGGCAGGGCGAGCCGGCCATAATGCCCGTGCGCATGTTGGAAAAATCAAAGGTGTCAAATTCAGGGTGCTCCAGCATAGCAATGAACATGGTGGGCACTCCGTGAACGGCTGTGCATTTTTCAGATACCAGCGCCCGCATAACCTTTATAGGGGAGAACGCGTCAATGGGTACAAAAGAGGTGCCATGGGTAATACAGGCCATAAGCGCCAGCACCATACCAAAGCAGTGGAAGAAGGGCACGGTTATGCAGAGCTTGTCCTGGTCAGTGAATTTCATGCAGTCTCCTATGGCGCGTCCGTTATTTAGAATGTTGTAATGAGTGAGCATAACGCCTTTGGGGAACCCGGTAGTGCCGGAGGTGTACTGCATATTTACAACCTCATGGCAGTCAAGGCTGTCAGCCTGCTCTTTAAACTGCTCGTAAGGAACCTGTTCAGCCAGCTTGTAAAGCTCCTTCCAGGGCACCATGCCTTCGGGGCAGTTTTCCCCGGCAAATACTATGGTCTTTAAGAAGGGCAGCTTGGGGCTGTCTATTTCGCCGGGCTTGGAATTAGCCAAATCGGGGCAGAGCTGCTTGATGCTGTCAATATAGTCGTTGTTTTTGGTGCCGCCTATCATTACCAGCAGCTTAGTGTCGCTCTGCTTTAAAAGATATTCCAGCTCAAATACTTTATAGTTAGTGTTTACAGTTACCAGTACGCCGCCCATCTTGGCCGCGGCAAAAAAGGTCATCAGCCATTCGGGCACGTTGGTGGCCCATATGGCGATGTGTTCTCCCTTTTTTACTCCCAGCGCCATAAAAGCGCGGGCTATGGTTTCAATCTCATCGTTGAACTGGGACCAGGTGCGGCAGTAGTCGCGGTCAGTGTATTTTATGGCTTCCTTGTCGGGGTATTTCCGGGCAAGCCCGTTCATAACTTCGCCAAGGGTTTGGGTAATGAACTCATCCATACTTTTAAGCCTCCTATATAAAAAAACGAACAGAATTTCTTCTGTCCTTTAAATTATAGCAAATTTTTCAGATTTGGCAAGCGGATTTGGGAGATCAGAGGCCAAACCGCCCTGTTATATGCGTAACGGGCTGTTGCAAACTTCATAAGCAATGCTGGATACATGACTTTTTGGTTTATGATTTATCAGAGATTAGATACTGCAATCATGTCATTAAGCGAGAAGAGCTTTATAGAGTTAAATCAAAAAACAGTATTTATTGATGCGGATTATTTTCATCGGCCGGGCCTGTCTGCATTAAGCGGCGGTATTCGCCGGGAGTATAGCCGGTGCGCCTTTTGAATTGTCTGGCAAAATAGCTGTAATCCGGGATGCCTATATCTGCGGCTATTTTGTGTATGGAAAGGCTTGTATCCTTTAACAGACGGCGGGCCTTATCCAGCCGCACATTAGAAATATATGCCATGGGCGGCAGGCCGAGCTGCATTTTAAAGAAGCGTATGAAATAATTGGGGTGCATGTGCACAAGAGAGGATAATTCCTCTATGTTTATTTCCCTGTTCAGATTTTGTTGGATATAATCCAAGACAGCGGTTGTCCGGGCGTCATAGTTTTCGTATTTGATACTGCCCGCAGAATTGTTTATATATGAAGTGATAATTTTCAGCAAAGCGGATTTCTGCTTAAGGGGGCCGGTGAGGGGATGCGAATCTGGGTTTAATAGGGTTTTAAAGAGCTGGAGAGTTTCTTCATTGTCGGTTACTGGCGCGCAGACTGGATAGCAGGACAATTCAAAAAGCCCTGCGCCGCCGCATTCCAAATTAAAATCCGCCCAAAACAGCTCTGTTGATTCATTGCTGAATGCAGACAGAGATATTTTCGTTCCCGCCGGGCTGAGTATAAAGTACGGAGCGGAAATGTCTGCACACTCTGTTTGAGTACGCAGTATAAGCCTGCCGGATCTTAAAAACAGCAGGCGTTCATATTTATCCTCTTTTTCCGGGATACTTAGAGCGCTTCCCGTTCCGCCATTATAAAAATTAACACTTAATTTATCCAGGTAGTGCCTGTAAGCTGTTACCATCCGGCCGAAAAATTTTTAATGTGGTTAGTTTTATACTAGTTTATGTTAGTCTAATCCATTTCATATCCATTATATCTCTGCTAGAATGAGAGTGTCAATATTAAAAATGCCTTGGAGGTAGTATACCATGGACAAGATACAGGCAATAAAGCTTAAATGCGAATATTTTACCAATCCATTGGGAATAGATGAGCCCTTCCCGCGTCTTTCATGGCAGATATGCCAGGCCGGGCGCGGAGCTTTTCAGAGCGCTTACAGAATATTTGTAAGTCTTTCGCCGCTTGAGGCGGCGTCAGGCAGGGGGGAAATATGGGACAGCGGCAAAATCGCTTCGACCCAATGTACCTCTATAGAATACCGCGGCCTGCCTTTAAAGAGCCGTACGCGATACTACTGGAGCGTGCTGCTGTATGATGCGGAGGGCAGCTGCGGGGTTCTGAGTGAAACAGCGTGGTTTGAAACAGCGCTTATGAGTATGGATGAGTGGCAGGGATGCTGGATAGGCATGCCGTGCGTGGGACCGTCCCAGCTTATACGCAGGGAGTTTACCCTTGAAAAAGAGATAGAGAGCGCCAGAGTATATGTAGCTGGTCTGGGCTATTATGAACTGTATTTAAACGGACTTAAGCAGGGCGTGAACGTACTTGACCCAGGTTATACCAACTATTCTGAACGGGTATTTTATGTTACATATGACGTAACCGAGGCGCTGGTAAAGGGGGAGAACTGCATAGGGGTCATGCTGGGCATGGGCTGGCATAAGCATCCGGAGTTTATTTTGCAGATGTATGTCGTCTATGCGGACGGAAGTGAATTTTCTTTGTGTACTCAGCCCGTAAGCTGGGATATGTTTACCGGCCCTATAACCTATAACAATATTTACAGCGGCGAGCATTATGACTACCGGTTTGAAGTGGAAGGCTGGTGCCGGGTCAATCCCGATATTATAAAGGAGCATCCGCGCAAAGGCTGGGAGGTATATGCTAATTTTATGCCCTGGCCGGGCAGTGAAGAAGATCCGGAATATTCAGATACCCTGCATAAGAGTTATTACTGCCTTGAGGCGGAGGCGCCGGGCGGCAAGCTCCAGGCGCAGCCCATAGAGCCTATAAGGGTAGTAGAGCGCCTCAAGGCGCAGAAAATAACTTCGCCTAAGGAGGGCATTTATGTAATAGATTTCGGCCAGAATATTTCGGGCTGGGCGAGCATGAAGATAGAGGGGGTAAAGGACCAGTTTGTAATGATAGGCTATTCGGAGATCCTGCATGAGGACGGCACGATAAATCAGGACTATCTTAAGGCCGCGGAGAATTACGGCAGCTCTATAGCTATGCAGACGGACGTTTACAGGCTTAAGGGGGGCTTCCAGAGTTTTGAGGCACATTTTACATATCATGGCTTTAGGTATATACAGGTTACCGGCCTTTTAAGGGAACCTGACATGGATATGTTTGAAGCGTGCGTGGTGCGTTCAAGCGTGGAGGGAATCGGCCGCTTTGAATGCGGAAATGACCTAATAAACAAAATTCAGGAGAATATTCTTTGGGGAGAACAGACTAATCTGCATTCCATTCCCACCGACTGCCCGCAGCGGGACGAGCGTATGGGCTGGCTCAACGATATGACGGCGCGCTATGAAGAGGCGGTGTATAATTTTAATATGGTGCACATTTATGAAAAATGGGCGCAGGATATAACGGATGCGCAGGAACCTATAAGCGGAGCAATTCCTGACACCGCTCCATTAAAAAGAGGGCAGCGGCCGGCGGATCCCTGCGTGGCTTCTTATCTCCTTGTGTCTAAAGGGATATACGATCATTATGCCAACCGCCGCTCATTGCAAAGGCAGTACAACGGTATGAAAAAATGGACGGATTTTCTTTACCGGCAGAGCCGCGGCGGCATACTGGAATACAGTTATTGGGGAGACTGGGCAGGCCCGAAGGAGTTCACCACCCGGCAGATGTGCGACGCTATAAGCAGCGTTACTCCGGGAGAACTTATAAGCACGGCTTATCTTTATTATGATTTATCTCTCATGCAGGAATTTGCTGAGATTTTGGGCATGCAGGCGGACGCCGAGGATTTTGCGCGGCGGGCAGAATGCGTTAAAGCGGCGTTTATAAAAGAATTTTTTGATGAAGCGCAGGGCTGTGTGGGTACAAACAGCCAGGGCTGCAACGCCATTGCACTGTACATGGGCTTAATACCTTCCGGGCGGGAGCAGGAGGTGGCCTCAAAATTGGCTCAAGATGTTATAAATAGGGATTATCATCTGACCACTGGCAATCTCTGCACCAAATACCTGCCTGAAGTGCTTACTCAGTATGGTTATGTGGATGTTGCCTATAAGCTGCTGAGCCAGACCAGCTATCCAAGCTGGGGGTATATGGTGGAACACGGGGCCACGACCATATGGGAACGCTGGGAGTACGCTACAACCTGGGGGATGAATTCGCATAATCATCCTATGTACGCAAGCGTAAGCGCATGGTTTTATAAGTATCTGGCCGGAATTGCGCCCAAAGCGGGTTCAGGATATGAGCAGATTATTATAAAGCCGTATCTGCCTGTTAGCTTAGATAGGGCCTGCGCTTCGGTTGATACTGTACGGGGAGAGCTTATAAGCGGCTGGGAGCGGGTAAACGGGGAAATCCGATTCAGTCTGAAGATTCCCTGCGGCAGCAGAGCGCAGGTATACCTGCCCCTTATGGGAGAAAGCATTACTGAAAACGGAGAGATCGTATATAAGGCTGGGGAATTAAATGGAGGAGATGGAATAAAGGTGCTGGGGCTGACGCAGGAGCGTGCAGTGCTGGAGTGCGGCTCAGGCTCATACTGTTTTATTGTAAAATAGTTAGAGCGGGGATGGGCAGTACAGGGCCTTGAGTTTTTGGGATTATGCTTTAAGGTTTTATTTAAAGGTTAAAAGGCGTTTTGATTAGCAGAGGGGGAGGCCGGCGGCGCCGGGCCTTAAAAAGGCCCG
>OMGY01003273.1_pt1 | contig 11101 bp, 9 predicted proteins | sample 1674461 | NCBI WGS metagenome assembly OMGY01 (sample SAMN05578579, study PRJEB25193) | human gut metagenome | biome: Human Microbiome; feature: human-associated habitat; material: feces | host: Homo sapiens | place: USA:Birmingham
GAAATTTTTTTCTGTATACAATAGAATGCACGCTCCGCAAACATTCTATTGTCATGAATTAGCCTGCATCACTAACAATAGTATACCTCTTATCAGGCTCATAAACCACTTTTTCTCTTTCTCAATCATTGGGGTTCCTATCCAGAATAATATCACCTTATCACAGATACTTCTTCACCTGCTCTGCCGCTTCCTCCATTTTTACCTGTGTCTGAAGCGTCTTGTCACGGGAAGCCACCTCGACGACTCCCTGTTTCATATTTCTCGGGCTCACAATAACACGGAGCGGGATACCGAGCAAGTCGGCATCGGAGAACATGACACCGGCACTCACGGTTCTGTCATCATAAATAACCTCGATCCCCATCTCCTGCAATTTCTCATACAGATCATCCGCAAACTTTCTGACTTCCTCATTGTCCGCTCTTACCGCACAAAGATGAACCTGCCACGGCGCGATCGATTTTGGCCAGATCGGTCCGTACTCATCATGATGTGCCTCGCAGACAGCGGCGGCAAGTCTGCCGACACCAATGCCATAACAGCCCATGATTGGTGTTTTGCTCTCTCCGTTCTGATCCACATAAGTCATCTTCATGGCTTTCGTATATTTATCTCCAAGCTGGAAGATGTTTCCGACCTCGATTCCTCTGGAAATACGGATCGTCTTTTTTCCGCATTTCGGGCAGATACCGCCCTCATATGCCTTTGCAAAATCATGATATTCTGCATCCGGCACATCTCTTTGCATATCAAGTCCCTTATAATGGTACTCGTCCTCATTTGCACCACAGGAAAGGTTATTTCTGTTTTCTAATGATCTGTCATATAAAACGATGGCATCTCCATTTATTTTCAGTCCGACCGGTCCGATATAACCTGCGTTTAATCCGCACTCTTCGGTGATGATGGCTGGATGTATCTCATCTTTCAAATAGTTGACCAGTTTTGTCTCATTAATTTCAAGATCGCCGCGGATAAATACGACCACATAGGTGTCATCCAAATTTTTCTGGTATACAACTGCCTTACAGGAATTGCAGGTTTCATCCCCGAAAAATTTACAGATATCCTCGATCGTATGAATGTCCGGCGTATGCACTTTTTCAAGTTCTGCGGACACTGCATCTCTTGCTATATCAGAGATATTTTCTGCCGCTTCCATATTTGCGCGGAAATCACATTCATTACACAGCACGATAGAATCCTCACCGACCGGGGTAAGAAGCATGAACTCATGGGAAAGGCTTCCACCCATCATACCGGAATCTGAAGCCACCGATACGACCTCCGGGATGCCTGCTCTCTCAAAAATACGCTCGTATGCTTTGTGGCATTTTTCGTAGTACTGGTTTAAATCTTCCTGACTGGTGTGGAAGGAATACGCATCTTTCATTGTAAACTCGCGCACGCGGATCAATCCGGCTCTCGGTCTTGCCTCATCCCGGAATTTTGTCTGGATCTGGTAGATCATAAATGGGTATTTGTTGTAACTTTTGGCGTATTCGCGCACTAAATGTACGGCAGCCTCCTCATGTGTCATTCCAAGCACCATCTTTGCATTGTTCCGGTCAGTAAAACGTAATAATTCTTCTCCCACGCTCTCATAACGGCCGGATTCTTCCCAAAGGGATGCCGGCATCACAACTGGAAATGATACTTCCTGTCCGTCTAATTTATCCATCTCCTCACGCAGGATCTGCTCGATTTTGTGTGTGATCCGTTTGAGTGGAAGGTAGGAAGAGTAAATGCCGTTTGCCATGTATTTCATGTAGCCGCCTTTTACCATCAGGGCATGGCTGTCGATCACGCAGTCTGCCGGTCTCTCACGAAAACGTTCTCCGATTAATTTTTCTAATTTCATTGTCTGCCTCCTTTTTGTTTGCATAAATGGAAGATGATGATATCAAAAGATGTGTTTTTCATCTTTTGATATCCGAATCCTGTACATTAAAAAAGTCCCAAGCTGCAACTAAATACAGCTTAGGACGAATTATCTTAATCCGCGGTACCACCTAATTTCAGGATGTTCCTGCACTCCGGTACAAATTTTCATTGATACCTTATCTCTGTAACGGGAGAACCCGGCATAGCCTGATGTTTCCATTCGGTATGCAGCTCCATGACCGGTTCATCATGTTCCGTGAAAGACTCGCACCTGCCGTCCTCTCTCTGGACACTTTCCATGATTACTATTTCACTTCCTCGCATTAACCGTACTTTAGCATTTTGTGCGCGGATTGTCAATCCTGATCCTGCACAAATTCTTCCCGCATCGGTGTAAAAATATCTAAGAGGATTCCCTCTTTCAGGCAGACACAGCCGTGCTCGATGGAATCTCTCTTTAACAGGGCATCACCAGGATTTACGATCTTCTTTTCTCCGTTGATTGTAAATTCAAACTGACCAGACACCACATAGGTGATCTGAGTGTGCGGGTGATGATGCAGTGCACCGATGGCACCTTTTTCAAAATGATTCTCCACACACATCATCTCATCGGCGTACGCTAATATTTTGCGCTTCACGCCCTCGCCGCAAACTTCTGCATCAATTTCATTGTTAAAGTTCCAGATCTGATTTTTTTTCGTTTTCATATGAAATCCCCCTCGTATAATATTATTGATTTTGTTTTTTCAGATAACGCACCAGCGCTAAAATACAGACCATATCGATAAACACAACGACCACGATCGATCCCATTCCATAAAAGATACCTGCTGTCTCTGCGATCTTCCCAATGATCGACGGCATTACGATCGAACCGATACTTGCAATTGTTAAAATAAAACTCCACGCGATCGGATATTTTTCAATGAGATTTCCTGCAAAGGAAACCGTCGTCGGATAAATTCCCGCCATGCTGTAACCGAAACCCATGATACCGATCACGATCCATACGGTACTGCGGCTGAATAACAGTAAAAAGAAAAAGCATACAAGTCCTACGCCCATGATCGGCAGCAGTTTTTCTTTTTGCATTCTGGTGGACAGCCAGGCTGTCGTCAGACGTCCTGCTAAAATCATCACCCAGAGTACACTCGCCGTCATCTGGGATAGGGATGCCGGCAGAAATCCTGTATCCTTAAAATATGTGATCATCCATCCGATGACACCCTGCTCCGCGCAGAGATAGAAAAATAATGTTGCAACGCACAGATAAAACAGCGGTTCTGAGAAGAATCCGAAACTGCCGTCTTTTTTCTCTTTTTCCACCCGGTCATTTTCCATTGGGATCATTGCGTATAAAATCCAGCTTAAAATTCCCATCGCAAGCATAAAATAACACGCTGTGATCCAGCCGGATTCCCCTGTTGCCGTAAACAGTGTCAGAAGAATCGGGAATAAAAATGCCCCGACAGAGAACATCGCATGCAGTCCATTGATCGTCCATGCTTTTCCCGGTGCTAAACTGTTGATTGCCGTGTTACAGAAATTACTCGTTGCTCCTCTCGCAACACCTGTCAGGAAAAATGCCATTGCAATGCACCAGTTGTGATTTCCGAAAATGATCAGCACATACGAAAGTGCAAAAAACAGATTAAAAAACAAAATACTCTTTTTTCTTCCAATCGCGACCGGCAGCAATCCTGCGGTAAAACTAGAAAACAGATTTCCCACAGAATGCAGACTTACGATCAATCCGCAAAATGCATAATCTAGTCCTCTTGCATCCCTGATAAAAGGAAGCAGGGATCCAATCGAAAGTGCCAGCATTCCATTCAGCAAAAAAACACTGTAGTTGCATAAAAACTGTTTCTTTTTTATTTTATCCTGTAAAAAATCCATCTGTTTCTCCTCACTCATTATTTTCTTCGATAATCTGTTCGATCACGTCCATGTAGTCCGCGCAATACTTTTCATACACGCCCATGACCGCCTCCTGAAAACGCTTTTTTTCTGCCGCAGAAAGTTCTACCACTTCCACACCCTGTTTCAAAGCGATCTCCTTAGAATCCGCCTCACGTTCTTTCCACAACTTTCTCTCATACAGCGCAGATTCTTTTGCGCACTCTAAGATCATCTGACGGTCATCTTCCGAAAGCTTGTTCCATGTATGTTTCGAACAGATCTGCATCTCCGGTACCCGGTTGTGTTCATCAACTGTATAATATTTCGCCACCTCATAATGATTCATCGCTTCATAAGAAGGCCAGTTATTCTCCGCCCCGTCCACCGTTCCGCGCTCTAATGCGGAATAAACATCCGCATAGGGAATCGGCAGTGCCGTCGCGCCAAGTGCCTCCACCATATCGACCATCACCTCCGATTCCTGCACACGGATACGCATACCTGCCATATCCTCAAGACAGGTGATCGGCTTTTTAGAATTATAAAAATTTCTTGCTCCCGCATCATACCAGGAAAGGCCAATCAGTTCGCTTTTACTCACTTTCTCCAAAAAGTCACTACCGATCCTGCCATCTAACACTTTCCACATATGATCCGAATCAGAATACAGATATGGCATCTGCAAAACATTTAATTCCGGTATGTACTCTGCTAACTGCGACAGGGAAACCCTTGCAAAATCAATGCCTCCATACTGCATCTGTGCGATCACACCGCTCTCTGCACCAAGTTCCCCCTCTGCCTGAACTAAAATCTTTATTCTTCCGCTGCTCTCCCTCTCCACCAGCTCGGCAAACTTTTTTGCCCCAAGTGTTGTCGGATAATCCTCCGTCTGGTTCTCCGCATAGGACAGGACAAATTCGGGAGCTCTCACGCTGCGCAGCCTGTGATACAGAAAAAATCCAGCGCTCAAAACCACTGCCGCAAACAAAATCAAGATTCGTCTTTTTTTCATTTATCCCAATCCTCCGGCAGTGTTCCCTTTGTTCATCTGTTTTAAAATCTCCATGCGGTATTCCGTAGGAGTACTTCCCATGGCACGCTTAAATACTTTTGCAAAATAATTAGAATCCCGGTATCCCACATTTACGCTGATATCTTTTACATTGATACGGACATCGGCAAGAAGCTGCTTTGCCCGTTCCAGCCGGTACTCTGTCAGATATCCAATGAAACTTTTATCAAAACACTGTTTGAATATTTTGCAGAAATAGGCGTCTGAATAATTCATCTCCTCCGCTACACTCTGTAAAGAAATATCTTCTTTATAGTGCATGTCAATATACTGTCTGATATTTTCTGCCACAGCGCTCATCCTGACATTGCCATTTTCCAGTTCTGCATCCTTCTTTTTTTCCTGCATATCCACAGGCTTTTCCCGGACATTTTTCTGCGATCCATCTGCCTTTTCCTCAAGCAGCCGTATTGCTTCCTCAAGCACCGCCACCAGTTCTTCCTCAGTCCCTGGTTTCAGCAGATAATCCAGTGCATGTACGGAGATCGCACGTTTTGCATAACTGAATTCATCAAATGCAGTCAGAAAAATAATGCTGCAATCCCTGTCTTCCTCCCGGATCTGCTCCGCTGCCTCCAAACCATTCACACCCGGCATCTCAATGTCAAGCAGCGCGATCTTACAATCTTTTTCTGTAAAAAACTTTGCCGCCTCCCTGCCGTTTACGGCTTCCACAACTTCTAACTGTCCGGAAAAATATTTTTTTATCGTTCTCCCCACAATCATTCTCTCTATCGGCTCATCGTCCGCCACCAACACACGGTACATCATGCTCCCCCACTTCCTTATGTCTGATCTGTATTTTTACCACAGTCCCCACATCTTTTTTACTGTAGATTTCTACATTTCCATCCTGATACATTGCACGGATCCGCCGGAAAATATTGCCAAGGCCAATGCCTGTCTTTCCATCTTCTTTTTCCAGTTCTCCCCGCAGATGCATAAGTGCTGCTTCGTCCATTCCAAGCCCGTTATCCCCAATGGTAATAAACGTAAATCCATCTTTCTGCCAGATATGTACCCGGACAGTCCCACCTTCTTCTTTTTTCGAAAGTCCATGAATGATGGCATTTTCCACCAGCGGCTGAAATGTAAATGCCGGAACAATGACTTTATCTGCATCCACGCTGCAATCCTTTCGGTATGTGATTCTGTCTCCGAAACGCATCTGCTGCAGATACATATAATCTTCCATAATTTTTAATTCCTGTGACAGGCACACCTCCGTGTCCTGATTTTTCAGGTTATAGCGGAAAAGTGCCGACAATGCACGGATCATTTTTTCAGTAGTTTCCGCTTCCTCAAGGCTTGCCATTCCACCGATGACATTTAAGGTATTGAACAGAAAATGCGGATTGATCTGGCTTTTTAGAAGTTCAAGCTTTGTCATCTCCAGACGCTTTTCCGTCTCTAACTTTTCAAGCTCCTCCTCATGCAAAAGATCTAAGGTCTTTCTTTTTTCCTCCAGTGCCTGAATGTACTCTCCTGTGGCGTATTTCATTTTATTGAACGCCCGGACCAGTTCACCAAGCTCATCCTTGTTGTCCACCTCAACATCCCTGATAAAGAAATCATTTGCAGCAATTTTCTGTGATGCATGTACCAGTTTAAAAATCGGTGCCATGATCGTTTCTTTCATCAGTGCCGCCATCTCTGCAATTCCAAAAAGAAGCAGGATTCCTGCAAAAATTACCACCAGCGGAACACTGATCAGTGTCGGAACTTTTTTCTGGTACGAAACATCTCCCTCCTCGATCGTATAATTCATAAGTGTTCCGGCATAATCTTTTAAGTAGTCCTGCATGTCATAAACTTCATACAGCCTGCTGACATAATCTGTCACATTATCTTCCATGGACAGGATTGCATCTCTTTTAGTGCAATAAACTTCATAGCTGCTGCGGATCGACCATGTTTTTGCATAGCGGAGTTCCCCGATCCTGCGATACTGGAATGGCAGATCATAAACCGCATGTTTTGTACGTTTCATGGAACGCTCTAACGCTTCTTTTTTCTCCGTATCCGGATTTCTCATATAGCTTTCAAACAGTGTGCTCTCCTGCTCTAATGCCTGGATCAGTTCACTGCACTTTGCATTGTCCTGCAAAATACCATTAAAATCGGTCAGTGAAAACCGGACAACCCAGACATTAAAAACAACGGAAAGCAGGATGGCCACACAGACCATCCCGGTAAACACTGCTATTTTCTTTTGAATGGTAAGCTCCTGCCACCACTTTTTTATCCTTTTCTTCAAGCTGTTTATCCCATCCTGCTTCTTTCTCCATTTAGCTGTCTGATCTGCCAGCCCGCATACACTAATTCGTCTCTGCGATCCTTTCTTTTGCAAATGCAAAAAATGGTTCTTTCTGTGCTCCCAAAATACGGTTTGTAAGCATATATCCATGTCTTGCATCGGAAAAAACGATCATCATGCCAGGCTCGTTTGCCACCCGCAGCTTTTTCCATCCAATGCTTTCCTTTTCTTTCCCCACAGTCACATGGAGTCCCGCATCGTCAAAGGAAAGTTCTACATCTTTCGGCATCGTTTTTGCCTGCCCTTTGGCTTTCAGATAGATCGCGATCGGCTGGATCACCGGAAACAGCAGACATCCAAAGAGCATCAGCATCTGCATCAGATCCCCTGAGGTACGGAAAAATTTTGCTGTAAATAAAATCATCGCCACCGTAAAGACCATGTTGCAGACTCCCGCCACCGAACGATATGTCCGGCTCATTGATATGTCATGCCATTTCCTCCCGTAATTCTAAAATCATCCGCCGTAGCCGCCAAATACTCTCGGTAACAGAAGGCTTACTTCCGGAATGAATGTAAGTAACATTAATACAATGATCATACAGATATAGAATGGAAGTGTTGCCTTTACGACACGTTCCATTTTTACACCGCTGACTGCGGAACCGATAAATAATACGGATCCAACCGGTGGTGTCAAAAGACCGATACCACAGTTTAATACCATGATGATACCGAACTGTACCGGATCAATGCCGATTGATGTTGCGATCGGAAGTAAGATCGGTGTTGCGATCAGGATAATCGGTGCCATATCCATGATACAGCCAAGGAACAGAAGAATCAAGTCAATTAAAAGTGCAATCACGATCGGGTTTGTTGAAAATCCTACGATCGCATTTGCTACCATATCCGGTACATGTAATGTGGTAAGGCAGTAACCGAAAATACTCGAAGTAGAAATCAGGATCAATACGATCGATAAGGTATCGATACACTGTTCTAAACATTTCCATACACCTTTCCAGTCAAGTCCTTTGTAAATATATACACTGACAATCAGGCTGTAAAATACAGCGATGGCTGCGGACTCTGTTGCGGTGAACCATCCGGCAACTACACCGATAACTACGATAACAACCGCTGCAAGTGCCCAGATAGAAATACCAATCTGCTTCAATAATCCCTTAAAGCTGAACTTATCTCCCTTTGGATAATGTTTCTTCTTTGAGATAATGTAAGAACCTACCATCAGGGAAACTGCAAGTAAAGCACCCGGCAGATATCCTGCAAGGAATAAACTTCCTACGGAAATACCACCTGCTGACATTGCATAGATAACCATGTTGTGGCTTGGCGGAACCAAAAGTCCCTCACAGGAAGAAGTAATGGTAACTGCGGTAGAAAAATCATCATCATATCCCTGATCTACCATCATTGGGATCATGATACTTCCGATAGAAGCAGTATCAGCAGATGCAGAACCGGAAATTCCACCGAAAAAATAAGATGCTACGATATTTACCATTGCCATACCACCGGTCATCCATCCGACGCAGGCATTGGCAAGTGCAATCAGTTTTTCTGAGATACCACCGGTGCCCATCAGTACACCCATCGTGATAAAGAACGGCACTGCCATCAGACTGAAAGAACTGATTCCTTTTACCATCTGCTGACAGATCGTGGTAAGCGGCAATCCCTGTGTCAGTAAACAAAGTAATGATGACAATGCAACTGCATATGCAATCGGAAATCTAAGGAGTATCATTACTAAAAAGCTGATCAGCAATACTGCGATTGCAATTCCTTGTGCGCTCATTATTTTTCCTCCTTTACAAAAATTCCTTTGATATGGTTATAAACTGCTTCAATCTCAAATACCACCATTGCAATTCCTGCAAGTGGGATTGGGAAATACATCCAGAATTTTGAAACACTTGGCATACTTACATAATTTCCTTTTGCACCGATCTGGACTGCATAGGAAAATCCTACTGTAATCATTACCACACCAAGGATTAATACTGCCACATCTGCTAAAATATCCAGTGCACGGATCACGGATTTTGGCAGATACTGGTCAAATGCCGTCATACGGATATGTGCATTTCTTCTGATTGCAAGTGCTGCGGACAATACTGCCATGTAGGACATCAGTGTCAGAACGACTTCCTCGCTCCATGCCGGATCCGGCACAAACGGAACGTATCTTCCGACAACGCAGACGCTTGTGATCACAAGATCTGCCGTCAGCAATAATTTACATATGAATAAAACGATCTTATATGTAATGTCATATGCCGGTTTTATTTTATCAACGGTCTGAAAAAATTTTGGCATAAACTCATCTTCCTCCTTTAAAAATAGCCATCTTTAGAAAAGGAGCACAGAGAGCAGGTATTCTCTCTGTGCTCCTTTGATACATCAGTCTTTTAGTTTGCCATATCAAGAATCTGCTGATATAACTCTTTGTTATCTTTTGTTGCCTCTTCGATCACATCTTTACATGCATCCTGCCATGGTGTGATATCCTCTACTTCAACAACGTTGCATCCATCTGCTTTTAACTCGTCTAAGATCTTGTTTTCTGTCTCCTCAGAGATCTTGCGGTTGTACTGGGAAGCATACTCGCCGGCCTCGGTCAGCACATCCTGCTGCTCCGGTGTCAGGGAATCCCATGCCTCGTCTGTGATAACTACCTGAATTGCTCCTAAGGTATGTCCATCTAAGATCAGGTTGTTTGCAACTTCCGGGAATGCATTTGCCTGATAGTTTGCGATCGGCTGCTCTGCTGCATCAACAACACCTGTCTGTAATGCGGAGTATAACTCACCCATAGCAACAACGGTCGGGTTTGCTCCAAGTGCCTCAACCATGCCTGTCATGATCGGGTCATTTGATACACGGATCTTCATGCCTGCCAGATCATCCATTCCCTCGATCGGATTGACGGTGAAGAAATGGCGGAAACCTTCCTCGCCGTAGAACAGTCCGCGGATACCGGTTCCGTTCTCATGCGGCTCAAGCAGGAACTCCTGTGCCAGATCAGAGGTTGCAAAGTTCCAGAAATGATCTCTGTTTACGAATGTGAACGGTACAGATAAAAGACTGGATTTTTCTCCGCCGTAGCTTGTCAGTGCGAATGCAGAGATACGTGCCATATCGATCGTACCGCCGCCGCCAAGCATGGTATCTAAGACATCTGACTCAGCTCCTAATACACCGTTTGCCTGAATATCGATCGTGATGCTTCCGCCGGAAAGCTCTTCGACTTTGTCTTTGAAAGCGGTTGCTGTCTGTCCAACGATGGTTCCCTCTAACGGGTTAACCTCTGCATAAACCAGTGTGACCGCCGGTCCGACCGGTGCTGTTGCGCTGTCCCCTGAGGATGCTGCCTCAGTTGTTGTTTCTGCTTCTGCTGCATCTGATGTTGCGGACGCATTAGATGTTGATGCTGCATTTGTTGTTCCGCCGCTGTTTCCACCTGTATTTGGTGACTGTAAGCCACACGCTGTCATGGAAAATACCATTGCTGCACATACGATTGCGGATAAAACTTTTTTCTTCATAAGAAACCCTCCTGTAATTGGTTAATTTGTTTGCTGCGCTGCCCCTCTTTGCCGCTGCAACTTTATGATTTAATTATAGGCAGAATCTTGTACAAAGAAAACCGTATTATTTTTGTATTGTTAGCACATTCTTAACATTTTTTAGATTTTATTAATATTTTCTTGATATTTTTGTACAGTATGTAGATATTTTTTTGCTTTTTTATATGTGAAACTAAACAAAATCCTATACATCATCATTTCTTCTCATCCAAAAGCATCACACCCTCCGCCGGATTATGGTCGATTGCACCAGCTATCGGTGATGCAACACCTTTTGCCCAGTGCCATGCAAGCGCGATCTGCTGCATTTTCACACCGTGACGTTCCGAAAGTTCATGCACTCTTGTGACGATAATCTGTCTG
>OMGY01003274.1_pt1 | contig 11099 bp, 15 predicted proteins | sample 1674461 | NCBI WGS metagenome assembly OMGY01 (sample SAMN05578579, study PRJEB25193) | human gut metagenome | biome: Human Microbiome; feature: human-associated habitat; material: feces | host: Homo sapiens | place: USA:Birmingham
TTTGTTTTCGCTGTTCCGGCCAGCCCCGGCGGGACCGCTGTCCGCTCTGTCTGCAATATATCTGACGGAAACACATTGAAATTTGTCCTTATCATTGGTATACTAATATTAAATATCAGTATCACTTCAAACGAAGGATGGTGTCGCCATGGGTGCACGAAAACAAGATTACGGACATTCCTTTGAGGACTATTTCAAGCGGGCCGTCAACCCAATGCTGATTCTCTCCCTCCTCCAGGAGCGTCCCAAGTATGCCTATGAGATGACCCAGGAGCTGAAGGAACGGACCGGGGGCGGGTACAACATGCCGCTGCTCTATCCGGTGCTCTACCGGCTTCAGGATCAGGGATTCATCGAGGAGTCCGAAAAGGTTATCTCTCAAAACAACCGCGTCCGGAACTACTACCGCCTGACGCCGGCCGGTATCGCCCACCTGGAGGTCATGCGGCGGGACTTTGTCCGCCTTTGCCGTCATGTCCTGCATCTGACCGATCTGCCGGAGGTGATCGCCCATGAGGACCCCGATGAATAGGGCGGCGCGCACCTATCTGCGCCGTGTCTCCCGGCTGATGTGCTGTTCCGGGGAGGAGAAGCGGACCCGGCTCCAGGGCCTGCGGGAGTCCATCCTGGAGGCCTCCGCTGCCGGGCAGCCCTTTGAGACCCCAGACCAGGTGGCAGCCCACTTCGGCGCCCCCGAGGCCATGGCCGAGGAGCTGCTGGAAAGCCTGCCCTTGGAAGAGGAGCTCTTCCGCCAGACCCGCCGGCTGGCCCTTCTGCGCACGGTGGTAGCCTGTCTGGCGGTGATTCTGATCTGCTCCGGTCTGGCCTTCCTTTTCTGGCTCACCTACGACTCCCCCGTCATCGACTTAAGCGACCTCAGCTTCTATACCAAGGGAATCTGAGGATTCGGAAAGGAAGATTCTATGAACCGTTATCCAGAGCGTATTTACCTGCGCCGGGTGGCCCGGCACCTCACCTGCCCCCGGCGGGAACGGAGCCGCCTGCTGGAACAGGCCCGGCTGGAGATCGGGGCGTTCTGCGCCCAGGAGGGTCCTGCGGATCTGCGGCGGCTACAGCAGGCTTTCGGCCAGCCCACGGTGTTTGCCGATACGCTGATGAGCGAGTTTTCCTGCCTCCAGCGCCTGCGCTTCGTCCGCCGGAAACGCCGCCAGCTGCTGGCGGCGGCCCTGGTTCTGCTCCTGCTCAGCGGTCTCATCCTGAAGGAAACCGTGTTTATCTACCATGATAACTCCGGGTACGACGTGGTAACCGAGGCCCAGATTGTCGAATAAGCCAACAACATCACAGAAATGATACTTACAATGGAGTAATGTAAAGATGAAAAAATTACTTTCCGCACTCACTGCCGCCGCACTGCTGTGCGTCTGGACCATCCCCTGTGCCGCCGCGCTGGCGGAGGATGACGCCGGAGACTGCGCGATTGTCTACGACGACAGCGGCTATCAGGTCACCGAGCTGGAAATGGCGACGGAGGATTCGTCCAGCCCCTCCGTTTTCTCCCTCTCCACCGTCACCGGGAGAAAAACAGTCACCCGATACGACTCCCGTGACCGGCGTCTCTTCTCCTTCACCCTGACGGCCACGTTCTCCTACAACGGCTCCACCGCCTCGGCCACCTCCGCCTCCTACAGCTACCGCATTTACGACAGCAGCTGGGACTTCTCCTCCGGCTCCACCCGCCGTTCCAGGAACAGCGCCTACGCCACCGGCAAATTCAGCCACGGCTGGTCTACCAAGACCGTCACCCCCAAGCTCACCTGCTCCGCACGAGGACAGCTCTCCTGACAACGTATTTCGCCCCCAGCATACGCTGGGGGCGTTTTTTCTCTACTCTTTGGTTCTTGCTGTTCTTTCAGGCCCGCACCGCCAATCCTCCGATGGACGCGCCGCGGGACCACCTTCTATAATAGATCTCGGTACAGGTTTTGTACTGGTCAAAGCGCCGCTGGGCCCGGATCGGATCGCCGTAGACCTTCCAGCAGCCCACACACTTGCAGCCCCTGCCCTTGTGCTCGATAAAGCCCCGGACGTCCTCCGGCGGATAGCCCAGAAAGAGTCCAATCTCATGGGGAAACCCCTCCTGTTGCCGCAGCCGCCGGGTCAGCTCCACCAGGCACCGCTCTGCACTGAGGCAGGCGTACCCCATCCGCCCCAGCAGGGCGTGCGCTTTTCCGGGACAGGTCCCGGCGCAGCTGGTCCGGCCGGTACAAATAGATCAGGGCCCGGCTCCCCGCCCGGCGCAGGGGCAGGACGCACAGCCCCTTGGGCACCAGAACCTGATTGAGCGCCCGCACGTCCCGACGCACCTCTTCCTCGGACGGGCAGGGACAACTGAACAGGCTGCCGGTCTTAAGCCCAGCCAGAGTGGGCGAGCAGTACTGAATTACAAGATCTTCTGACATGCTTCCCCTCCCCCTCCGGTATGTTGCTCCAGGATTCCCCGCAGGGCGGCCATGGAACTGGTGCGGGACCGGGCCACTACGGTCCGGGACCCCCTGGTCTCACTCAGGGCGGAGCGCACCATCCGATGGGACATGGTGCTGGTGAACAGCACCAGCAGGTCCGGCGTCCCCACCTTGTTGTGCAGGCTCCCCCTGCTCTTTGCAAACACCTTGGCGCTGCACTGATACGCCTGGCACAGCTCCTTGTACTGGCGCACCATGCACTCGTTTCCGCCGACGATGACAACGCTCACGCAGTCTCCTCCTCTCATAGTTAGCTTATGCTAACTTCTCAGGAAAAACCGAGGAGACCCGGGGTTCCTACTCCGGATCTCCCGTTTTTCGGTCAGTCTTTCGGATGGCAGCTGCCGCTCATGGCACAGTTGCCGCAGCCACATCCGCAGGAGGAGCAGCCTTTTTTCTTGTTGCGCACCATGCGCAGGACAATCGCCGCTACGGCGGCGGCCAGCGCCGCACAGATGAGGACAGTGGCCAGGTTAGAAGCAAGCCAGGAAAACATACCGATTCCTCCTTTAAAAGATACCATGAGAAATACTAAAATGAAAAAGGAACCAAAATGGGGACTTCAGAGACCGTTCCGTCAGGCCCCCGCTCTCAGCAGGGATTCCGACTCCCTGTGGGGCCGGACCAGCAGATAAACGATCCCAGCCGTGAGAAGGAAGGCCGCGACGGCCCCCGGCACACTGCCGGCGCCGGTGAACAGCATTCCCAGCTGATAGACCACCAGGGACACGACATAAGCGAACACGCACTGATAGCCGATGGCGAACCAGGTCCACCTGGCACTGTTCATCTCCCGGCGGATGGCGCCGATGGCGGCGAAACAGGGGGCGCAGAGCAGGTTGAAGATCAGGAAGGAGTAGGCGGACAGGGGGCTGAACGCAGCGCGCATGTTGGCCCAGATCTGCCAGCCGTTCTCCGCCACTTCGTCGAAGCCCCCGAAGAGGACGCCAAAGGTACCGACCACGTTCTCCTTTGCGATGAGACCGGTGATCGCGGCCACAGCGCTCTGCCAGTTGCCCCAGCCCAGGGGGGCGAAGATCACGCAGATGGCGCCGCCTACGGCGGCCAGGATGCTGTCGTCCATCGCCACCATGCCGAAGGAGCCGTCCGCCCAGCCGAAGTTGGAGGTGAACCACACCAGAATGGTGGCCAGCAGAATGATGGTACCCGCCTTCTTGATGAAGGACCAGCCGCGCTCCCACATGGAGCGGAGCAGATTGCCCACGGTGGGCAGGTGGTAGGCGGGCAGCTCCATGACGAAGGGCGCCGGATCACCGGCAAACATCCGGGTCTTTTTCAGGATGATGCCAGAGAGGACGATGGCCGCCACCCCCACAAAGTAGGCGCTGGGGGCCACCCAGGGAGCGCCGCCGAACAGGGCGCCGGCGATCAGGGCAATGATGGGCAGCTTGGCTCCGCAGGGGATAAAGGTGGTGGTGATAATGGTCATCCGGCGGTCCCGCTCGTTTTCAATGGTACGGGAAGCCATGATGCCGGGGACGCCGCAGCCGGTTCCCACCAGCATGGGGATAAAGCTCTTGCCGGACAGGCCGAACTTCCGAAAGATCCGGTCCATGACAAAGGCGATCCGGGCCATATAGCCGCAGCTCTCCAGGAAGGCAAGGAAGAGGAAGAGCACCAGCATCTGGGGTACAAACCCCAGCACCGCGCCGACGCCGCCCACGATGCCGTCCAGGATCAGGCCCTGGAGCCAGTCCGCACAGTTCACCTGCTCCAGCCACCCCCCCAGCAGCACCGGGATGCCGGGCACCCACACGCCGTAGTCTGCGGGGTCAGGTTCTTCCAGGTCCGCCACCTCAAGATAGCTGTCATAGGTGACGGGAATTTCCTTCTCTACGTTGCCGTTGTCATCGTAGAGGTAGGCCGTAGCGGTAACCGCAGCCGCCTGATCCGGCAGGAGCACAATCTCCTCCTCAGTGGAATTGGCCTCGTCTACAGCACCGGCCTCGGCGGCCGCCTGGAGAAAGGCGTCCTTGACGGCGCCGGGCTCCACATACTCGTCAGCGGCAGCGGTGTAGTCCGAGGAGCCGATGGCAAACAGGTGCCAGCCGTCGCCAAAGACTCCGTCGTTGGCCCAGTCGGTGGCCCAGGTGCCCACGGTGGACACCGAGACGTAGTAGACAATGAACATAATCAGGGCAAAGATGGGCAGGGCCAGCCACCGGTTGGTCACCACCTTGTCGATTTTATCCGAGGTGGTCAGCTGCCCGGCCCGCTTTCTCCGGCAGCAGCCCTTCATCATGCCCGCGATGTACACATACCGCTCATTGGTGATGATGCTCTCGGCATCGTCATCCCACTCCGCCTCGGCGGCCCGAATGTCCTCCTCGATGTGGCTTAGGACGGCGGGGTCCAGCTTCAACTGGGCCAGGACCTTCTCGTCCCGCTCAAAAATCTTGATGGCGTACCACCGCTGCTCCTGGGCCGGCAGGTCGTGGAGCGCCGCCTCCTCGATGTGGGCCAGAGCGTGCTCCACGGTACCGGAAAAGGTGTGCATGGGGATCATCTTCTTGCCGCTCCGGGCCGCCTGGATGGCCGCCTCTGCCGCGGCCTGGACGCCCTCCCCCTTCAGGGCGGAGAGCTCCACCACCTTGCAGCCCAGCTGCCGGGATAGCTCCTCTATGTTGATCTGATCTCCGTTTTTCCGGACCACGTCCATCATGTTGATCGCCACTACCACTGGAATCCCCAGCTCAGTGAGCTGGGTGGTCAGGTACAGGTTGCGCTCCAGGTTGGTGCCGTCCACAATGTTCAGAATCCCGTCGGGACGCTCCCCGATCAGGTAGTTCCGTGCCACCACCTCCTCCAGGGTGTAGGGGGACAGGGAGTAGATACCGGGCAGGTCGGTGATGATCACATCGCCGTGCTTTTTCAGCCTGCCCTCTTTCTTCTCCACGGTGACCCCGGGCCAGTTCCCCACAAACTGATTGGAACCGGTCAGGGCGTTAAACAGGGTGGTTTTGCCGCTGTTCGGGTTGCCCGCCAGGGCGATTCTCACTTCCATTCGGTTGCCGCTCCTCTCCATCTAGTCATTAGCATACGCTAACCTTACAGGCGGAAACAACGGGGCATCTCCCCGTCCATTCCCCCGTTATTCTACCTCGATCATCTCCGCATCACCCTTGCGGAGGGACAGCTGATACCCCCGCACGGTCACCTCAATCGGGTCGCCCAGGGGCGCCACCTTGCGCACATGGACCTCTACGCCCCGGGTGATTCCCATGTCCATGATCCGGCGTCTGACCGCCCCCGCTCCGTGGAGTTTCACCACCCGGACGGTGCCGCCGATTTTCGTCTCTCTGAGTGTCTTCACACGCGCTCCTCCCTTTCCCGTTTAAACCATGATTTTCCGGGCCAGCTCCTCGCTGATGGCCACCCGGGCCTCTTTTACGCTGACAATCACGCTGCCGCCCAGCATGTTGCGTACGGTCACACTGCCGCCAGCCACAAACCCCAGGTTTTCCAAGTGTTTTTTTACCTCCGGCTTCCCGCCGATCCTCTGAATCACCTGTTCCACGCCGATCTCCGTCAAAGTCAACGGCACCATACACTCCCTCCTTTTGGTCGTCACACACAGTTAGCAAAAACTAACTTCTTTGAAAAATCAAGGGTTAGATTTCTCTAACCGCCGTTAGTTTACCTCTGCTAACCCCCATTTGTCAACCCCCTTTTTTTATTTTTTCCGGGCAGGCACCTCCGGCCCCCGCCGCAAATAAACTGAAACACAACTGTTTCGGGAGGTACCGCCATGCAACTGAAGTTTTACGCCTGTCCTCACTGCGGCAACCAGCTGCTCTTTCTCAACCGGACGCAGCCCCCCGCCCCCTGCTGCTGCCGGGCCATGGAGGAACTGCACCCCAACACCTGCGGCAGTCCGGACGTCCACATCCCTGTGGTCACCCAGACCGGCGGCGGCACCGTGGTGGTGGACGTGAGCCGGCGCCCCCATCCCATGGTAAAGGAGCACTACATCGAGTGGGTCTGTCTCCAGACCCGCCGGGGGTTCCAGGTCAACTACTTGAAGCCCGGTGATGCTCCCCGGACCACCTTCCTTATCTCCCCCGGAGACGCGGTGGTGGCCGCCTACGCCTACTGCAACATTCACCTGCTCTGGAAAGCCTGACGCCGGACAACGCACAGACAGCCCCCAGATGATGCACAAGTGCATCTCCGGGGGCTGTCCCTTTTCAATCAGGAGGTTGACTTACAGGCCGGGCAGAGTCATCCCCTGTCCGGTCTCAGTCCAGCTGATACGCTGCCAGGAACCCGCTCTCTACGGCGCAGGCGATGTTGCCGTAGGCCACACAGGTGCCGATGGCCTGGCAGTTGGGGAAGGCGCGGAACTGGTCTGCAATTCCCTGGTTGGGGCGCATACCCATGGCCAGCACCACCGCATCGCAGGGGACCTTCACCTCTTTGCCGGCGGCGGTGTCCTCAAACAGGCAGCCCTCGCCGGTGATCTCCACCAGCCGGTGGCCGGTGTGCTGGGGCACATGTTCCAGACGCTTTTCCACGTCAATGATATTCTGGAAGTGTTCTCCGGCGGCCACCTCGGGCAGCAGGTCGTAAACCGAGACCTGGTTGCCCTGGCTCGACAGGTACTCCGCAGTCTCCAGGCCGGTCATGCCGGCGCCGATGACCACCACCTGCTGGCCGGACAGGGTCCGGCGGCCCGCCAGCACGTCGATGGCAGTGCAGACCTGGGCGCCCTGGATGCCCGGGATAGACTGGGGCACCAGCGGCTCCGCTCCGGCGGCCACCAGCACCGCATAGGGCTCCAGCGCCGCCACGTCCTCTGGCGTAGCCTTGGTGTTCAGCCGCACGTCTACGCCCAGCCGGGCCATCTCATCCCGCTGGTACTGAACGTACCAGAGAATCTTATCCTTCTTCGGCGGTTCCGCCGCGTAGATCATGTCGCCGCCCAGCTCGGCCCGCTGTTCAAAGAGGGTCACCTGGAAGTCCCGCAGGGCCAGGACCCGGGCCGCCTCCAGACCAGCGGCGCCGCCGCCGATCACGGCCACCTTTCGGCCCGCGCCGTCCCGGCGAAGGTCGCAGCGCTCCACCTCATTGCAGGCTTGGGCGTTGACGGCGCAGTGGATGCCCGTGCCGCCCATGAGGCCCTTCATGCAGTTGAGGCAGGAGATGCACTTGCGCACCGGCTCTCCCTTGCCCTCGATAGCCTTTCTGGCCCACTCCGGGTCGGCCAGGTGGGCACGGGCGGAGCCCACAAAGTCGCACACGCCGGTCTCCAGCAGTTCCTCGGCATAGGCCGGGTCCCGGATCAGGGCGGTGCAGACCACCGGGACCTGCACCACCTGACGGATACCGGCGGCCAGTTCCGCCTTCCAGCCCTGGTCAAAGCCGGCGGGCTCCCAGGCGGTGTTCATGGTCTCGTAGATACCGGCGCTCACGTCGATCAGGTCCACGCCGGCGGCCTCAAAGAGCTTACAGTACTCCTTGGACAGCTCCAGGGTGATGCCCTCCTCCTGGGGCAGGCCGATGTAATCCAGGTACTCACAGGCGCTGATCCGGATGGCGATGGGATAATCGGGGCCGCAGGCCTCCCGAATGCCCCGGATGATATCCAGGGCGAAGCGGGCCCGGTTTTCCACACTGCCGCCGTAGGCGTCGGTGCGGTGATTGGTGTGGGGGCTCAGGAACTGGTTGACCAGGTAGCCGTGGGCGCCGTGGATCATCACGCCGTCCACCCCGGCCTTCTGGCAGCGCACCGCACCATCCACGTACTTCTGGATCTCGTAGGCGATGTCCTCCAGGGACATCTCGTAGACCGGCTCATGGACGCACTGACACTCGATGGCACTGGGGGCCGGCATCTTCCGGTTGCCGTTGAACATGCTCATGCCCTGGCGGCCCGGGTGGTACAGCTCCACGAAGAAGGCACACTGATAGGGCCGCAGGGCCTCCATCAGCTTCTGATAGCCGGGAATCTGGGCGTCGTCGTCAATGCACAGGTTCCGGGGGTTGGCACGGCCCGTCACCGAGTCCACGGAGATGGCCTCGCTCATAATCAGGCCCACGCCGCCTTTTGCCCGCTCGGCGTAAAAGGCGATGTCTGCCTGGCTGACGGTGCCGTCCAGCTCGGACAGGGCGTTGCCGATGGACTCAAAGACGATCCGGTTTTTAATCTCCAGCGTCCCGATTTTACAGGGTGAACCAAGGATGTTTCCCATAATCACATCTTCCTTTCTTAATATTGATCCGCAGGGCCAGATTGGAACGGCCGGTCCGCTTCTGCCAGCAGTACGGCCTATTATAAACTGACCTTTTCCCTTAGTTTAAAGGACATCCCACAAGGAAACAACGGTATCCCGCCCCACTTTTCCCGGAACGCCGTCTGATTTTACATTTTTAAAGGGCTTCCCTACCCTCTTTCCGTCTATCTGCACACCACATCCCTCACATCCAATGCATCCTGCACATATCTCTGTTTCTCTTCCCGCCCGGCTGCCAGTTCCGGGGCCGTTTCCGCAAAAAAAACCGGCCAGACCCCACTTTGATCCGTCTGACCGGTTTCGTTCCGCTTATTCAGTTGCCGCCTGTTCCTGCTCCTCCACCAGCGGCGCTATGGTGGCATGCACGTGCTTTTGAATCCAATCGCCGGACAGGCTGATGGGCAGATTCAGGTTCTTGGTCATGAACATGCCCTCCAGCAGCAGGAAGAGGGCGTCGGCATAGAAGCTCGGGTTCTCGCCGGTAAGATGGCGGGCAGTAATCTGCTGGTCGCACTTCTCCCAGAAGAAGTCATAGAGCCGCCGCTTCATATCCACCAGATTGTCGATGGTGTCCTGAAACTCCTCCTTGTCGCTGGCAAAGGCAATGGCCTTGTACTCAAAATCCACATACTTGTTGTCCCGGATAATCAGGTGGAAGATGTCCACCAGGCACGTCTCCAGCGGCATGGTCTGGGGCAGCTGGCGGGCATAGACCCCCATATCGGCGTGGGCGATCACGTAGTCCACCGTGGCCCGGTACAGGGCTTTTTTGTCGGAAAAATGCCAGTAAATGGTGCCTCTGGACACGCCAACCTGCTTGGCCACCCGCTCAATGGTGGTCCAGTCATACCCTCTGTTGGCAAAGCACTCAAACGATCCGCGCAGAATCTGATCCTTGGTAATCTGGGTATCTTCTTTTGTCTTTCTCATGTATGATGACTCCAAAAATCTTCATTTTTTCACTCGTTGTCCACAGGGTCTAGACAATCCCCCCGAAAAAACAGCATTTTGTTAAAGATTTAACTTATTTAGTTTACCAGCTTTTTAAAACAATGTCAAGTAATTCCTTTCCGGCCTTTTCGATTCGCAACAACACTCGAGACAAAAGACCACCCACTCTGCCTGTTACAGAATGAAGTGGTCTTCTGGTTTTGGATTCTTCTACCGCTCCGCGGGACATGCCACAGGCGTTCTGCCGGAGAACAGCGGCCCCGCGAAGTGCCGGGCCAGCCCCTGGCGTTTTCCGGGGTGGTCGATGGGCAGGGCGGCAAAGAGCCGCCGGGCGGCGATGCCGGAACAGGCAAAGCCATCCGCCCTGTGGAGTTCCTCGGTGATCTGGCCCCGGTGCATCACCAGCACCCGGTCGCTGACCCGCTTCACCCCCTGGATGTCGTGGGAGATGAAGAGCATGGGCAGGCCGGTCTCCCGGTTGAGCTGCCGCAGCAGCTCCAGCAGCCGGTACTGGGTGAGCACGTCCAGGCTGGAGGTGATCTCGTCGCAGAGCAGCACCTCAGGGTCTACCAGCAGGGCCCGGGCGATATTCACCCGCTGCCGCTGGCCGCCGCTGAGCTGGATGGGGCGCTTTTGCAGCACCGTCCGCTCCAGCAGCAGCCGGTCCAGCATGGCCCCGATCTCCCGTTCGCTCCGGGCATGGTCCCAGTCCCGGTTATAGCGCACCGCCTCCCGGAGGGTGGCCCCCACGGTCATGGTAGGGTCCAGGGAGGTGAGATTGTCCTGCAAAATCAACTGGCAGGCCCGGTGGAACTGCCGCCGCGCCCGGCGGCCGCCCTGGTGGGCGTCCCGGCCCCGGAACAGCACCTGGCCGGAGGTGGGCCGCTCGTAGCAGCACAGCAGCCGCGCCAGGGTACTCTTGCCGCAGCCGCTCTCTCCCACCAGGCCCAGAATCTCCCCGGGCCGCAGCTCCAACGTCACGTCCCGGAGCACCTGCTCCCGGCGGTAGGATTTACACAGCTGTTCGCACCGCAGCATCATGTCTCTTCCTCCTTTTCCTCTTCTGCGCTTTTTACGCTGGCCGCCAGGAGGGCTTTTGTATACGCCTCCCGGGGGTGGTCAAAGATGCGGAACACGTCGCCGGACTCTATCACGGCACCCTGGCGCAGGACCACCACCTGGTCCGCCAGCTCCGCCACCACGCCAAAATCGTGGGTCACCACCAGGATGGTGATCCCCAGCTCATGGTTGATGGCCCGAAATTCCCGCATAATCTCCTTTTGCACGCTCACGTCCAGGGCGGTGGTGGGCTCATCGGCGATGATCATGCGGGGATTGCAGGACAGAGCCATAGCGATCATGACACGCTGGCGCATACCGCCGGACAACTCATGCGGGTACATCTCAT
>OMGY01003275.1_pt1 | contig 11098 bp, 10 predicted proteins | sample 1674461 | NCBI WGS metagenome assembly OMGY01 (sample SAMN05578579, study PRJEB25193) | human gut metagenome | biome: Human Microbiome; feature: human-associated habitat; material: feces | host: Homo sapiens | place: USA:Birmingham
TGATATCTTCTGGTCTTAAAACAACATCAACTTTTTCATTAATAGGGAAATCATCAACCATTTTAAATAAATTATTTAATATTTTAACATTATGATCTTTAAAAATTGTGCCTGTATAAATATTAGATTCACCAATGAAATCTGCAACAAAAGCATTTTTAGGTTCATCATATATTTCTTTTGGTTTACCAACTTGTTGGATAATACCATCTGCCATAACAACAATTGTATCTGACATTGTTAATGCTTCTTCTTGATCATGAGTAACATAAATAAATGTAATACCTAATTTTTTATGCATTTCTTTTAATTCAAGTTGCATTTCTTTTCTCATTTTTAAATCTAATGCACCTAAAGGTTCATCTAAAAGTAAGATTTCTGGTTCGTTTACTATTGCTCTAGCAATTGCAATTCTTTGTTGTTGACCACCTGATAAAGTAGCTATATCTCTATTTTCAAAGCCTTCTAAGTCAACTAACGCTAAAGCTTTTTGAACTTTTTTAACAATTGCATCTTTACTTAAATGAACCATTTTAGTTTTTTCTTCACCATTTTTATCTTTATAAGTATAAGGTACTTTTTTGATATTTAAACCAAAAGCAATATTGTCAAAGACATTTAAGTGTGCAAATAACGCATATCTTTGAAATACTGTATTAATAGGTCTTTTGTATGGAGGAAGATGCGCGATGTCTTTCCCGTTTAATAATATTTTTCCACTTGTAGGAGTATCAAATCCTGCAATCATTCTTAAAGTAGTAGTTTTACCACAACCTGAAGGACCTAAGAAAGTTACAAATTCACCTTTCTTAATTTTTAGATTAAAGTCTTCGACAACATAAGTTTCTGAGTCATCAAATTTTTTAAAAACATTTTCTAATTCGATAATATAATCTTTTTTTTCTTCCATATTAATTCTCCTTTACTTAAATTAGAAATTTGGTGGACTTGAAATCCAAATAATTTTTGCATTTGTTGATGAGGTATTTTTTAGATAATGTGTTTTACTTGATGAATAATAAAAAGATTCACCTTTTTTACATTTAAATTTTTGATTATCTAAACAAACCAAAATGCTTCCTTCTAGAACAAAACCAAATTCTTCTCCCTCATGGGGATAATCGTGTGGCGTTTCTTGATTAGGGTATAGGTTTAGTAAAATTGGCTCCATTTCATTTTTTTGAGCGTTTGTAATTAGCCAAGTAATTACTCCATATTCATTATTTTTTGAAAAATAGTCTTCTTTAGTAAAAACAATTTTTTCTGAAATAGTATCGCTAGAGAAAAATTCATTTAAATTAGTTCCTAATACATCAAGAATATCTACTAATGTAGCAATAGAAGGGGAAGTGAGATCATTTTCTAATTGGGAAATATAACCTTTTGTTAAATCACATCTTGAAGCAAGTTCTTCTTGAGTTAAATTATTTAAGGTACGAAGATTTTTAATTTTTTTACCAATGTTAATCATATAACCTCCCTTTGGTTTGATGTTTTTAAGAATTAAGTTTAATTTCACTAAACTTCAAACGAAAATAATAATATTTTTTTATTATATGTTTGTCAATAAAAAATTATAAAATATATTAAATTAATTATTTAGTATTATTAAACTTTTATTTTTTAAATTATATTATTTGTTTTTTTTAATGGTTAATTTATAATTATGTATGTTTTGAAAGGTAATATTTATGAATAGAAAAAAACAATTATCCTTAATTTCAAATTTGTTAATTGCAGGCATGGAACTTGGAGCGTTAATTCTTTGTTTTATTTTTGAATGGCCTAGCACTTTTAAATATTATACGACTATTAGTAATGTTTTTGCTGGTATATCCTGCTTCTTATTAGCAGTTTATCAATTTATTAATTATAAAACTAATAAAGAAATCCCTCATTTTATAATAATTTTTAAATATATTTCTGCTTGTATGTTAAGTGTTACTTTTTTAGTTGTATTATTTGTTTTGATTCCTGCTAGTGGAGATGTTAATGAAATGATTAGATTATTATTTTCTCCTAAATTATTATTTCATCATACTTTATGTCCTATTTTATGTATTATTTCTTTTGTATTTTTTGAAAATGAATATAAAATAGAAAAAAAATCTATTTTTTATTCATTAATTCCTACTCTTTTATATGCGATAATTTTTATCTTTTTAAATGCTTTTAATATTGTTAGTGGCCCTTATTTCTTTTTAAAAGTTAATAATCAACCTATTTATATGTCTATTTTTTGGTTTGTTGCTATTATGTCTGGAGCTTATGGAATATCAACTTTATTGTGGTTTTTAAATAAAAGGGGAAATATATGCAAATTTTAAATGTTCAACAATTAAAAAAAGAATTTGGTGATGAAATATTATTTGAAAATGTTTCTTTTTCTATTAATGATAATGATAGACTTGCTTTAATAGGACCTAATGGAAATGGTAAATCAACTTTAATAAAAATCTTATTAGGACAAATAGATAAAACAAGTGGAGATGTATCTTTTGCTAAAGGCACTACTATTGGTTATTTATCTCAAGATGTTATTTCTAATGTAGATAATACTTTAAATGATGAAGTTTTATCTGTTTTTAATGATTTAATATTACAAGAAAAAAACTTAAATGATTTAGAAAGTATGATTTCTAATGATCCTAATAATTTAAAATTGATTGATGAATATGGAAAAAAACAAAATGATTTTTTAGAAAAAGGCGGGTATAATTATCATTATTTAATTAATATGATGTTATCAAAATTTGGCTTTCATAAAAATGATTTAATTAGAAAAATATCTTCTTTTTCTGGTGGAGAAAGAACTAAAATTGCTTTTGTAAAATTATTGTTAATTAAGCCTAATTTGTTGATACTTGATGAACCAACTAATCATCTTGATTTATCAACGATTGAATGGCTTGAACAATATTTAAAATCATATCAAGGAGCGTTATTATTCGTTAGCCATGATAGATATTTTATTGATGCTTTAGCTAATAAAATAGTAGAAATTGAAAATAAAACTTCTTCTTTTTATAAAGGAAATTATTCTTATTATATTGAAGAAAAAAAATTAAGATATACTCAACAACTAAATGCTTATAATAATCAACAAAAAGAGATAGCGCGTTTAAAAAGATTTATTGAATATTATATGCCTAAGCCTCGTTTTGTTAATAGGGCTAAAGATCGTGAAAAAAAGCTCGAGCATATGAAGTTGATTGATAAACCATTACAAGAAAAACATAATTTAAAATTATCTTTTAATGGTGAAGTTTATGAAGGCAAACAAATTTTAGAAGTTAAAGATTTATCAATTGGTTATGATAAACCATTAGTAAGTGATATTAATTTTACTATTTATGGTAAAGATCATTTAGCTATTATGGGCGATAATGGATGTGGTAAGACTACTTTATTAGAAGCTTTAATTTCTCATCAACATGTTTTAAATGGTACTATTAAATATCTTAGACCAGTAAATATTGGTTACATAAAACAACATCAAATAGATTTAAATGGTGAACTAACAGTTTTAGAAGAAATGAAAAAAGATTTTCCTTCTTTAGGAGAAAAAGAAATTCATAATCATTTAGGCAAATTTAATTTTGATTATGATGATTCAAATAAATTAGTTAAATATCTTTCTGGTGGAGAAAAAACTAGATTAGTGTTAGCTAAAATAATGTTAGAAAATTATGATTTATTATATTTAGATGAACCTACTAACCATTTAGATATGGTAACTAGACAAGCATTAATTAATGCATTAAAAGATTATCAAGGAACAATTATATTTGTTAGCCATGATCGTTATTTTGTTGATGAAATAGCTAGCCATGTTTTATATATTTCTAAACATGTTCCATATTATATTGAAGGAAATTTTGCTACATTTAAAGAACAAGAAAGTAAATTATTAATGTTAAGTGATGATTTAGAAGATGATAAAGAAGAAAAGAAAATTGAAACAAAAATTGTTATTAATAAAAAAAGAAGTCCACTTAAATTAGAAGAAATGATTTCTAAATTAGAAAAAGAAATAGATAAAATTAAACAAGACCAATTCTTAGAAGAAAATTATATGGATTATAAGAAAATGTCTGAATTAGATGCTAAATTAAAAAAACTAAATGAAGAATTATCTTCATTAGAAGAAGAATATTTATCTTTATAGAAAAATTATTGTTGAATACTCAAATTTTTAGTGCTATTATATTTAAGCTAAGGAGATGAAATTATGCTTATTGATGAAATAAAAAAAGCTAATGTAGAAGCAATGAAAGCTCGTGATAACACTGCTAAAGGTATCTACAGCATTATTATGAATAAGTATATGCTTTTATCTATTGAGAAAAAACAAAAAGGTGAAGAAGCTACAGATGTAGATTTAATCACTATTATTTCAAAAACCTTAAAAGAATTAACTGAAGAAAAAGAAAGTTATTTAAAAGTTAATAACCTTGAAAAAGTTAACGCAATAGCTCACCAAGAAGAATTAATATCTAAATATCTTCCAAAAATGTTAACTGAAGAAGAAATTAGAAAAGAAATATCTACTCTTGATGATAAATCTTTACCTAATGTTATGAAACATTTCAAAACAAATTTTCAAGGTAAAGTAGATATGGGCTTGGTCTCAAAAATAGCTAGATCCTAGCTATAACCTTAGGGGTGTCGTACAATGGTAGTACAGCGGTCTCCAAAACCGTTAACGCGGGTTCGATTCCTGTCACCCCTGCCATCAAAAAAAACCAAAAGAATACCAGTTGGTGTTCTTTTTTTTAACGCTTGAAATTGCACCGTATCAACGCCAAAACGCACGAAACGACACTTTTTAGCAATTTGGATTTTTTAATGTTTACTGGTCAATAGGTATTAAAATGAGTAAAAATGCAGTAATAAATATAGGGAACGAACTCGTAATTTATTTTAATTCAGGACATAGGGGAAGCGAACGGGAAGCAAACGGGAAGCGAACTTATGAGCAAAGAAAAAGGAACTTGAATCATTAATAGTCAAGCTCTTATTTTTTTGATTAATTTACTTGTTTATGATTACACCAAATTCGCATTCAAAGTTTGTTTTTCTAACTCTATAAATAATTTTTGATGAGAAGTATGTTTTTTGTGTAACATCAATATTTTCTAAATTTGGACTTCCAATTACGAATATCAAGTGATCTCTGTCGATGACTATAACTCTTGAGAAAATATCTTTAAATGGGATATCATCAATTGTCTTTACCGAATTAATTTGTTTTATTAATTCAAGAATTCGTGAGATTAGAGTTTGATAATCAATTACATGTTTACTATTTCGTTCTTGGATTTGCTTAGTGATAAGGCTATTTATTTGATTATTAATTTCTTCTTTGACATATCTATCGATTTCAATATTATCATCAAGTTCTGCAAGTCTTATTCTAAGTGAGGTAATCTTTTCTGAGGTATTATCAATTTCGGATTCATTAATTTTGAAACCATTTAATAACCATTCTTTAAAATATGATTTATTTGCAAGTATCACGTTTATTTGCTTTACTATAATATCTTCTAAAATATCGCAAAATAGTGATTCACTTTTTCGACATTGAAGTCCATTTCTATTTGAACCACAGTAGAGCATCTTCCTAACATAGCCAACTTTTCTATTTGTTTTAAGAATATAATTCTTGCCACAATAAGGGCAATAGGCAAATCCTGTATAAACAGAAGAATTTGAAGATTTGATGTATGTTCCTTCAGATATTGTTCTTACCTTAAACTGCTTGCGTCTGGATTCTCTTAATGCTTGAGCCTTATTAAATAGCTCTCTATCAATAATTGCTGGATGTCCATTTTCAATTAAAACTTGTGTTTCCTGACCAGTATTTTGTACTTTCTTATGCGTTTTAACATCTTCTATAAATTCTTTTTGCATAAGACAATCTCCTACATATTTTTCATTTGTCAGAGTATGCATAAGAGTAGTGAAAGGCCATATATCTTTTCCTAGAGGACTTCTAACATTGTTTTCCTTCAGATATTGTTGAATCTCTACAAGCGAGTGGTTATTTACATACATGTTATATATTGCACGTATCCATTTTGCTTCTTCCTCAACAATAATTATTTCGTGATTTTCATTATATGAATATCCTAGCATCTGCCAAGTATTTATAAAGTATTTTCCATCTCGCTTTGCTTTTTCAACAGCCCATTTAACATTCTTACTTATTGATTCTGATTCCTCTTCAGCAAATTTTGCATAGCAAGTAAGTAATTCATCACATTTATAATCGAGAGAAGAAAGGTTTTCTCTTTCAAAAAATACTTCAATTCCTATTAATCTTAGTTCCTGAATAGTAGTTAAAAGGTCAATAACATTTCTTGCAAATCGTGAAATCGATTTAACTAGAATAATATCTATTTGATTCGATTTTGCTTTATCAAGCATGAGATTAAATTGTGATCTACCATAGGTATTAGTACCTGATTTACCATTGTCAGCAAATATGCCTGCAAAGTCCCATTCAGGATTATCCATTATTAAATTAATATAATATGTTATTTGCTCATCAAAACTTGTTTCTTGAAGCTCTTTATCCGATGAAACTCTAGCGTAAGCACATACTTTTAGTTTTCTACCTTCAATCGGCTTATGCAAAGTTTTAATCATTTGTATTTCCTCCTGCGTTAATTACTTTATACTGCATAATCTTTCCATCAACCTCAACTGATCCTGAATCAATAATAGGTAATGAAAGGTATTCATCAATCTGTTTTTTTGAGATTGAAGAAGCTCTATTTCCTAAAACAAAAGTTAGTGAATTGTCATTGTTTCTTATAATAAGTTTGACAACTTGAGCTATAAGTTGCTTTGGAAGTATAAGTCCATTATCTATAAAGTTTTCTATCTCATCATATGTTCTTAAATCATTAATTTTTTTAACTTCAGAACTTTCTACGCTTTCTAACTTTGCCTTTTCTTTAGCTAATAATTGTTTAATTCTTTGAAATTCTAATTCGTTATCTTTACTTGGAGATAGTGCTTGCTTTTTGATTATTTCTTTAAGTTGTGATTCCAATTGAATTATGGTTGAGTTTATGTCATTTAAGGATAGTTTAATTTCTTTGAAATTAGGTAATGTCTTTTTAAAAGTGTTCATAAATAATCTTTTGTAAAGTGGAGCAGAAGTGTAATACTTATTCAAAACTTGTCGTAATGCTTCCTTTGATAGTACGTAATCTATAGGTGGAAGGTTGCAAGATAGAAAATCAACTGCATCCTTTTTCATGTGCTTGCAAGTCATAACTTTTTTTGCATATGGCTTTCCAGGATGAGTTGTAATTGAATCAAGTTTTCTTCCACAGCAGGAGCAATAAACAAGACCAGCTAAAGGATTAATGTTTTTTCTTGAAGCATAATCAGTTGTTTTATACCTGTGCTCTCTAATTGTTTTAGCAAACTCATACATTTCTTTATCGATAATAGGAGCATGGTGACCTTCAATATAAACTTGCGGTTCTATTCCATTATTTCTTATAGATTTGTGGGTAAGAAAATCGACAACAACTGTTTTTTGCATTATAACATCACCACAGTATTTTTCGTTTGTTAGTATTCTTTGAATATCACCAACATTCCAGTATTGTTTTCCAGTTCCAGTTTTTTGACCTTTTTCAGTAAGATATTCAATTATTTCTCGATATGAATACCCAGAGCAGAAGAGAGTAAAGATTTCTTTTACAACCTTTGCTTCATCATCTACAATAACGACATTGCCATTTGTGTCTGTATCATAACCAAGTGTAGTAGAAAAATTAACTTTTCTTGCACCTCGTTTCATTCGACTTCGAACACCCCATTTAACATTTTCACTAATTGATTTTGATTCTTCCTGAGCCATTGATGCAAAAATTGTAAGCATCATCTCGACTTTTGGATCAAGCGTGTTAATTTGTTCTTTTTCAAATTGTACAATGATTCCTTTTTCTCTGAGTCTTCTAACTTCGCTTAAACAATCAATAGTATTTCTTGCAAATCTTGATATTGATTTTACTAGAATTAAGTCGATTTTTCCTGCTAGTGCATCTTCAATCATTTTCTTGAAGCCTTTTCTTTTCTTTATGGATGTTCCTGAAATGCCTTCATCAGAATATAATCCTACAAATTCCCATTCTGGATTTCTTTTTATTCTGCTTGAATATTCCTCAAGCTGAGCATTGAAACTATTTTTTTGGTCTTCTAAATCTGTAGAGACACGAGCATAAGCACATACTTTCTTTTTGATTTTAATACCTGTTGTTTCATCAACTTTTATTTGTTCTTTTTTAGGAATTATAGTTATTTTTTTAGTTGCTACTCCATTTAATTAATCCTCCTTTCGAACATATAAATCACTCTAAAGCCCGCTTTTATCAAGTAGTTTTTGAACTGAAATAATACCTATTTTGCGATAGGAAGATGAAATATGCTTCTAAATGAAATTATTAATTTATACCATTCATCTGTTGTTATGATTTTGTTGGTTTTTAATTCATCTATTATTTTTATATCTTCACTACTACCATTTTTATACATATATATATCATGGTTTATTTGACCCATATGAACTGTATTTGCTTTTAAAAATAGTGTCATAAATCCACTAAATGATATAAATATGAAACTTAAAGTAATATTTTATAAGAAATTTGGAATATTTATGTTTTTATCAATTCTTCCAGCATAAATTCCATGCACAAGATAGTGTTTTAAAAAATGTGCTTTGGTACATATTTCATTGCTATCATCTAAATAATTGTAAACAGAATAAACTTTCATTTTTTCATTATATGTAACTTTACCTGAAAAGAAGACATTGTCTTTCTTTAAAAGAACTTTTTTATCAAGCGTGATAATATTTGTTTTTAAATAGTATTCATAGGTAAAATCATCTAATTTTAAAAAAATAATTTCATTATTCTCAGCGGAAATTTGAATTTTATTATCTAAATTTACAACTTCAAAACTGACTACTTTTTCTCGATTATAGGTTACTTCGTTATCAACAATGTCATCAATCGACATGTCATATAAATTTGATAAATTATATAAAGCATCTGCAGAAATCATCCTTCTACCTGCCTCGTAGCTGTAATAAGCATCTACGCTTTTTCCTATTGCTTTTGCAACTTCAACAGCACTTAGATCATGTTTTTTTCTTAGGTACACAAGTCTTTCTGAAACTATTTTTATAAATTCTTCGTCTTGCATATTTACACCTCATTTCAGTTTTGAATTATAACAAAAACGTAGTTTTTATTCAACTTAGGAATTTGACAAAATACAAAATATTTAAAAGATATTACTTTGAGTAAATTATTTATTTTGACAATTAGCGGTAAAATTTCCATACATTAGACAAATAATTCCACGAATTTTAGTCAAATGTGAAGGGAGGTATGCCGATGGGACGAATGAATAACGGAAACATCGTAAAAAGCAGAGACTATCTTTTCAATTTGAGAATAGAAAGAAACTTATCTCAATAAGAAGTGGCCAAGCGACTGGGATACCCTCAATTCGAATATGGAAAAATTGAGAATGGTACAAAAGGTCATTTAATGAATGCTCTTAGACTTAAAGCTCTTGCACAAGTTTTTAATGTCGATGTGGTTTACATTATCGATGAAGAAGCAATGTATCTAGAGAAAATTCGAGAGCTTAATCATAAAGAAAGGTGGTAAAACAGATGTCACAAGAAAGAACAGTGGAAGATCTAATAAAGGAGTTTAATGCAACTCTTGATAAAATGGATAATACAAAGATTTCTTATGCAGGGATTCTTGATAGATATGCTAGATATTTACGTGCTAATAATATAACTAAACCAACCGAAATTGACATTGTAAATTATAAAAACAAATATCTTAAGAAACGTGTGAAAAGTGCAACTATCCAAAAATATATAGTGGTCTTACGCAGGTTCTATTCGTGGTGTCACCGACATCATTATTATGATGACAATATCGCATTGGCACTGCAGTGTGAGAAAATAAATCCAACATTTCAAAGAAAAGCTCTGACGATTGAACAGACTAAGAAGTTACTTCATAAGGCAAAAATTAGGTCAAAGAAATCCATAGTAAATTTTAGAAATTATGTAATCATAACTCTTATAGTTATGACTGGCTTAAGGACTATTGAAGTTGCAAGAGCAAATGTCGAAGACATTATTGATGATGGAGAGCAGGCCATCTTACTTATTCAGGGAAAGGGACATGATGGAAAGGATGCTCAAATAAAATTACCTAGTCATGTCATGGGATTAATTACTGAATATTTAATGAAGAGAGAAAGTGATTCTGATGCACTTTTTCTTAACCATGGAAATCATAATGGTGGCGATCGAATTGATCCTAAAACGATCTCATATTTTTGCAAAGATTTATTAAGTTCAATTGGACTTGATGGTAAGGAGTATACGGCTCATAGTCTAAGGCATACATGTGCAACATTAGCTTTAAAGAATGGTGCAAAAGAAAGCGAAGTTCAGATGGTTTTAAGACATAAATCAATTAACACAACTATGATTTATTCTCATCATATTGAAAGAGAAACCAATAACACTGAGCTAATTGTTGCTGATGCAATTTTAAAAAAGAATTAGTGTTTTTTTATCGTGGTTTTAAATCGCTATACGAAAGGACAATTATGGAAAAAGAACAACTAAACAATGTCTCGCTTTTTGAGCGTGACTCAATTGGCACAATCAGAACTAGTATCGATGAATTTGGACGTCCTGTATTCTGCCTTAAAGATGTGTGTAATATTTTAGAAATTAAAAATGTATCTGATGCTAAATCAAGACTTAGATCTGATGGAATAGTAAAACTTACTGGCCAATCAAATGGAGGAAAGCAAAACTACCTTTATATCACAGAAGGAAATTTGTATTCTAATATATTTGACCATTTGAACCAAATAGGACATTTTCATGCAGCGGCTGTGCCTGGTCGAGGTCCTATTACCGGCGGAGAAATCAATTATACATACTTGCTTCAGGAACTTGCTGATAATGGATACGATGGATATGTTGGATTGGAATACATGACTGCCTTTTCGGCGGAAGAATCCTTGA
>OMGY01003276.1_pt1 | contig 11096 bp, 8 predicted proteins | sample 1674461 | NCBI WGS metagenome assembly OMGY01 (sample SAMN05578579, study PRJEB25193) | human gut metagenome | biome: Human Microbiome; feature: human-associated habitat; material: feces | host: Homo sapiens | place: USA:Birmingham
CCTTCCCGCCGTTCCTGTCCATTTGGGGTGATAAAATCCGGATTATAGTAATCTCCCTGTCCGGGCAAAATAGTCCAGTAATCAAAATAGGTTGGAGTACTTCCCAAATGCCATTTTCCAATCATGGCCGTCTGATAACCTCCCTGCTGCAACAATTGCTGGACAGTTTGCTGTTGCCCGTTGAACATTGCTCCGGCGGAGTTGTCCATATATCCATTCTTATGACTATGCTTACCAGTCAATAAAACGGCACGGCTTGGTCCGGAAATTGAATTACAAACAAAACTATTGGTGAATTTTACTCCTTCCCGGGCTATTCGGTCCAGATTAGGGGTCTGGATATATCGCTGGTCATAACAACTCATCATCTGCTGAGTATGGTCATCGGTCATAATATAAACAATGTTCAAAGGCTTTTTCTGTTCCGCCTTTTTTGCATTGCCGACACATCCGTTCAATACTGCCAATCCCGCGATGGGAAGAAAATAATTCATCGTCTTCATATTATCTGTTTTTAATGTTCAAAATCACTTTGTTGCTGCTCTACTTCTTTCAATTTCAAAGCATTCAGCTCTTGTTGCAATAATTCAATTTTCTTTTCCAATTGTGCATTTCTTTCCTGTACAGCTGCATTCCCTTTTACCGAATACTGCCGGATCCTTTCTTCCGGATCAAATATGGCCGGTAATACAGGTTTCACACTTTCGAAGGTGATTTCTCCTGCAACCGGTTGTTGTGAACCTTTTAGCAGTACTTCCGCCCGGACGGTAATCTTTCCGGGTACCAGGGTAGAACGTACCAATACCGGGGCGGTACCCCATTCAATCCGACGCGGATTGACAAATCCGGAAGCTTCTCATTATATTTTGTAAAAACTATATAAAATTCAAAAAACATTCAGCAAATTTGCAGCATTTTCTTGCATTTTTCCTGAATCTGTACTATACTATAAAGGCACCTGCCGGTGTGATGGAATGGTAGACGTAGCGGATTCAAAATCCGCCGGGGGCAACTCCGTGTGGGTTCGAGTCCCACCACCGGCACCACTTGAAACGACTGGGTTTCTCCGTTTTGGAGGGACCCAGTCTTTCGTCATTTTTGATCGAGTTCTCTCCTGAGTTCTCCCGCGTATCGCATCTCTGCTCACTCTTGCATAGCAGCGAGGTTCCCGCTGATGGTCAAATTGCCCTGCATTGCGTTTCCCGTAAGCTCCTTTGAGTTTGATTCCAGATGAGCGTAGATATTTGCGGTCGTATTGTAATTGCTATGGCCCAGCCATGCCTGAATATCTTTCATTGATATTCCGCTTTTGAGAAGAAGACTTGCGCAGGTGTGTCTCAGTTCATGAAAGGTGATCTCCCGCAGATTGTTCTTCCGTAGGACCAGCTTGAAATGCTGTGTCACATAATTAGGTTTAATCTGCTCACCGATATCATTCACATAGATATAGTCGCTCTCATGATAGCAGTTGCCGCAGAGTTCACGGTACTCCTCCTGATGCTTTTTCATTTGAAGCAGCAACCTCCGGTATTCCGGAACTAACGGTAAGGTGCGATAGCTCTTTTTGTTCTTCGGTCGATCCTTTGCAACAATGGTGTATTTGCCATCAATACTAACCTCAACAACTACATGTGCAATCGTGATCGTATTGGCATCAAAGTCAATAGCCTCCCATTTCAGGCCCATGATCTCAGAACGGCGTAGCCCGTAAAATGCTGCCATCAACACGGGGAACTCGGCTCCATCACCCTTTACGCAACTGAGCAGATGCTCTACCTCTGACAAGGTATAGAATTTTCCGATGTGTTCGACCTGCTTAGGGCGCATTCCACGTTTTAGGGGAGTCATTGGGATTTTCTCCAACCGAACGGCATCGTTGAGGGCTTTGCTGATGTTTGCATGGTACTTGATGATCGTGTTGTTGCTGATCTCCAGTTCCGTTGCACAGTAGGTATAGAAGTCTTGAATATCGCCGGCACGCAGACCGCCCAGCGTGACCTTACGCCCACGAAAAAACGGAACGATACGCTTTTCAACATTCGTTTTGTATCCAGCGTAAGTCGTTATATCCACGGATGACTTGATTTGCCTGAGCCAGTAGAGCATATAATCGGCAAAAAGCATATTGGCATCGGCTGTGCGCTGGTACTCAGCAGGCTGATATTTTTGTCGTTCTGCTACCAGCATTGCCTCCGCCTTTCGTTTGTTGCCCTTCACCGGCAGTCCTGTTGCTATCCACTTACGTTTTCGCTTTCCATCCGAGTCCACAAAGTTTAATACAATATAAAAAAGTCCTTTTTTCTCTTGCAGATGGCCCGCTACCATTCTGTTAACCTCCTTACTTAACAGTAGCGTCTTTCAACAAACGACAACATCATTGTAGCATGCTGAATCCGCCGGAACAATGGTGCGCAAGATTTTATTTTCACGGACAAAGGTATTTAGATTTCAGAGTTCCTTTGCAGATATTCGATGATGTTGATTTTGGGAATACGAAACGCTTTCCCTATCTTGAAAAAGCGAATGCTGCCATCGTGCAGCAGACCATATGCCGCCTTGTAGCCTATGCCACCCAACATCTCTCTAAGTTGATCAACATTTACTACATCTGGATATGCGGCAAACATTTTCTCTTTCATACGTTCATGTCACCTCATCTACATATTTGCTGTGGAGGGCTAAAATAGCAAAAAGAAGTTCTCTCCGTTTTACACGAAGAGCACTTCTTCTTTTTCAACATAATAATAGCACAGAATCTGCGGAATGCACAATCCTACCGCATCAGCAAAATTACGGAAAGTATTCCAGCAATTGCACAGCAACCCATCAGTATTAGTAGTATTGACTTTTGAGGGCAAAGCAATTATCATTACATTACAGTAAAATAGGATTGTTATATACAAAAACAGGAAGAGAGATATTCACATGGAAAATTACTCTCCGCTGAGGTATCCGGGTGGAAAGTCCGCATTATATCCCGCTATTGCCAACATTATAGAATCAAACAATATGAAGCACTGTATATATATCGAGCCTTTTGCCGGTGGCGCAAATATTGCTTGGAGCCTACTCATCAATGGTATAGTAGATTATATTATCATCAACGATGCAGATAAGTCTATATATTCATTTTGGCGGGCTATCACAGAATCTACGCATTGGTTTATCGAAAAAATCGAAAGTGTCTCTGTAACTGTCGATGAATGGCGCAAGCAAAGAGCCATTCTCCAAGAATCGTCAAGATACAGTAAAGAACTCGGTTTTGCTATGTTTTTTTTGAATCGGACCAATCGTTCGGGAATTTTGGACGCTGGACCTATCGGTGGCTATGATCAGTCTGGAACATATAAAATTGATTGTCGTTTTAATAAGGCATCGTTAATTAAGAAAATTTCCAAAATTGCCGAATATAAAAAGAATGTGAAGATATATAATCAAGATATTTCCGTTTTTTTGTTACATTACCTTCCACGTTGGAGCGACAAAGGAGAGATCTTTATATATTTTGATCCTCCTTATTACGAAAAAGGCCAGCGCTTATATATGAATTATCTCTCAGGCGAAGATCACGAAAGGTTGCGAGATGCGGTTTCATCACTTGATTGCAAGTGGGTTATGACCTACGATGACAATATAGAAATCGATAAGTTATATGAGCACTACCAACGATTTCATTTCTCAGTCAACTATAGTCTGGCTAACAAAAAAAAAGGCGGAGAGTTAATGATTTTTAAAGATTCGTCTTGTATTCCGTCTGCTAAAATCATCAAGAATCTGCCCAAGACTATTTCTTTTGACAGTGATAGCATAAATTTGGAGGAAAATAAAATGAGCGTCTGTAGATTTTGTAGCATAGCCAATAAGGGAGATTTTTTACAAAAACCAGAAAATAAAATAATTGCTGAAACTAACGATTACTTTGCAATTTCATCTGTTGGTGCTTTGGTTGAAGGATGGACTCTTATTGTGCCTAAAAAGCATTGTTGCTCAATGAAGGCCTTATATTCTGAAAAGCAGTTTGCCGAGTTTACCAGCAATGTTATTGAAGTACTAGAAAAATCCTATGGTCCTGTCATTGCTTTTGAACATGGCCCAAATCGAGAAGGCTCCGCAACATCCTGCGGAACAAATCACGCACATATTCACTTGGTACCATACCATTCGTTAATACAAAAACTTGATACCATAGAATTCGATTGGCAGATTTGCACTGCTTCTCAGGTTGATGCTCTTGTTGGAAATAACGAATATTTATTTTATTGTGAACCTATCCGCAAGTGGGATAATCCTAACGGAAGAGTACATATTTTAAAAGAACCAATTTCTCAATTTTTCAGGAAGGTTATTGCAGAGGACCAGGGCAACATTGAAAAGTACAATTACAAAACAAATCCAGATACTACCCTTACATTAAAAACAATTAAAAATCTACAAACATTTTTCTAAACGATGCGAGGGATATAAATGGCCGAAGAATATACTGTTAGTGATTCTAAAACTGGAAAGCCTGAGCATTATCAGGACCAAGATGTAATTGAAACAAGCGTTAATACGGATGGCAGGAACCAGTACGATTGGGAGTCAAGGTATCCTGAAAATGCACGTAAGGAAATGAAAAGCGAAGCCATCTACATTGGCATAATCCTGTTTGTATCTTTCGTCCTCTTGATTTGTATTTGGTGCGGATTAATTGGCAGGATAGGTGGCCATATAGGGCTTGAATCAAAGATAGTTACTTCGTTGGAAGGAATTATCCTTTATTTCTTTTCAGGTCTAATGGGCGGAACAATTTTTGGGCTAAAATATTTTTATAGAGTTGTGGCTCGAGGTTATTGGTCTCAGGATAGAAAATATTGGAGAATTTTCTCGCCATGGATTTCTGCTTGTATTGCTTTTGTTGTAGGATGCATGGTCCTTTCCGGTTATATTAATGCAGCGCAGTCTCCATCATTCGCAACAGAAATTTGTGTTGGATTTATTACTGGTTACTTTGCGGATGATGCCGTCGGGAAAATGTCTGAAGTTGCAACGGCTCTATTTGGATCCGGTAACAAAACCGTCTCTAGTAGCAAAACTGACACTAGTAGCGGTGAAAAGTGAGGTGCTTTGAATGGTGCGTTCTCAATGTTTAAAGCCGATAAATAAGATTCTTTGGGTTGTGAAATCAGGTGTCGAAACCATTGATGCCGAGCAGATTTGTATAGAACGTGTAGGTGAAAAAGCATTTGGATTAGCATCATTGCCTGCAAAGTGGACATTGCCGTTCTTTGTTATTTCAGATGAGCTCTTTGACGACTACACAAAAGCTGGGACTGCGAACGATCTCATGACAGCATGGGGGTATGCGATAAGTTTGGCAGCAGCGCAATGCAAAATCGAACTTGATGATCAAATTATTGTACGTTCAAATGCACATTCTGAAGGATTAGAGAATCGTGGAAAATTTATCTCTGTAGAGGGCACTCTACGCGAGTGGCCACAACTCGTTAAGCGCTGTTTTGATGACTTTATTGCGCAAGAAGGTTCATCAAATGTTCGTATGCCTGTAATTATTCAAAAACGCGTAATATCATTGTTTTGTGGACATATTTCAAACGAACGCCGTGTTGCGAAAGATCTTCGTGACTGGAGAGGCGAGTTTGATGTGGTTGCTCCCCCTCGCACTTTCCGTATTTCTTTACGCAACTGGAGGAAGAAGGTCAATACGACAGATCAGTTCAACTCCAAATTGATGTGTCCTTCTGATCGTAACATCAGAACGGCATTAACTATTCCGTGCACATGGGTTACGAGTCAGAAAATTCGTGTACATTTCGAATGGGTATATGATGGAGATTATTTGTATTTAGTTCAAGCTGACGAAGAAAAGTCCTCAAGTGGTATTGATCCCACAAAACTCTCTTGTAAGTCAGAAGAAGGCAATAAGAGCACAGATAGGAATTTTCCACACTGCCTTCGAATGTTAAGAGCCGAAGATACAGAGCGGTACAAACAATATGCTAAAATTCAAAATCCTCTTTTGTATCGACGATTAGAATTGAGTACCGCACCGTTGTATATTTTGGATGACAAGAATACACTTAAATCGTTAGCTGAAGGGATTGTTCCTCCTGATTTGGAGCTTGATTTGCAAGTTCTCGTATCTCGATTTCTAATTATCCGAACAGATATCGCAACTAATAGAAAAGAAGATCGTCAACTTCTCCCGCGGACAGATGGTATAAGCACCGCTGAAGACGCCAAAAAATGGCTTTGTGATAGTTATGCCCGACTTTCAAAAGAATTTCGCAAAAGTGCCATTTTTATATTCCACAACTATATACCAGCTATTTCATCAGCATTTGCCTATGCTAGCCCGGGCGATAAATTGGTCCGAATAGAAGCTCTATGGGGGTTACCCGAGGGATTATATTATTACAGCCATGACAAATATCTGGTCGATACTAGAGTATCAGATATTAAAAAAGGAGCTTGCGAAGACTTCAGTGTGCAAAAATTTACAAATTATAAGAAATACTTTGTTTTTCCAATGGATGACGGCAAATGGGAAGTGCAATGTCTGAAACCTCCGTACGACTGGTATGAGGCTATTTCTGATGAGAAATGGGTAAAACAAATCGCCTACGTTACGAGGTTGATTTCTGAAGAAGAGCAGAATAGCGTTAGCGTAATGTGGTTCGTAGGTGTTGATAAGTCTCAATACAACTGTGATGTCTTTCCGTGGTATCATGAGCATTATGAATATAATGACAATCTGAGCATGCCACGAAACAAGTTATCATTTGAAGATGCAATTGCCATTCACACACTACAAGATCTCAAAAACCTGGAAGCCTTAACGCAAACCTCCGCTTCAAATATTAGGAATATTCAGATACAGCCTACAAACGCAAATTTTTTGCGAGACAGAGATGTTATTGGTAGAATAGGCACTGTTGCTAAAGGCCTCGGGGCAAGTATTTTGCTTGAGGGTGGAATTCTCTCTCATGCATACTATCAACTTATTCGGACCGGAGCCAAGGTCCAAGTCCGGTATTCTTTTGAAAAGAGGCAGCAATTTGAATTCAACAAACTGGTGCGTGATAAAATTCCAGAAAAAATAGAAAAGAATGGTGAGGAGGCTGTAACAGCAGAACTAAATAAAGAACTATTTAGTAGCTTGCTGAAACGAAAGCTTGTAGAGGAGGCATTAGAAGTACTTGATTCAAAGAACGATGAAGATATTATTGCTGAACTTGCCGACATTTTAGAGGTCCTTGATGGGATTTTGAGTCAATATCAAATTGATTTTAATACCGTTCTATCTCAGAAGGAAATTAAGCGAAAAAAATCAGGCGGATTTGACAAAGGTATCTATCTGAAAAAAACCACAAGCCGAACCGCCTCTGGAGAAGGCCGCATTATCGTTGATAAAGCCCCTGTAGACACCAAACAAGGAATTTCCAAATCTACGGACTGGCGCAGATATCCAAACGCTAATGAATCTTTAACACGAATAAAAGTGCCGGTGACATTAGATAAATGGGAGGTTCGTCCAAGCGTCAAATCCGATAATATCGATATTGTACTACGAGGTGAGCGAAAGCAAGGAGTTTGGCAAGTAGAAATTTCCGTTTTTGAAGAGGCTGATCAGTTGTCGTTTTTTGACAAGTAAATTCATCTTCTCTAATTATCTAAGAATAGTTATCGAGCGGTCGGCTCTCACCCATGAGAGCCGACCGCTCAGCCGAGTAGCTAATGGTGCTTTCACTCAAAGGCTCTCGCCGAACCGTACATGAACCTCTCGGTTCATACAGCTCTTATCAATCACAATATTCCATCAGCAGAGAGCCCCGTATGTAAACATATTGGGTTCTCTTTTTTATGCCTTTCAGCCAGAGTTTCCCCCTTTTTCGGTGTCCAGCAAGGTGCCGTCAGGATTTATGGGCACTGGGTGCCGTCGAGGATTATGCGCAAAAAAATTTGCAGACCCTAGCTAAATGAAATCAGTCGGCAATAGAGGCGTCATCCAAAGCCGCCTCCAAATACTTCATATTCATGTACTTTTTGTTGCCCCACTGGGTACCCCACTGCGAAGCCTCGCACAGACCAGCATCGGCGTGGAGTTCCCATCCGGGAATATCCCCACCACACGGGGCCCGAGACGGATCTATCGGTTCGTCCGCTCAATCATATTGTTTGTACGTATGCGCGCCCAATGTTCGCTGGGAAGGTCAAGTTTGGGTCAGGCAAAAAGTACTATTTTAGATAGGAAAAAATCTCCCCCTCCGAACCAGCAAAAAGAAAGTACTATCTTTCTTCCCGCCAAAATATTCGAGGAAATCCGCATAGAGATGGTTACCAGCTTTCGTCCTTAATGGTAAACATCATTGCTGCCAAAGAGATAGGCCGGAATCTTCTCAATACCGTTTTCGTCCCTCTCGCAGATTTCTTAGCTTCATAACTTTCAGCCATGCTTCTCTTCTTATTGCTTGAAACACTATATCAAGAGCTCCGTATATCATCATTCTGTCAAAAAAAGCAACTGTGCTTTGTTGAAATAGCAAAAAGAAATGTGAGGTAGGACTTGGCATGTGAGAATTCCTTCTTTAGAGCATTTTCTGTTATGTAGGGACGTAAACAGATTTTTAGACTAATCGTTTTACCGTGTCATTTTTATGTGGTTCTATCCATCCTTCCAAATTCTTGACATGTAAAGAACGATTTTGATAGGAGCTGCGGAATGTACAAAGCTACTACATCAATCGGATAAAAACGCAAATTTTATAGATGCCAAATCAAAGGAGGTGATTTTACATCAGTTGGCAAGCCGCAGCTCTTACTGTATTACGTTCCAAAAAGTATGGCGTTATCCCCTACATCAAAAATTGAGAATAATGATAGTGAGGTATTTTCTTATGAAAAGAAGGTTAATGCTGGCAGCAATGTCTCTTATCCTAACAGTGACATTGTCAGTCACGAGCATGAACACTGTAGCTGAAGCTAGTCCGAAGATGTCCCCTACAGAGGAAAATCTCGAAATCACTATTAACTCGTTTTTAGAGAGCGACGGTGCTGTAGCCGAAGAGTTAACAGATGAAATGCTAAAAACTTTTTTGGAGACTCCTCTAGACTTTCTTCGAGTAATTGACACATATCCTCTCGATAAGCAAGAACTTCTCCTAAGTCGTATTGCAAATGTTGCTGCAGGAATGCCTGATGAGGAACGGCTTTCCTTTGAGGATATTATTTACTCTGCTGATGAAACAACCCCCGGTATCTCTCTATTAGAAACATACTATTCTGAAGCACTTGAAGCGACCCCTCCCCAAAATTCTGTAAGTAACCTTCCTAAATACGACATGGAATCAGTCAATCAGATTGTCAAGGCATATTTGGCTTCAGATTCCGAGGGAAATGAAGCGTTCTACAACTATTTGTCAAATGTATATAGTGCCGAACCTGAGTTAATGGAATCTGTGATGATGAACTATTCTGATTCCGAAATTCAAACATTAGCAAAAGACTTAGCAGCCTTATACCGTGAGGATAGCGATCTGTTAGAAAGATTCCAATGCGACGGTCGTTTGTCAGCAGCAGTTTTGGAAGCCATCGATTCTTCTATTGAAGAGACTTCTGCCATGACTAATATTGCCCCATACGCTGTTTACACTCCCAAAATTACTTCATTTTCTTATACCAAGAAGATTGAAGTTGGTACCCCTGTTCCCCTTTCTATTAAATTGACAGAGACAAGCGGAACATCCTCCGCTCGCACCTATACTGTAAAGGTGTTTTGTACACGTTCTGGCAAAGAGTGGCAAGTAGCTACTACTACTATGACGATTCCTGCCGGTTCTACAGTAGCAACCAAGAATGTCAATATTACTTTTTCGCACGCAGGTACATTTACCACAAGAGTTGCAGTTTACAATGGCTCAGCTTTATTGGTAACTCGCTCTGGAGCAAATCCAGACGTATCCTACGGGAATTGGAAAATAACTGTAACTTTTGACCCTGATCGCTTAAAGTACGGCTCTTTCTCGCTTTACAACGCTGCTGGCGAACAGCAGGTTTATGGCAGCGCGTTGGGCCGAGGCGAAAACAATCTCCCTGAAAATCAGCAGCACGGAAACACACCTTGCGGCACATACTCCGGAATCTTAGCTGGACCACATAAGAATACAGACTCCTTTGGCCCCAACAAGTACATTCAAACGCATGCTATTGATGTTCCCGCAATTCAGAAATACGGTCGCACTGATGCAATGTGGATTCATGGTGGTCGTAGCCAGACAGTACTACAGTGGACCGATGGATGCGTTCGCGTGTTTGACTCATCTATGTTAAGTATGCAAAACAGCATCACTGAAATGACCCGTGCAGCAAACGGGCATTACCAGACGGGATCTGTTGTTTATCGCGAGAGCTAATCTTATTGCTAAAATACAGAATGTTCAAGTACCGATCGTCATCCCATAGTCGGGTAGCAAATCTTACAATTTAACTCAAAGCAACCGGAGTATTGACATGTGATGTCAATACTCCGGTTGCTTTTTTCATCAGAAAACAGATGTACTAATGTTAATAATGTAAGTGTAAAAGCTCTACCAGCATTTTCAGTTTGTTTGGCATCCTTTCCAGAATAAATGTTCAGGCTGGTATTGCCGATACACAATGCGGCAGAACATTCTACAATGTTGCGCAATGCCTGCTTCGGTACAGGTAACTCTGTAAATGTGATGGCAGGCCCACTTGAGTGCAGCAATGGTTCAGTCTCGTCCAACAGCCCATGGTTTCGCAGCTTCCCAACACTATCGCCTCATATATGTCCATGGGCGGATTAGATATTACAGTTACTCAATACAGTTACTCAATAACTTTCGATATTTGCCAATAAGGTGTCACAAACATTCCCTTTCAAAGAATAAATGTAATAGCCTATGCCAAGTTGCTAAAATCACATGATTTACAACAACTATTCTAAATAGTTGTTCAAATCAGGCAAAAATAGCCCATTAGCTGTAAGCTCCTGACGCTAACACAGTTCCTGCTTTACCGATGTTAGCGCCGGGAGCGCACAGCCAATTTGGGTCGGGAAAAAACACCCAATTTGA
>OMGY01003277.1_pt1 | contig 11091 bp, 11 predicted proteins | sample 1674461 | NCBI WGS metagenome assembly OMGY01 (sample SAMN05578579, study PRJEB25193) | human gut metagenome | biome: Human Microbiome; feature: human-associated habitat; material: feces | host: Homo sapiens | place: USA:Birmingham
TATCATAATCGCGCATGTTTTTCAAACATTTCACGCTCTTTTTTCTTTGGCGGAGAAAAAGTAGTTTTGTCAAAAATTTCATGCGCATGCGTGATTGACTTGCAAAAATTTGCGGAATGGTTTAAAATAGAAAAGAATTTATTGCGGAGGCGAAAACATGATCGACATCAATTTGCTGCGGAACGATCCCGACCTGGTGAGAGAAAATATCAAAAAGAAGTTTCAAGATAAAAAACTGCCGCTCGTCGACGAGATTTTGGCGCTCGACGGAAAACGGCGCGATCTGCAAAAAGAGGGCGATTCCAGAAGAGCGATGCGCAACGCTCTTTCCTCGAAGATCGGCTCGCTGATGAAAGAGAAAAAGACGGAAGAGGCGCAAAAAGTCAAGGCGGAAGTCGTGGAAAACAACGCCCGCATCGCCGAGATCGAAAAAGAGAGCGAAATCGTCGCCGCCGGTCTGAAAGAAAAGATGATGGCGATCCCCAATATCATTGCTGACGACGTGCCTATCGGCCGCGACGACAGCGAAAACGTCGAGCGCAAGCGTTTTCTGGAACCCAAGGACAAGCCCTTCGAAGTGCCGTATCATCTGGATATTTTAGAAAAATTGTGCGGCATCGATCTGGACAGCGCAAGGCGCACGAGCGGGCAGGGCTTTTATTATCTTTTGGGCGACGTGGCCAGACTGCATTCCGCCGTGCTCACGTATGCGCGCGACTTTATGATCGATAAGGGCTTCACCTACGTGATCCCTCCCTTCATGATGCACGGCAACGTGGTGCAGGGCGTCATGTCCTTCCCCGAGATGGACGCCATGATGTACAAGATCGAGGGTGAGGACCTGTACCTGATCGGCACCAGCGAGCACACCATGATCGGCCGCTTCATCGACCAGACTCTGGACGAGGCCACTCTGCCCCTGACCCTGACCTCCTACAGCCCCTGCTTCCGCAAGGAAAAGGGCGCTCACGGCATCGAGGAGCGCGGCATTTACCGCATCCATCAGTTCGAGAAGCAGGAAATGATCGTGGTCTGCCGCCCCGACGAGAGCGCTGACTGGTACGAGAAGCTGTGGAAGAACTCTGTGGAGCTGTTCCGCAGCATGGAGATCCCGGTGCGTCAGCTGAACTGCTGCTCCGGCGACCTGGCCGACCTGAAGGTGAAGAGCTGCGATATCGAAGCATGGAGCCCCCGCCAGCAGAAGTACTTCGAGGTCTGCTCCTGCTCCAATCTGGGCGATGCACAGGCACGCCGCCTGCACATCCGCGTGAAGGGCAAGGACGGCAAGACCTATCTGGCCCACACCCTGAACAACACCTGCGTGGCACCTCCGCGTATGCTGATCGCCTTCCTGGAGAACCATCTGCAGGCCGACGGCACCGTGACCATCCCCGAAGTGCTGCAGCCGTATATGGGCGGCCTGAAGGTCATGGTCCCCACCCATAAGAAGAACTAAAACTGCACCGGGTTTTCCACAAGGCTCGGATAAATGGTTGAAAAATCCCGCTTTCTATTCAATGGAAAGCGGGATTTTTTGCGTATCTTCGTTTGTATTTTGGACGACATGAAAAAATATGATTTTTTTAAAAATATGTGTTGACAAAAGGGGTATCTGTGGGTATAATAATAGAGCACTGTTCAAGTGCACAAACAATATGTGGCGGTATAGCTCAGTTGGCTAGAGCATTCGGTTCATACCCGAAGTGTCACCGGTTCAAATCCAGTTACCGCTACCACATTACAGAGTTTCGCTAAGATAAGGGGGACGGTCGTCCGCAATAGTGGATGATGAAAGTCGGAGGTTTTAGCGAAGCTCTGTATTTCTAAGGCCCGTTGGTCAAGCGGTTAAGACACGGCCCTTTCACGGCTGTAACATGGGTTCGATTCCCGTACGGGTCATAAAAAAGCTCCTCAATCTTAGGATTGAGGAGCTTTTTTATGCAACCCGAACGAGGAATCGAAGGAACACGGCCGCCCGCAGACGGCAAAAAAGAGCCCGGTGGGCTCTTTTTTAGTGTTCGGGTCCCAATCTTCAGGAATGTCTACCGTGGTTGCTGTCGTCTGGGCACATCGGCACAAAGGCGTTTTTTTATTTGACCCATACGGGAATCAGAGCAAAAATCACCCCCGCCTGCACCATCCGGTAGGCGGGGGTTCGTTATGCAAGGAAGCAGATGATGTCGTTTTACGGTCTCTGGCCCATGCCGCCTTCCAGCGTCAGGGTCTCGCCGGACATATACTTGAAATCCGGCATGGCCAGCTGGACGCAGACACGGCCGATCTCCGTCTCAGCGTTGCCGTAGTGGCCCATGGGGGGCATCTTGACGTTGGCCTTGAAAGCGTCGGGGTAGGCGTCCCTGAACTGCTCGAGCTTGGCCGTCCATGCCAGCGGGCAGACCACGTTGACGTTGATGCCGTCTTTGCCCCACTCGGTGGCGGCGACGCGGGACATACCGCGGATGCCCTCCTTGGCGGCAGCATAGGCCGACTGGCCGAAGTTGCCGAAGAGGCCAGCGCCGGAAGCGAAGTTGATGACGCTGCCGTGAGACTCAGCCAGATAGGGGTAGCAGGCCTTCATGTAGTAGAAAGCGGCGTAGAGGCCGGAGTAGATGGCCAAATCGAACTGCTCGGTGGTGTGCTCGGCCAGCGGCACGCCGGAGGCCGAAGCCTGTGCATTGTTGATGAGCACCTGAATGCCGCCGAAGGTATCGACGGCCTGCTTGACCACATTTGCCACAGTGGCCTCGTTGTCGCCGCCCGCGCAGACATCGGCCTGCACGGTCAGCACCTTGATGCCGTAGAGGCTTTCCAGCTCCTGCTTGGCGGATTCCAGCTTCTTGACATTGCGGCCTGTGATGACGAGGTTCGCGCCCTCCTTGGCGTATGCGGTGGCGATGCCGTAGCCGATGGAGCCGCAGCTCCCATCCTTCAGAACAGCGCGCCCTGCGCCGGTAATGATGGCGGTTTTACCAGTTAAAAAGCCCATAAGTTGCAACCTCCTGTTTCGATGTCCCTCGGTGTTCTGCCGGGGGTCGTTCTATAGCTCGAGTATAGCAGAAAAGCGGAAAATTGTAAAATAGCGCTTTTGAATCGCTTTTTCTTTGCTTGAGAAATGGTTCAGCCGCTCACTCGCGGTATTTTTCCATCATTTCCTTTTGCAAAAAAAATACGGCCCTGCCAGGATGCATTTCAGCGTCCCGGCAGGGCCGTGCTTTTTTTTCAGTGCTGGTGGAGATACGTCAGAATATCTTCCGGCTTTGCGGCCAGAGCATCGGCACCGGCGGCGGTCAGCTCTGCTTCGCCCCGGAAGCCCCAGAGAACGCCCAGAGCGGGCAGACCGGCATTGTGTCCCGTAAGGATGTCTACGTCGCTGTCGCCCACGAAAAGGGTGCTCTGCGGGTCTGCGCCGAGGTCAGCCATCAGAGAGTAGACGCCGGCCGGGTCGGGTTTGGTGGGAATACCGGGGCGGCTGCCCCGCACCAGCGAAAAGCTGTCCGGGCCGAAATAGTGCTCGATGATCTTTCCACAAAAAGTGTCCGCCTTGTTGGAAAAAACGGCGGTCTGGACGCCCTCGGCCTTCAGCGCGGCCAGCAGTTCCAGGATGCCGGGATAGGGGGCCGTTTTGTCTTCCTTGTGGGCGTCATACCGGACCGAGAACTCGGCCAGCGTGGCGGCAAGCTGTTCGGGCGTCCGGGCGTTTTCCGGGGAAAAGCGCTCCACCAGCTTCGGGATGCCGTTGCCCACGAAGTGCTTGTAGGTCTCTACTGGAAAGGTCGGCCAGCCGTGCTGGGTGCAGACCCAGTTGGCCGCGTCGGCCAGGTCGTCGATGGTGTTCAGTAAGGTGCCGTCCAAATCGAAGAGAATGGTTTTTATCATGAGAATCAGACTTCCTTTTGTTTTATGTTTTCTGCTCCAAAGCGTTGAGACAGGGCGCAGCGTCCCGCACGGGGATGCTGCGCACCTTGAGCCGCACCTGCCCGGGCAGAGCCAGCGTCAGCGTCATGCGCTGGTAACGTGCCGCCCAGGGCGATTGGAAGGTGCGCAGGCAGACATCCGGGTGGAACACACAGATGCAGTGGAGATAAACACCCTTCTGCCGCCGCAGGGTGAACCGGCCCTCCCGGAGCCAGATGCCCTCTTTCAGCCAGCCCATCAGCCCGCCCGCCAGAAAGACGGCAAATACCGCCGTCGGGATGAGCAGTGTCCCCGTGAGGGCAGGCAGGACGCTGCGGGAGACCAGCACCAGCAGAAGGCACAGCCCGAACGGGATGCCGGCAGGCGCAAAGAAGACGGCGCTGCGGTGGGTGAGGTCGTGCCGGGTGTCGGGCGGCATCCGGAACTCGGGCAGCAGCTCCCGGAACAGCTCTTCCTGCCCGGAGCGGTAGACGAAAAGCGGCAGCTCCGGGCGGCAGCTGCCTGCCACCACGAATACCGGCCAGCGCTTCATGAGCCGGGCGATGGGGGAGACGCGGACGTCCGCGTAGCTGATCTCACGGCTCCGCACCCGGAACTCGAACCGGGAGAGCCAGCCGCCCCGGCTGCCCAGCTGGTCGGCAGTGTGCCAGACCGTATAATGGACGGTCTGGACAAAACTGCGGGCCAGACTGATGCCGAAGAGCGCCCCGGCCAGCACCAGCATCCACGCCGCCCCGGCGGGCAGCCAGTGGGCCGCGAACCGGACGAGGAGGTTCAGCCGGGAGAGGGCCACGGCCTCGGCGGTGAGAGGAAATGGTCGGCTCTGCCGGATGGCCAGATAGGTCAGCGCCAGCGTGGACAGACCGTTGGCACCCAAAACCACCAGCGCGGCCCGCTCGCCCCCGGCAGGGCGGTGGCAGACCGGGTCCCGGACCGGCATCAGGCGGTCAGCAAGCTCCTGCGCGTCTTCTTTGTGCAAATAAAGGGTGACGGCTCGCCTGGCAGGCTGGCCCACCGGGTAGAGCACCACCCGGCTGGCCCCGAGCAGCCGAAAGAAGAGCGGCCGCTCGATGGTCAGTGCGGCCAGAGCTTCGCCCCGGATGATGCGCTCCCGCTTGGAGATGAACGCCCACTGCAGCCGGAGCACACCAGCCTCATCCAGCGCCCAGCTGCTGGCTTCCAGCAGGATGGAGCTGGCCCCGCAGAGGAAGAGCAGAAGCGCGGCGTCCTGCCGCAGAGCTGTGAGCAGAGCGTTCAGGCTGAATTCCAGCAGGGCATTCGCCAGCGGCAGCAGGCAGACGACGACCGCCTTGCGCAGGAAGCGGAGGGCGGCGAGGGGGTGGTAATGCCGTTGTCGGGTCATGGTGCATCCTCCGCCAGAATGTGAGCCAAGAGCCCGGCCTGCTGGGCCGGGATGGCGGGCAGAAAGAGCTTCGCGCCCGGGGCTGCCACGATGAGCAGCGAGACGCCGCCCAGCCGCAGCAGGGGCGTCCGGAGCAGCCGGACGCTGGTAACGGCCCGGCGGGGAAGCACCTGCCGCACCGGCAGCGCAACGCCGGAGTAGACCGTTACGGTCTGTTCCCCCAGCACGGCGGCGAAGCTGCAGGCCCGCGCCCAGAGGCAGTAGACCAGAAAGCCCCAGAGCAGGCAGAAACCCGCTCCGGCGGCGACGCTCTGCCAGAACACGAAAGGCGCAGCGAACAGCCCCGGCACCGCCGCCCAGACGCAGAGGACGGCCCGGCCAGTGGGCGGGATGATGACGGCGGTGCGCCGCAGCTCCTGCTCCGTCACTTATCGCTGAGGCCCCAGGCCTCGGTCAGCTCGTGCAGGCTGTCGTCACGGGTCAGGCAGAGGATGTGGTCCCAGGGCAGCAGGATCGTGCTGCCGTGGGGGATGATGAACTCGGTGTCGCGGGTGATGCTGATCAGGATGGTGTCGCCCGGGATGGGGATGTCCATGACGGCCTTGCCCGCGTAGAGAAAATTCTCGGGCAGCAAGATCTCGTTCAGGCTGGCCGTGCCGCCGCCCAGAGAGAGGAGCTGGCGGATGGTATCCGTCTCGATCTCCCGCTCGAGGATGTGGCTCAGGTTGTCGGTGCCGCAGACCACGGTGTCCACGCCGAGGGTGTGGAGCAGTTCGCGGTTCTTGGGGTTGGAGGCCCGGGCCACGGTGCGGTCTACGCCGAACTCCCGCTTGGCGATCTGGCAGGCCACGAGGTTGTCTTCGTCAGAGCCGGTCACAGCCACAAAGGCGTCGCAGCTGGCGACGTCGGCGGTGCGCAGAGTGTCCACGCTGATGGAGTCGCCGCAGATGACCGGGATGTCCAGCATATCGGCCAGCATCCGGCATTGGCTCTCCACCGGCTCGATGATGACGATCTCGTGGTGATTGGCCAGCAGGCTCTGGGCCAGATACCGGCCCACACGCCCGCCGCCGGCAATACAAACTTTCATAATACTACCTCATTATACGAATGGTATCGGTTATTTGGCGAGAGAACGGAACACGGCCTGCTCGGTGAGGACGGTGGGGCAGATGGTGTCCAGTTCGTAGGCCTTGTGGTAGAGCACCTGCAGGTGGGGGTCGGAGACGCGGCAGATGACCTTTTCGCGCTGAAAGAGGCTCTTGGCGATCTGTGCGGCCATCAGGTTGAGGGAGTCGTCCTCGCTGACGGCGGCCACGGCATCGCAGTTCTCGATGCCGCCCTGACGCAGTACGTCGGGGTCGGTGGGGTCGCCCACAAGGGCGTTTCCGCTGAAGGTGTAGTCGTCGAAGGCGTCCAGACGCTTGAGCTGTTCAGAGTCCTTTTCAATGATGGAGATGTCGTGGCCGATGCGCTCCAGGTCCCGCACCAGCGATGCGCCCACCTGGTCGCAGCCGATTACAAGAATGTTCATGAAAATACCTCGCTGTTATAAAAATATGTTATATCTCGTTCAGATAGGAAAGCGGAAGGTTTGCTATTTTCGGCGAAGCCGTAAACTGGAGAAACGAGAAAAAAGCGTTTAGCGAAGCGGCTAGCTTTTTCCGTTTCGACTTCTCCTTTGGGGTCTGAAAGGGGCGAGTAGCCCCTTTCTCGTGGATCCAGCGCGTCGAAATCGCTGGTGGTTTTCTGGTTCTCTTTTGCCACCAAAAGAGAACATTAGTCTCCGATAAATCTACATCCCAGTATAGCATATTTTCCCCCGCAGATAAATAGAAAAGCTGTAGGGGATTCCAGAGATAAAATTTTTGAATTCCTGGTGCGCAGAGAGTCGGAATATGGTATACTGAAACAGTATGATGATAAGGATCACAAAAGCCCGTGCGGCAGGAGGAGTGCTTATATGTTTCTTGAGATCATCAAAGCGATTTTGATGGGCATCGTGGAGGGCATCACCGAGTGGCTGCCCATCTCGTCCACAGGCCATATGATCTTGCTGGAACAGGTGGTAAAGTTCAACGCCAGCGAGGAGTTCATGTCCATGTTCCGCGTGGTCATCCAGCTGGGTGCCATCCTTGCGGTGGTGGTGCTGTTCTGGGGCAGGCTGTGGCCCTTCGGCCTGCGGCATGGCCGCGTCATCTCCAAGCCCAGCGTCTGGCAGCTCTGGTTCAAGGTGGTCGCCGCCACCCTGCCGGTGCTGGTCATCAGCCCGCTGGACGACTGGATGGAGGCTCACTTCTATAACTACATCACCGTGGCCGCAATGCTCATCCTCTACGGTGTGCTGTTCCTCGTGGTGGAGAGCCGCCGCACTGCGCCCCACGTCACCCATCTGGAACAGATCACTTACCGTGACGCCCTCATCATCGGCGTCTGGCAGATGCTGGCCATCATCCCCGGCACCTCCCGTTCCGGCGCGACCATCGTGGGCGGCCTGCTGCTGGGCCTCTCCCGCGCCTGCGTGGCGGAGTTCACCTTCTACCTCGCCATCCCGGTCATGGCGGGCGCATCCCTGCTCAAGGTGCTCAAATTCGCCGTCTCCGGTGTCGCCATCACCGGCACCGAGGTGGCTGTGCTGGCGGTGGGCTGCGTGGTGGCCTTCGTGGTCAGCCTGGCGGCCATCCGCTTCCTGATGGATTACGTCAAGCGCCACAATTTCACCTTCTTCGGCATCTACCGCATCGCCCTCGGCCTTGTGGTGCTGGCTGTGGCAGTGGTGTCTGCAATGGTGTAAGATCGAACTCGGGTCTTCTGAGCCCCTCGCCCCGGCGAGGGGCTTTTCTTGCGCCTGTCCGTTCAGCGTGCTATAATATTTTTTCAGAGAGTATGAGCGCGGCAAACAGGAGCTGCGCACCTGAATTGTCAAAGAAAACAGGAGGAAAAACCGATGGAAGCATCGACCGTCTACTATACCGATTTCCGCTGTCCCGTAGGTACCAGCCTCACCGAAAAGCTGCGCCGCCTGTGCATTGCGGCAGGCATCAAGAACATCGACATGGAGGGCAAGTTCGTCGCCATCAAGATGCATTTCGGCGAGCTGGGCAACCTGGCCTATCTGCGCCCCAACTACGCCAAGGTGGTGGCCGACCTGTGCAAGGAGCAGGGCGGTATGCCGTTCCTGACCGACTGCAATACCCTGTACCCGGGCAGCCGCAAGAACGCCCTCGAGCATCTGACCTGCGCCCAGCTGAACGGCTTCTGGCCCATGACCACCGGCTGTCAGGTGATCATTGGTGACGGTCTGCGCGGCACGGATGAGGTGGAAGTGCCGGTGCCCAACGGCGAATACTGCAAGACCGCCAAGATCGGCCGCGCCATTATGGATGCCGACATCTTCATCAGCCTGACCCACTTCAAGGGCCACGAAGCGACCGGCTTCGGCGGGGCCATCAAGAACATCGGCATGGGCTGCGGCAGCCGGGCCGGCAAGATGGAGCAGCATTCCAGCGGCAAACCGAAAGTCAGCCGTAGCCGGTGCCGGGGCTGTCAGAAATGCCAGCTCAGCTGTGCCAACAACGGCATCTACTATGACAGCGAGGGGAAAGCCAACATTGATACGGAACACTGTGTCGGCTGCGGCCGCTGTATCGGCGCCTGCAACTTTGATGCCATCTATGCGCTGGAGGATAACGCGGTCACTGTTCTGGACCAAAAGATGGCGGAGTATACCCAGGCGGTCTGCTACGGCCGTCCCAACTTCCATATCAGCCTGGTACAGGATGTGTCGCCGGTCTGTGACTGCTACGGGTCCAATGACGCTCCCATGCTGCCGGATATTGGCATGTTTGCCTCCTTCGATCCGGTGGCTATTGATCAGGCCTGCGCAGATGCCTGTCTCAGGGCGCAGCCGTTGCCCAATTCTGTACTCAGCGATCATTTGAACTGTGACTGCCCACATCACCACGATCACTTCCGGGATGCCAACCCCAATTCTGAGTGGCGGGCCTGCCTGGAACACAGCGAAAAGATCGGCCTGGGTACCCGGGATTATGAGCTGATTGAAATGAAGTAACTCTATATACGTTTCGGATATGCGGGAAGTTCTTTCCCGCATATTTTTTCCCGCTCAGCATAGCTTTTTAGCAGCCGGTCATGCTTTGGAAGGGGAGAGCGGGAAATGAAATTGAAAAAAGCCCTTGGATTGGATCAGCTGCGAACCTGCGTATGTGTTACCATCGCCGGAGCAATTCTCCACGGCCTGTTTGATCTGTGGCCCAGTATTCTGACAGAATTTGCGGCGCCGGTGAACGAGAGTATCTGGGAGCATATGAAGATTGTGTTCTGGCCCCTGCTGGTGGGACTGCTGGTTCTCTATGGCGGAAAAAAACTTGCCAGCTCCCTAGCAACACTGCTGATGTGCAGCGGAGGGATGCTGTTGTTTGGCTGGATCTATCATATTGTTATTGGAAACACCTCCGGATTTACAGACATTGCGTTTTACGTGCTGCTGATGGCGTTGGGCTGTGTTTTACCTGCTTTTCTGGAAGTGCCCGAGACCTGGATGCCCTTGCTTTTGGGCGCGACAGTTTTGCTGGTGGGCCTGATGGTAACCTTTACGATCATGCCGCCGGATTTCCTTCTGTTCCACGATGCGTCACTGGTGGACGCATGGGTAGTATATCCCTATTGAGAAATCAAATCCAACCGGTGCTGGGCACAGGCGATTTTCCCCAAAAATGGGAGAAACTCGCCTGTGTCCATTGGTTGTGGTTGACGCGACGGAACAACGATGATACAATAAAGTGCTATGAAATTATGCAAACTGGGGTAGTGTATTATGTGGATTGCAGATGGCTGGAAAGACTATGAATTGCTGGATTGCGGCAGAGGGGAAAAGCTGGAGCGCTGGGGCAATAAGCTGCTGGTGCGACCGGACCCCCAGGCTATCTGGAACACTCCGCGGCAGATGCCAGGTTGGAAAAAGCCGGACGGCCGCTACCTGCGCAGCAGATCGGGGGGCGGCCACTGGGAAAAGGACAAGCTGCCCCAGCGCTGGCATGTCCGGTACCGGAATCTGACTTTCCAGGTGGGTCCGATGAACTTTAAGCATACGGGTCTGTTCCCGGAGCAGGCTGCCAACTGGGATTTTGCCAGCGACCGCATCCGATCTGCCGGGCGGGAGATCAGCGTGCTGAACCTGTTCGCCTACACAGGAGGAGCAACGGTGGCCTGCGCTGCAGCAGGCGCCAAAGTTTGCCATGTGGATGCCGCCAAAGGCATGGTGGCTTGGGCGCGGGAAAACGCCAAATGCTCCGGTTTGGAGCAGGCGCCGGTCCGGTGGATTGTGGATGACTGCGCCAAGTTTGTAGAGCGGGAGATCCGGCGGGGCAGGCGGTACGATGCCCTGATTATGGACCCACCCTCCTATGGCCGAGGGCCATCCGGTGAAATCTGGAAGCTGGAGGACAATCTGTATCCGTTCCTGGAACTGGTAGTCCAGGTGCTGTCCGATCGACCGCTGTTTATCCTGGTTAACTCCTATACCACCGGCCTTGCCCCAGGGGTACTGACCTATCTGTTGGATACGTTGGTGACCAGACGGTATGGTGGACATACGGATTCCCAAGAACTGGGCTTGCCGGTGACGGCGTCTGGCCTTGCGCTGCCCTGCGGTGCCACAGGGCGCTGGATGGCGGAACCGTGAAGAAAAAAGGAATGGTTGGCGTGGAAGCAAAAGCGGAAAAAAAGAACATTATCGACATAGAGCATGTCACCTTTTCCTATGCTGGCGAAGAGGGAGAACAGCCTGTCGA
>OMGY01003288.1_pt1 | contig 11065 bp, 7 predicted proteins | sample 1674461 | NCBI WGS metagenome assembly OMGY01 (sample SAMN05578579, study PRJEB25193) | human gut metagenome | biome: Human Microbiome; feature: human-associated habitat; material: feces | host: Homo sapiens | place: USA:Birmingham
AAAAATAACTAAAAATAACAAGAGCCTTGAAGAATCTATTTACGAACTTTTTTAATTTCGACTACTATATATTATTCATCGATAAATTTTAAATATTAAAAATACTCATATCCATTGGATATGAGTATTTTTAATATTTAAGACAAATCACTGTAATAATACATACAATTAGTCCATTTATTTTTTTATTCTACTTAATGTAACAACTGCCTCAGCTCTTGTTATATTATTCTTCGGTCTAAATGTATTATCAGAATATCCATTCATATATCCTTGCTCTAATACACCTTCTACTGAATTCTTTGCCCAAGTAGACACATTTGTAGCATCTTTGTATTTATTTAATTTATCATAATTATCATCTTCTATTTTTTTGTAGTTAGATATTATTTTTGCTGCTTGTTCTCTTGTTATTGGCTCATTTGGTTTAAATGTATTATCAGGATATCCATTTATCACTCCATAAGTAACAGCTATGTCTATTTCATCTTTTGCCCAATGTGTAGACGTATCCTTAAATGTTTTACCACTTTTTTTATTCAATCCAAAGTACTTATTGAATATTTTTATAAATTCAGCTCTCGTTATAGAGTTATTTGGTCTAAATGTATTATCTTGGTATCCATTTATATATCCATTACTTATAAAATCTGTGATAGTTGACTCTGCCCAATGTTTATTTATATCATTAATTGCTATAGGATTTTTTACTGTCACATTACATGTTGCCACCTTAGTTCCATCTTTTGTTTTTACCGTTATTGTTGCACTTCCTGATGATACACCTGTTACTTTTCCTGTTGTATCTACTGTAGCTACGTTTGTATTGCTACTTGTCCATTCCACATCTTTATTTGTTGCATTGCTTGGACTTATTGTTGCTACTAAACTTTCACTAGCTCCCGTTACTAAATTCAGTGCTGTTTTGTTTAAAGTAACTCCTGTTACTGATATTACTGGATTTTTTACTGTAACATTACATGTTGCTACTTTAGATCCATCTTTCGTTTTTACCGTTATTGTTGCACTTCCTGCTGATACACCTGTTACTTTTCCTGTTGTATCTACCGTAGCTACGTTTGTATTGCTACTTGTCCATTCTACATCTTTATTTGTTGCATTACTTGGACTTATTGTTGCTACTAAACTTTCACTAGCTCCTATTGTTAAATTCAGAGCTGTTTTGTTCAAGGTAATACCTGAAACTCCAACTATTTGTCCTGTATTTAATTTTTCTAATTGTCTCGATTTAATTAATAATTTTTTTGATGCAGTTGGATTAATTGCAACATACGCTTTATTATTACTTATTTTAAAATCAAGTTTACTTAAATTCTCGTCTGATACATTTAATCCTTCTTGTACCCATTTATCACCATTAATTTTTTTAACTATTGAACAACCCTTTACGCTATCAACATAAGCTACATACGGTATTTTACCATTAACATCTATAAGTAAATTTGTTACTTCACTTCCACCAACATCTTCTCCAAGTTTAGTCCATTTGTTATTTTCATAAACATGAACTTGCGAAGAGTTTGTTCCATTTACAAAAGTAGTTGCAAGGTATAATTTTTTATCAGTTACCTCAATAACAGCTCTTGATGCTGATAAATTTATCCCCTCTATATTTTTCCAAGTATTATTTTCATACTTCTGTATGAAAACTTTATTATTCTGTAAAAAATCTGTATATGACACATATACATTTCCGTTACTCTCACTTAAAGAAGGTTCTACTACATACCCTGTATGTATATTGTTTCCAATGCATTCAAACTTATTTGTATTTGAATTTAATTTAAATACTTTTAAATACGCCTTACCTTCATTCATAAATGTTGTCTTACCATTTGTAATTGCAATATATACTCCATTATTAGTTGCAATCATATCTGAATACTGACTTAAATCGCTTGTTAGAGTTTGCACAGTTTCCCATTTATTATTCGTAAATTTTGCAACTATACTTTTATAAGCAGAATCATGATATAAAACATATGGTGTATCATTGTACACTGTAATTGTTGGGTTATTTCCTTTATTATTTATTATACTATCTCCTAAACTAACCCAATTTGAACCATCAAACATCTTAGCTTTTAACTTATTATCCTCATTATATACTGTATAAACTTTATCTCCAACTACATCCATATCAATATCATTGTTTGTTCTATTTGATACTTCTTTATTTCCTACTACATCCCATATATCTAGATTTGATGTATCTGTAAATTTAACATCAAAAGTGATTTCTTCTCCTGCATTTGAAACATTCTCTATAACTATTCCACTATTTTGCCCGTTAGAATAAGTTATTGCTTTGTCACTTATTTTTTTACTAAAATCAGAACTACCATAAGTTGTTCTTCCAGATTCTTTAGATAAGAAAGCTTCTGATAATTTTCCATTACCATCACCTTCTCCTGTCTCACCTGGTCTAAATACATAAATATAATCTTTGTTACCATGATAGTTCGAAGTTTCTTCTGTATTTACTCTATAAATTATTAAGCCACTACCTGGTATTTTTTCATCAAGCTGATCTTTATATGGTGTTCCAGCTTTTCTATACTCAACAACAAAAAACTCTTTTTCTGAAATAGGAGTTTTTAAAATTAAAGCTTGATTATCACCTGAATTACTTGAAGGCTTTAATGTGTATGTTCCATTTTGAGTTATAGTATCTATCGATATCCATCCAGATATGGCACTTCTTAAATAAGATAATGGGTACTGAACAAATGATGAAACACTAGCCATTATGTCCCATCCTCCAACTGGTGCACCAGTTCCTCTTGAACGATATAAATCTGGGTAACCTATTGAGTGCATAAATTCATGTATAAGTACTCCTCTTTCCCTTAATACAGAGTCAATCAAACCATATGAGCTATGTATATTGTAGTTATTTACTTTTTTACCGTTTACTTCTGTTGCACCATTATGATTAGCTTTATGTGCCCAAAGCACATCACCATCTTCACCCTTTTTTGCACCAAAAATAAATATAACATTATCAACATATCCATCATTATTCATATCAATATTGTAACTTGGGTCTACAGGAACATTTTCAAGTACATTTGATATTAATTCAGTTTCGTTACTATTGTTATAGTAACTTCTATTATTCGGTAATCTATATGGTGTTATTTTTCCATTTTGTTCTTGTGGAAAGTAATTATGCACATTCATTTGATTATAAGATATAATTTTTATATAGTTACTTAATGAAGTATCCTTATTTCCATCAAACATATCTTTAACCTTATCAACTTTGCCATCCATAAAATTTGAATTGCTATCTTTAAAATCAACAAAATAAACTACATTTGCAATATGCTCAGTAGGTTTATTCAAAACAGCTGCATTTGCTGTTATACTTACATCTAAGCACATAATTAATGCTAAAAAAAGCGCCATTATTCTTTTTATCACCTTTAATATTCCTCCAATATATTTTTTATTATAAGTACTATAAATAATAAATTTTTAATTTATTTTCTAATATTATATATTAAATAATATAGTTTTTTCAATGATATTGTAGGTTATTTTGTCGAATTTTGTAGTTTGTTTTTAAAAATAGTAACATAATCTATCATTTTAATATATTTTCAATTAAATAATAAAAACTCCTAAAAGTAAATTTACTTATAAGTACCTTTCATTATCTAAAATTTATATCAAAAGGCTATATTAAAAACAACGTAATTCTAATTAAAGTATGCAATTTATAAATTGTTAAAATAAAAAAATTGCTTTATTAATGTCCCTCAAAATGTTCATCAGAAGGAAAATTTAACAGCATTTTATAATACTTAGTTTGACAAACTTAAGGAAGATACTCTAAATGACTAGTAATTCATCATGTACTTTTTAGCTTAATTCTTACTATATTTAATCTTAACTTTCTAATTTATATTTCATATTTTATGTCTTTATAAAATCAATTTATTGCAATAAAAAAACACATTGATAAAATTATCAATGTGTTTTTCGTGGATTTCAATGGTGGAGACGATTCACAAGAATCATACCCACAATTAACTTATACTCAACTTTATAATAAATGCCTAATAAAACTTCACATTCATTTATAGCTTATTTAAAATGCTATACGTCTAGCATTACAATAAATATACTCTAGCTATACTAAGTATATGTATAATCTATCTGAATATATCACACTTTAGTATTAATCATTAACGAAACCTCTGCACCAACTTTGTCTTCTCTATTTTTTAAGATTACAAAACCACCATGCTTTTTAGCTACGGATTCTGCAATATACAATCCCATACCATAATGTTCTCCAACTTTTCTTTCATTTGCTTCCATATAAAATTGACTTGTGGCATTTTTGAGTCCACCCTCAGTAAATCCTCTACCAGAATCCCTTATAGTAAATATAAACATACCTTCCTTCTCACTTACTACAAACTCAATCTCACTTTTTGTAGGTGAATAGTCAACTGCATTTGACATTATGTTTACAATAGCTCTCATTAAGAGTTCTTTATTCCCTATAATTATTTTTGTTTTATAACTCATCTTATTAGAAACTGCTATGCTTTTTAATGAACACAATGCGTAAAGTTCACATTTTAATTCTTCTACAAATTTATCTATGTCAATAGCTTCTTTAGTTTCATTTTTTTCTAAAGGTGATTTTGATATATCAATTAATATAGATATATATTTTTCAACTTTATCTGCATTATTAATAATGTAGTCTGTAAACTCCCTATCCTCTTGACATAGTTGACTCTCCTTTAAAAGTTCTGCATTTCCTTTTATTATAGTTATTGGTGTTTTTATATCATGAGCTAGAGCACATATTTGATTTTTCTTTTCCTTTTCCATATGCCACTGCATCATTAACGATTCTTTTAAGGCTATTTTCATATTTGAAATGGAAATTAATACTTCATTAAATTCTTTCACATCACTATTTTTCACTTCAAAATCTAAGTCTTGATTCATTATTTTCTCAGTTGATAATTTAAGAGGATACAATTCTTTTTTTAATTTTTTACCAAACTGTATTGCTATGATAAGTGCTATAAATATAAATCCTGTTAAAAATACAACTATTAATAGTTTTTCTGGGTATGGTATTAAGTCATGCAGTATCCTTGATGTAAAGTGTGCTTTAATATCATATCCAATTATACAAGTTCCATCTTTAAAGATTATTTTATCGTAAACATATTTACTGCTGAATTTTTCCCCATTTAAATATTTATTTATATTCTTTGTTTCATCTTCATTAGTGTTTGCTTTAACCACTTTATTTTTATTATCAAAAAAAATGTAATTACTTGAATAAGGTATTTTACTTGAATCAAACTTCAAACCTTGCTTTGCTTCTAGTTTTAATTTTTCTACTTGATTTTCCATATAGTTAGCAGGCTTTATTATATCCTTATTAACAGAAATATTAATAAAAGCTACTAATGAAAAAATCCATATTATGCTTAAAATACAAAAACTAATCAAGTATCCTAAAAATATCATGTACAGACTTTTTCCTCTTTTTATATCCATTTGTATCCTATCCCCCAAACTGTTGTGATGGGGCTTTCTATATACTTAGTAAGCTTGGCACGTATATTTTTTATATGTTCTCTAATGCAGCTACTGTCACTATCTTTATCAAATCCATAAACTTCTATAAAAATTTGTTCTAATGTGAAAACTTGTCCCTTGTGTCTTGCTAAATACTCACAAATTTTATATTCACCTTTTGTAAGTAGTATTTTTTCATCATTAAAATATATTTCTTTTGATTTCAAGTTAAATTTTAATTCATTTGTTGATAAAACTTGTTGTTTTTCTCTATGTTCTCTTCTGAGATGAGCCTCTACTCTTGCCCTTAATTCCAAAATACTAAAAGGCTTTTTTATATAATCATCTGCACCTATAGAAAATCCTTCTAGTATATCTTCCTCCATCGTTTTGGCAGTTATGAAAATTATTGGACAATCAACTTCATCTCGAATATATCTACATAAAGTAAATCCATCTACGGTTGGCATCATTACATCTAATAGTATTAAATCAAATTTATTAAGTTCTTCTTTACTAATATCTATTGCATTATTTCTTACAGTAACTGCGTATCCCTGCTTTTTCAATGCACTTTTTATCAAATTACAAATCTCAATCTCATCATCAACTACTAAAATATTTATACTATTCATAAATACTCCTTGCTCTAATAATTTTCTCTGTTCCCTTCCCAATGATTACTAAATATTAATTGTGAAATAAAAGTTATAGCTATAAATATTATCATTATAAATATACCTTGTATTATCTCACTATTTTGAATTAATATATTTTCCTTATACAATATAAAGTAAGAAGATAATCTCATTGAATATGCCCAAGGTATCACTTGCCATATTCCATCTCCTAAACCAGTTAACATCAGTGCTGAAATAAGGCTTCCAATTATTCCAATTCCAATTGATGCACCTTTGCCAAAATAAAATACTACTAAATATTGTATCATATATAAAAGTATGTTACTTGAGAATACTATCAAAGTTTCTTTATAATAAAAACTTATCTCTATAGAGTCATTTCCCATAATATAAAACATAATTCCAAAACCTAATATTGCTATAAGTGTTGATACTAACCCTAAAATAATTATTGATATTAACTTGCTAAAATGGGGAAGGTATTTTTTATTCGGAGTAGTTAAAAAGTATTGAAATCCTCCACATTCTTCTTGTTCATATACCATATTCAATATAATAGATATTATTAAAGGAAATGACATTGAAATAATTTGAATATATGAAATAACTTTATCCAATTCATTCCATGGAGAAACTGAATAGTACGATAAAAAAGGTATCATAGCTAACACTGGAATAATAAAATGCACTTTAATTATTTTTGAATGATAAAATTTATAGAAATCTATCTTTATATAATTTATAAAACTTGGCATAGTTAAACCTCCTGTTTTTCAAACCATTTTGCAGTTAAATATGACGTGACAATATAAAGTGTAATAGTTACTAATACACCTATTAATATAACTTTTATATCAAATGGATAAGCTCCAGCCTCAACAGATAAACCATTTGGCATAACTCTTATTATATAGCACATAAGTTTTGATGGTATCGCAAATGGAATCCACCATATTGGTGTTAACGCTAATAGTATGCCACCAAGAAAATTGCATAAAATACTAATAATTATAGTAAATCCAGTACTAAATTTCATGGTTAAGTACATCAGTACCGGTATTTGCCACGAGAACGTTATAAATAATATTGTAGATGCTAATAAACTATTTTGAACTTGAATAGCAGTTTCAAATATAAATCCCATAATTGTTATTACTACGAAAAACACTAAACAACTTAACCCTAAATACATAGTACTGATAATAATTTTAGAATACCAAATTTTTTGTTTATCCACTATAACACTAAATAATCCATTGAATTTTCTTTTCCTATCATTAGATATAATAAATGAACATATCATAGTAAAACTTCCTGGTAATATCAATGTATACCACCAGTTATACGCACTTTTTTGTATATAGTATCCTCCCATTAATACAAAAGCTATTGCTATACTTACTAATGGAGCTAAATATATTAATTTTTTTTGAAAAGTATGCTTTTGTTTTAAGTGCTCTGATTGTAGTATTTTATTCATATTTAGTACCTGCCTTTTTAACAACTTCTAAAAATAACTTTTCTAAATCTATATCCTCTTGAACCTTTTCTTGATACCAAAGTTGACCATTTGCAATTATTCCTATATAATCTGCAATTTGCTCTACTTCAGATAAAATGTGGCTAGATATGATTACTGTTATTCCTTTTTTGGGAAATGATTTAATTAATTCTCTTAAATCTCCTATGCCTATTGGGTCTAATCCATTGGTAGGCTCATCTAAGATTAATAGTTTTGGATTATTTAATAAAGCTATTGCAATTCCTAGTCTTTGTTTCATTCCCATTGAAAATTTGCCTGCTTTTTTGTTTCCTGTATTTGTAAGGTTAACAATTTCTAGAACGTCTTCAATTCTTGAATCTGGTAAGTTGTATAATAGTGTACGTACTTTTAGATTTTCTCTTGCGGTTAGGTTTTCATATATTGGCGATTGCTCTATAAGTGAACCTATTTCTAATAAGTCATTTCTTGACCATGGTTTTTCTTTGTATATTATTTCTCCTGATGTAGGATTTATCATTCCTGTAAGCATTTTAAGTAATGTTGATTTTCCAGCTCCATTTGGGCCTAGTAATCCATATATTGAATTCTTTGGTACTAGTAAAGATATATCTTTATTTACTTCTTGTTTTTTATAGCTTTTATTTAAATTTTTTGTCTGTATCATATATTTCATAAAAAAACATCCCTTCTACTTTTTGATTTAATAAAAGTATAAAGAATGTTTATAAGGATTTTATAAGGATTAGTATTTTTTATACTATAAATAAAAAAACACATTGACTATTATATCAATGTGTTTTTCGTGGATTTCAATGGTGGAGACGAATCGCAGAGATCTTATCCACGATTAATTTAATCTATCAAGCTTTCTTTTATTTCATTTAAATAACCTTGTCTTACAAACCAAAAGTATATAAATAAAACTATAAAGAAGCTTCCCATTACTAAAAAGGCTGATGATACCACTTCCATATTAAATGAGCTTTTTAGTGCAATTAAAGCAAAACTTGAATGAACTACTGCAACTAGATAAGGAATTAAAAATAATATGCCGATCTCTATTGTTGATACTTTTTTAATTTCATTGTATGTTAAACCTATCTTATTTAATTTAGCATATTTTTTCTTGTCTTCTATACAATCTATGTATATTTTATTGTATAAAAAACTACTAGAAGTAACAAAGAATATTAATCCTATAAATATAGCTAAAAATAGTACAGTAGAATAAACTATTTTACAAAATTCTAATACCGATGCTTTTGACAAAAATTTATATGGCTCAGTTTCAAGCTCTTTTTCATAAAGTTCTTCAAACTTTTTACATACTGGTAATGTATCCATATAATTTTTTGTATTTATAGCTGTAAAATAATCTATAGTACAACTATTATTCAAACTATCATAATAATTATCTTTTACAACATACATATCATAATAAGCTGGCATAATAGACTTTTCTACTTGTCCTATTACCTTTAAATTCTTATTATTAATTACTAATGTATCACTTTTCTTTTTATTCTCTAATAAAGTTAAATATATTGCTTCGTTTTCATTTATGTTAATAGTATTTAAATCTAGTTCATTAGCTAATTCAATATACTTAGATTCTTTCATTAGCTTTACATTTTTATTATTTTTATCAAGGTAAACTGTTTTTATTTCGCCATCTATTTTATTATATAAAATATTATCCTTGCTTAATTCCCTCTCTATAAACTGTATTCTATCTTTATATTTATTTAAGTTTACAGTTATATTGCTATTTATTCCATCTGTTAAAGTAGCATAATGTATTGCCTGAGGATAAGACATTCCAACTTGACGAGTAATATCCTTCCAAAATGAATATATAGTTCCTATTGCAGTAAATGCTACTGCTGAAGTAATAGTTATTAAGAAAAACATTCTAGTGTTATCTTTGATTTTATAATATAAATTTGATATCCATAATATGTTTATATTTTTCTTATATAATAGTTCTATACTTCTAGCTTTTTTAATTAAAAATACACTAAGCTGAGAAAAGAACAAGTAAGTTGCAACTATTATCATAAATGTTACTGGCGCTATTCTAATCGTTAAATTTGATTTCGTAACAGTTGTTGCTAAATAATATCCTACTACAAATAAAACTACACATAATGTTGCAAGTAACCAAGAAGCTTTTGGTTCACTTTTTGGTGCTTGTGTACCTTTCAATAATTTTAATACTTTATCCTCTTTAATTACAAAGTTAATAAATATTGAAATAACTATTGAAAGAAATAAAAAATACATTATAGTTAATATAATTGAGTTAGTTGGTATATAAAATTTTAAAGGTTCTATTTCTAATACTTTAGATATTGATATTAATACAACCTTAGAAAAAATTAATCCAACCACAACCCCTATAAATGATGCCAATATATTTATTACTAGGTTTTCTATAAATATTAGCTTTACTACTTGTTTTTTAGATATTCCAATAGTGTAAAGTATTCCAAATTCTTTATATCTGCTTTTTAAGAATACACTTACTGAGTAAAATACAAAGAAAAAAAGAAATACATATGCAAGTAAAGAAGTTACTTTAATCATCATAATAAGATAATCATCAAATTCTGTAGTATCTAATTTAGGATGACTTATAAACATATTAAAAGAAAATAATAATCCTGAAGATATTAATATACTTAAGAAGTATCCTAAATAAGACTTTATATTTCTTTTTACATTATTTATTCCAAAGTTTATAAAATTCATTATTTAGTACCTCCTAGTAAAGAAAGTACATCCATTATTTCTTGATAAAACTTAATTCTATTATCTCCTTTATAAATTTCATTATAAATTGTTCCATCTTTTATAAATAAGATTCTATTGCAGTAACTAGCAGCTAATGGGTCATGAGTTACCATCATAGTAGTTACATTTTTCTCTTTATTTATCTTTTCTAACAACTCCATTACATTTTGAGCTGATTTTGAATCTAAGTTTCCCGTTGGTTCATCTGCAAGTACTATTGATGGATTATTTATTAATGCTCTAGCAATCGCAGTTCTTTGTGCTTGTCCTCCTGATACTTCAAAGGTTCTTTTATTTAATAACTCACTAATGCCTAGTATTTCTGATACTTTATTTAATCTTAGTTGTTGTTCTTTTAAATCTATATTATCTAAAGTTAAAGGAAGTACTATATTTTCTCCTACTGTTAAAGTATCTAATAAATTAAAGTCTTGAAATACAAAACCCAGTTCTCTTCTTCTAAATAATGCTAAGGAATCACCTTTTAATTTTTGAGGTTCTTTTCCTTTTAGTATAATGGTTCCTGACGTTGGCTTATCTATCGTTG
>OMGY01003297.1_pt1 | contig 11031 bp, 8 predicted proteins | sample 1674461 | NCBI WGS metagenome assembly OMGY01 (sample SAMN05578579, study PRJEB25193) | human gut metagenome | biome: Human Microbiome; feature: human-associated habitat; material: feces | host: Homo sapiens | place: USA:Birmingham
GGCAAAAGTCTTTGCCAATTAAGGGCTTTTAGTTTATAATTAAATAAATACAAATTTTTGAATTTATACGGAGGTAGGAACATGAGCTATCAGGAAGAGCTCAGGGCACTGGCCCTTTTGCGCAGCCAAAGGCCGCAGGGAGCGCTTCAGCGCATTAATTCCCTTGTGGAGCCTCAAAGCTTTGTGGAGCTGGAGGCTTTTTGCGGCGAGGAGGCTTCGGGAGAAGGACTGCGCGCCGGCTATGCGGTTATAGACGGCCGCTCGGTGTTTATTTATGCCCATGAGCATGACGTTCTCAAGGGCGCGCTGGGAATGAACCAGGCGCGTAAGCTGGCACGGCTCATAGATAAAGCCGTAAGCACGGGCGCGCCCATTATAGGGATTATTAATTCCAACGGCGCGCTTTTAAATGAAGGGCTGGATGCGGCTGAGGGTTACGGGCTGATAATCAAGGCCGCGTCTAAGGCGTCGGGCAAAGTGCCCCATATAGTTATCCTTGACGGGCCGGCCGCGGGCGCGACGGCGCTCTATGCGGCATGTGCCGACTTTGTAATTGTTAAGAAAGATGCTTCTTTAAGCGCTTCGCCTGCGGGCAGCGTTAAGGCAGACGCTAACGCCGCCCTTGCTTCGGGTGCGGCGGCGCTGTATGCCGAGGACGAGGCTCAGGCCGCTTCATTAGTGCGCGGGCTGCTGGGCTTTTTGCCTGATAACGCGCATTCTCCGGCTGAAACTCTTTATTATGACGACATAAACCGTCTTTGCCCCGAACTGGAGGAAATGGCGGAGCAGGGAAGCCTGGACGGACGGAAAATTATCAGCTCAATAGCGGATAACGGCGTATTTATGGAACTGTATAAAGAGACGGCCCAGGACCATATTGCCGGATTTATTTCCCTTGACGGGCTAAGCGCCGGCGTTATAGCCTGCTTTGGGCGTATTTCTGAAATGGGCGCGCGCAAGGCTAAATGGCTGGTTAATTTCTGCGGCGCGTATAATATGCCCGTAGTTGTTTTGGCTGATTCGGAGGGCTTTGTTGTGAGCAGTGAAGCTGAGAAGAACGGCCTGCTCTCTCAGGCCGGCGGTCTGGCTATGGCCCTGGCTTCACATCCCGCCCCTGTAATAAGCGTAATCTGCGGGAGCGCCATAGGCAGCGCGTATATAACCCTTGCGGCCAAGGGGTGCGCCGATTTGGTCTATGCCTGGGCGGGTGCGGCAATTGGTCTTATGACTCCCAAAGCGCAGATAGCTATGCACAGCGAGGCGCTTAAGGACAGCCAGGATCCGCTTCAGGATCGCAAAAAGCTGGAAGAGCAATTTGCCTTGGAGCATATGAGCGCCATAGAAGCGGCTAAGGGCGGCTATATAGACCAGCCCATAGAGCCGGGCTACACCCGCATGCATATAATAGGCGCGCTTAACGCGCTTTCGGGCAAGCGCGGCGTATCCCCGTTTGAGCGCGCGTGCGTGCCCCGCTTTTAAGGAGGTAGCTTATGTTAAGTGCTTTAGGCGACGCTCTTAAGGTTACTGTTTTCGGCATGGCGATAGTTTTCGTTATGCTGATAATCATAATTCTTGCCGTTAAGTTTATAGAGCCTGTGAGAAGATTCTTTGCAGGGCTGTTCAAGCGGGACAAACAAGAAAGCTCTCCCGCCAAAGGGGACAGCGCTGGCTCCAACGCAAATACGGCCGATCCGGGAACGGGCGCGGTTGACGGGCAGAGCCGGGCCGTGCAGGTTTTTGAAGGAAATCAGTCTTCAGCGGCGGAGTGGTCTGCGCAAAATGCGCCGGGCGCTCCCGACGGAGCTGTCGTGGCTGCAATAATAGCCGCCGTTCAGGCTTCTTCGGGCCTGAGCAGCCGCCAGTTCGTACTTCGCAGTATACGCAGAAGTTCCGCACGGCGGAACAATAATATATTCTAGGAGGTATATCACCCATGCGTAAATTTATAGTTCAGGTAAACGGTGTTCAATATGACGTAGAAATAGAAGAGATAGGAGGGGCTCAGGCTGCTCCTGCCGTTCCCATTCCCGCGGCTGCTCCCGCTGCAATGGCTCCGGCTCCAGCCGCTGCTCCTGCCCCTGCTCCGGCGGCTCCCGCCACGGCTGCTCCTGCCGCTCCTGCGCAGAGCGCTCCGGCGGCTGCTCCGGCTCAGTCCGCTGCCGGAGGCGTTATGGGAGGGGAAACAATTAACGCCCCGCTGCCCGGTACCGTGCTGGATATAAAGGTTTCGGCCGGCCAGAATGTGAACAAAGGGGATATCCTCTTTGTGCTTGAGGCCATGAAAATGGAAAATGAAATTCTCGCCGCTCACGACGGGGTTATAGCCTCGGTAAACGTGGAAAAGGGCGCCGCCGTAAATTCGGGAGACGTGCTGGGCTCCTATAAATAAGGGAGGAGTTTGTTAATGATGCTGAGACTGCTTGAGGCGTCGGACGGCATTAATCTGTCAGAGGCGTTTAATAAGCTTATACAGGACACGGGTATCGCAGCAATAATTCAGGATCCGCGCTATCTTATCATGATAGCGATTTCCTGCTTCCTGATTTATCTGGCCGTAGTTAAAAAATTTGAGCCGCTGCTGCTGCTGCCCATAGCCTTCGGCATGCTGCTGGTCAATCTCCCCCTGGGCGGGCTGATGACCGCGCCTGAAGGCGGGGACCTGCGCTCAGGCGGACTGCTTTATTATCTGCACCTGGGCGTAGAGGCGGGTATTTATCCCTGTCTTATATTCGTGGCCATAGGCGCCATGACTGATTTCGGCCCGCTTATAGCTAATCCCAAGAGCCTGCTTTTGGGCGCTGCGGCGCAGGGCGGCATATTTATTACTTTTATAATTGCCCGCCTGCTGGGCTTTGACTTTGCCGAATCGGCCAGCATAGGCATAATAGGCGGCGCGGACGGCCCCACGGCTATCTTCCTTACCGGACGGCTGGCCCCGCACCTTCTGGGCGCAATATCGGTGGCGGCGTATTCGTATATGGCGCTTGTGCCTTTTATTCAGCCGCCCATTATGAAGCTGCTTACTACAAAGAAGGAACGCAGCATAGTTATGGAGCAGCTCCGGCCGGTATCCAAGACGGAAAAAATACTCTTCCCTGTTATAGTGGCTATAGTTATAATTCTGCTCCTGCCTTCTACCGCTCCCCTTATAGGCTGCTTAATGCTGGGTAATCTTATACGGGAGAGCGGCGTATGCGAGAGATTGAGCAAGACGGTGCAGAACGAGATGTGCAATATCGTCACCATCCTTTTGGGAGTAAGCGTGGGCGCGACTGCCAGCGCCGATACATTCCTGACCTGGGAGACCTTAAAAATCATAGCGCTGGGCTTGGCGGCTTTTGCTTTTGCTACGGCCTGCGGCGTACTGCTGGGCAAGCTTATGTGCTGGATCACCAAGGGCAAAATTAATCCCCTTATCGGAGCGGCGGGCGTTTCGGCTGTCCCGATGGCCGCGCGTGTTGCTCAGAAGGTGGGACAGGAGGAGAATCCGGGCAACTTTTTGCTTATGCACGCAATGGGCCCCAACGTGGCGGGCGTTATAGGCTCGGCTGTGGCCGCCGGCGTGTTCATGTCCCTGTTCGGCTGATTGGGTTTTAAAGCGCTTATGCGGACTTTTCCTGCCGAAAGCATTTTTCCCCCGGGCGCCGGCCGCGTTTTAAGGCGGCCGCTCCCGGACGGACGGGCTCCGGGCACAGATAATTTGCCGGGACCAAGTGAAAGGAAGAAAATGCCGGCGGGGTTTAACTGCCGGGAGCGGGGTACGGTCAGAGAGCGCTGGTAAATTTGGACTGCCGGGACCGGAAAAAGGTCGCCGGGTGCGGAAAATGCCATTGAAAAACGGATAGAGTTTTTCTGCACGGACAAAAAGGGCGGACGGCAGATTTATCCGCAGCGCTCTGCTGCGAGTGAGGATATATTTTAGAAAGGAATTTAAGAGATATGGCCAAGGTTTTAATTACCGATACTATATTGCGGGACGCGCACCAGTCCCAGGCGGCTACGCGCATGCGCCTGGACGAGATGCTGCCCGCCGCGGCAATGCTGGACAGCGTGGGATATTATTCCCTTGAATGCTGGGGAGGCGCTACTTTTGACGCCTGCCTGCGCTTTTTGAACGAGGACCCCTGGGACCGCCTGCGCGCGCTTAAAAAGGCAATGCCCAACACCAAGCTGCAGATGCTTTTCAGGGGACAGAATATTCTGGGCTACAAGCATTACGCGGACGACGTCGTAGACATGTTTGTTAAAAAGTCCATAGAGAACGGCATAGATATTATCAGGATATTTGATGCGCTGAACGATTTGCGCAATCTGGAGCAGGCGGTCAAATCCTGCAAAAAATACGGCGGCATTGCCGAATGCGCTATAAGCTATACGTCCAGCCCTGTGCACACGCTGGATTATTTTGTGGATCTGGCCTGCCAGATGGAGCAGATGGGCGCGGACAATATCTGCATTAAGGATATGGCCAACCTTTTGCTGCCCTATGATGCGTATACGCTGGTAAAGCGCATCAAGGAGAAGGTGAGTGTGCCCATACATCTGCACACCCATAACACAACGGGTACGGGAGATATGACCCTGCTTAAGGCCATTGAGGCGGGCGTGGACATTGTGGATACTGCCCTTTCCCCCTTAGGCAACGGCACCAGCCAGCCCGCTACCGAGCCTTTAGTGGCCACCCTTAAGGGCACGGAATATGATACCGGCCTGGATCTGAACCTGCTCAGCGAAATAAGCAAGCATTTCCGCAAGGTGGCCGACCGTTTGGAAAAGGACGGCTGGCTGGACAAGAAGGTGCTGAGGGTGGATACCAATACACTGCTCTACCAGGTGCCCGGAGGCATGCTTTCCAACCTTATCGGCCAATTAAAGCAGGCGGGCAAGGAGGATAAGCTTATGGACGTGCTTGCGGAGGTGCCGCGCGTACGCGAAGATTTCGGATATCCCCCCCTTGTTACGCCCACCAGCCAGATTGTAGGCACGCAGGCGGTGTTCAACGTAATTGCCGGCGAGCGCTATAAAATGGTAACAAAGGAGTCCAAGGGCCTGCTTCGCGGGGAATACGGACGCCTGCCTGCGCCGGTTAATGAAGAGGTGCGCAAAAAATGCATAGGGGACGCTCCCGTTATAACTCACCGCCCGGCTGACGACATCCCGCCCGAATATGATAAATACAAGGCGGAAATAAAGGATATTATGGAGCAGGAGGAGGATGTGCTTTCCTATGCGCTCTTCCCGCAGGTGGCTATGAAATTCTTTGAGAAGCGGCGTGAGGAAAAATATGGGCTGAACCAGGAGCTTATGGACCAGAAGGAGAACATTCATCCGGTATAAGCTGCGTATAAAGATAATTTTTTAAGAAAATATCAGGCTGATTTGCATTTAAAAACTGCGGCCGCCCCTTTTAAATAGGGGCGGCCGCAGTTTTTAGCGCGGAAATTTTAATAAGGCGCGCGGGCCGTGCAGCAAAGCGGACGCGGCGGGTCTTTGGGCTAAAACGCATTATTTTCTGATTGTATTGTCTAAGGCTTGATGCTGAAATAGACGCGGCGCTTTGTATTTCCCGGCATTAGATTGTAAGCCCCAGGGCGGGGGGGCGGCTCTTGGGCGGGCGCCAATGGCGCCCGCCGGGGCCGGGCCCAAAATGGGCCCGGCCTGCGGCCCTACGGGCCGCTAAGAGCCGCCCCCCGCCCTGGGGCTTACAATCTATGCCGGGAAATTAATCCTGGTCCACAACCAGCACCATAGGTGCGGGTGAGTCTGTATTTTTGAGGAAATCGCCTCTGGCGGCAGCCTCTTTTATAACGGCCGTTACAGTATCATAAAATTGGTACTGGCGGAATTTAGCTATGCGGCCCTCTAAATGCTTGGGAATTTCATATTTGCATTCAGGAAGGATTCCGCGCATGGGCGCATCCAGCCAGCCGGCCAGCTTTTGGGCATATTGCAGGCGCAGGCCGTCCATTTCTTCATACTGCGCCTTTGATATAATTGGAACTGCCGGGCAGGGCTGCCCGTTCTGTATCCTTAGGATTCCGCATTCAGCCAGATGGGGGATATCCTCTAAAAACAGCGCGTTGAAACCGATAGCTTCAAAGGGGATGCCCTTATAAATTATATAGAGCAGCTTGCTTAAATTATCGTCATGTATCTCTACGGGTCCGCGCTCATATTTGTTTAAATTGGGCTGGGTATCATATACGTGCAGATGTATGCTCTTGGCGCTTAAAAAGTTTTCCCAATAGGCTCTCCGCTCTCCGCCAAAAGAATATCCCCTTTTTTTATAAGAGGCCCAGTCAAAATTTTCTGGATAACGATGTCCGACGGCTATCCAACTGCCTCCGTCCGGCCGCTGAGGGAAAATTTCGCTGTCGGGCATTATTTGTTTCAGAGCGGTATATATTCCGGTGGCAAAAATATGCAGAATATAGTAGTAAGCCAGGTTGTTCTGTTTTTGTTCGTCCAGCATCTGCACCCATCCCAATTTGTTCAGGCTGTTTATCCCTTCGGATATTATATCCCATATTGGCTTATAGTTGCTTTGGGCAAATTGGATTTCCTGCTCCAGAATTTTCAGCTCATCCTGAGGGCGGGTTATCATAAAGTCGGTAAAAACTTTTCTGCCTGCCGGGCACATCAGCTGGGATTTTATTAAACACTCTACAGCTTTTTCAACGTAAGGCGCGGGGATTCCCAGGGTGCGTGCGATTTCGTCGGGAGAGGCCGGCAGGTCGTAAGCCGCGATTAATATATTCTGCTTCATTAAATCAGATTCCACTATGGACTGCGGTTCTCCGTGCAGTCCGGGCGTGCCGTGGAGGCTGATATCCAGATATTCGGGCGTATAGCTCTGTGTATCGTAATTTTTCATATTCTCCATTCCTTTCTTTATTTGCTCCCTGCCGCTTGCCAGGCGGCTCAAAACTGTTCCCTTTGGAATTTCCAGTTCCTGCGCAATCTGGTTTACCTTTTGGCCGTAAAGATAATGCCGCACAATGACTTCGCGGTACCTTTTTGAAAGAAAAGCGATTTCTCTGCGCATCTGTTCAAGGTCCCTTTTGCTTTCCTCATCTTCCTCCGTACAGGCCGGTTCGGGGATAGAGTCAATGCTGATTAAGGGCATTTTATATTTTTTGCGCAGCAAATCATAGTATTTGTGGTTGAGGGTACCTGACAGCCAGGCTTTGATATTATCTATTTTTCCGCCTTTGGAGATAAAGAGGTGCATTGCAAGCAGGGTTTCCTGCGATAAATCCTCGGCGTCGGCAAAGTTCTGGCATTTTTGCAGGGCAAGGGAAAATACATATTCCATATAGTTCTGAATATTATGCTGCATAATTTTGACCCCTTTTGAAAGCTTTCGCTTATAAGTCGCGGAATTTTAATTTGATTCGGTTATTTTTTATATTATAGCATATGCCGGCGAGTTTTGTGAATAGTTTTTTTGAAATTTATTAACAAAAGCTGCATATAAATTCAACGCACAGGCAGAAAGAGCTCGTGCCGATGGGTAAAAAATTAAAATTGCCTGAAAATATCAGTCATATTTGAGTTAAAGGGCTTATAGAATGTAATAACAATTAATGGGACAAATTTTGATTGTGCCGAGGGAGGAGCGAATATGGATATTACCATGGAACAGTTACGTTATGATGAGGTCGCCGCTGCGGAGTTCACGCGGAGCGTGCGGATAATTGCTCAGTTGCCGGGCACGGACGCCCAAGCCGTTTTATTGGGAGCGGATGTTGAAGTAAGCATGGGAAGATGCGAGGCTCTTGCTTCTGAAGGCATCCTGGAAGGAACCGTGCGGGGCTGCGCGGTTGTTTCGCAGGAGGACACTCTTTTGAGGGTAAACGGAAGCCAGGCATTTGATTATGCGGCAAAGCTTCCGGGGCTGAGTCCAAAGGCCACAATTAAGGTTTGCCCTGTAGTTAAAGACTATACCGCGTCCATTCAGGGCGGCAGCGTGGTTTTTGACGTAGAACTGCTTCTGCGCATAATGACCATAACGGCTGAAGATATCAGCGCAGTCTCTGAAATCCAGGATGAAAACGTACATGTGCTGTCCGCTGATGTGGAGAGCACGGTAAATGAAGGCGTATTTTATTCCCGCTTCAGCGTTAAGGAGGATATCGAACTTTCGGTAAGGATGCCTGAAGTTAAAAGGGTGCTTTGCACTCAGGCCAGCGCATTAGTCAGCGAAGCCCGGTGCGAGGACGGCGAGATATTATTTGAAGGAGATATAGTGCTTAGGATTACATATGACTGCGAGGATGAATACGAGCCCATAGCGCAGGTTGCGGATAAGATTCCCTTCAGCAGAGTCATAGAAGCGCCGGTGCGTGCTGGCATGGAAGCAGAGGTCTGCGCTATGGCAGAGGAATGCAGCATTCAGATAGAAACAAATCAGCAGGGCGAGTACCGCATTTTGACCTGCGAGTGTCTGATTAACGCCTGCGCCAGCGCGTGCAGCCAAAAGAGCGTCAATCTTATAATGGACGCATATTCTACCCAGAGCGAGTTAGCTCTTGTGCAGAAGGAGATTGAGTATAAAAGATGCGCTGTTCAGGCCCAGGCAAATCTTGCGGCGAGAGTGGCGGCCACGCTGCCTAAGGGCATGCCTCCTATGGCGAGGATTTCGGCAGTATTGGCGCAGCCCTATGCCCAGAATGTTACCGCTATGGACGGGCGGGCGCTGCTCAACATGGCGGCAAGGGTATATGTTATATATATAGCGTCAGGTACAGGGGAATTAAGCTCCTTTGACCAGATTATAAATTTTGAAATGATATTTGACAATCCTGATATCCGCTCAGGCATGGAGATATACGTCAATACTGCCGTTGAACAGATGGTGTCAGCGCTGATTGGCTCCAGTGAATGTGAAATCCGTTTTGGGATCATGGTGGATTTGACGGGATTTGAAAGCAAAAAAGCCAGCGTGCTGCTGTCCGCTGAGGATTCCGGCGAAATCAGGCCGGATGGCTACGGAATATGCATTTATATTATGCAGCGTAGGCCGTGAACTGGGTGTGGGCGTAGAGGATTTGAAGGCGGTTAATCCTGATATTTCTGACGATCCGCCGGCAGGCACAAGGCTTATAGTTTATAAGCAGATAAAGGTTTGATATATTTTGAAGCTTATAAAGGGCGGATTTTCAACTTAGCTGAGAATCCGCTTTTTTATGATATATGGGATCTTAATGTGTTATAAAGAATAGCCCCATAAGCAGTAACCGCGGCGCCGGGGGCGTTTGCGGCCTTCGGCCGCCGGGCCGGGCCTGTAGGCCCAGCCGAGCAGGCGTAAGCCTGCTAAACGCCCCCGGCGCCGCGGTTACTGCTTATGGGGCTAAAATCCTTTATTAGCCTGGTCAGTCTGCAAGAAACTGACTGGAAATTTGAAAAGCATATAAGCTATTTTAAGCCCTGAGCCTCCCGCAGCAGCGAATTCACGCTGTCAGTTATTGAATCAAAATAGGCGGCTGGAGTCTGCTGGCCGTCAACAAAGGTTATCCATTGCTCGGTAATTTTGTTGATGAAATTTGAGCCGTCCGGGAAGGTAAGGTTAGAGAACATAAAATAGCTTTGAGGAGAACTCTTTGAGGCAATATTCCTAAGAGTCCATTGTGAGCCCTCGTCCGAAGTAAGGCTGAGCAGTTCCGCTTCAAACGCGGCCTCGTTGCGCTCGTCTTCCAAAGAATACAGCGGGCAGCAGTAATCGCCTAAAAGCTGCACCGTTCCCTCAGGGTTAGCCGTTCCTTTAAACACGCAGTATGGGTCAAACCAGTTTACATCCGAGACATAATCTTCGGCTCCCGGCGCCTTAGGAGGCATCAGAATGCCGTATTCTGGATAGTCGCCCGAAGTAACCAGCTGAGACGTGCGGTTAACGTATGTGGTCATCATGGCGGTTTTGCCTGTTAAAAAGGTTTCGCTGTCCGCGGTAAAGCCCTGGTCGCGGTAGAGTACTCCGTCTTTTCCGAGCTGAACGAGAAAATCCCAAGCTTCCAGCATTTCATTTGAGTTTCCTGTAAATTCAAAATAGGAAGTGCCGTCGTTTTCCACCTGGGTTATAAAGGCGGCTCCGTTGGATGCGGCAAGCGACCAGATAAGAGCATTCTGATATGCGGGGGCTATTCCGTAAATTGCGTTGTCGGTATCCGTGCAGGCTATAGCAACTTCTCTGAACCTATCCCACGTCCATTCACCGCTTTCATTCCATTCATAGAGAGTTTCTGCCGGATAGCCGTTCCTTTCGAGCAGCTCTTTATTGAAAAGCACTATCTGGTTAAATGATACCTGGCCTATGCCGGTGCTTTGAGGCACCGCAAAATAAAGCTTGCTGTTAAAAGTTGTGTTTGATTCCTGAATCTCCTGGTTCCACCAGTTATTATCACTGAAATCAGCGTATTCCGCGTAATCGCTCAGCGGCAGAACTACGCTTGCCTCCGTTCCGTTATAGGCATACATAGGCAATACTGTAAGAGGCCCTCCGCAATGCATAAAGTCAACCGAGGGATTGCCTGCGTATGCGCTGGCGCAGGCGTCCTGCCACCAGTTAGTTGTGGGCTGAACATAGTTTATGGTTATTCCGTAATTGCTTTCTAAAGTGGCTTTGCGTTCTGTCCAGCCCACTCTGTTTACTTCTGTTTCATGTTCAAATGGATTTGACGTATCGCCTACTGACCATACAAGATAATTGTAGGTTTCTCCCTGCTTTATGGCATTTTTTAAATCTCCGCGCGGACGCAGATAGCTGGAAGTTTGCTGGTTATCCTGCGTGTCTGTACTGAAGGTGGGGGAAGGCGTTGCTTCCGTGCCTGAACCGGCCTCCTGTCCGCATCCCGACATAGCTATAATAAAAATAGCCATAAGGGCGGCGGTGCAAAGTTTTAATAATTTCATATAGGGCCTCCCTTTCTGAATAATTATACTGACAGCATTATAACAAAACAGCGCCTGCAATATCCATATCGTTTAAAAATGGAGATATATTAATTTTTTATGTGGGATAAAAGGGAGAGACTT
>OMGY01003298.1_pt1 | contig 11027 bp, 9 predicted proteins | sample 1674461 | NCBI WGS metagenome assembly OMGY01 (sample SAMN05578579, study PRJEB25193) | human gut metagenome | biome: Human Microbiome; feature: human-associated habitat; material: feces | host: Homo sapiens | place: USA:Birmingham
TTATATATGATGATACTTTGAATAATTCTTTCCATATATAATTTCTAATATATGGATTATCGTGAATTAAATAAACACCAAAAGTAGAAGACGCTATTAGATTTATTATTTTATTTTTTCTTTCTTTCATAGTGGCAAAAAAGCAAAATAGAAAAATTGAAATAAGCAAAAATGTAATTTTATCTTGTGAAAAAAAGTAATAAGATGAATAATCTTTATAAGCATAATCTTTATTAAAAATTAAAAAAGAAACACCTAATATATATGTAAAAAGATATGAACTAATAAAACCAATTAAATATGTTTTATGTTTAAATCTTTTATCAAAACCATAAATCTTTATATAGCCTGCAATTAAATATAATAAAATAAACCAAATTAAGTTATTATTAAGAATTAATGAGCGATTAAAAAATGGAAAACTTGAAAACAATATAACTGAAATAATAATTAAAGTTTGATAAGATTTTTTTGGTAAATTATATATTATAATATTTATAAATGGATGAAGTAATATAAAACAAAAAAATTATGAATAAAGTTATCTAAAGTAAAAGTTTCTTTATTAAAGAAAATAAATACAAAAAAATTGTCAATGAATAAAATATTAATTCACCATAAAACTTTAATATTTTCTTTAAATTAAAAATACATTTATCTTTAACAAGAAAATAACCAGTAATTAAAACATAAGTATTCGTTGCAATCTTTCCACCACATTCCAAAAAATAATGCCATAAATGATTAAAAGAAAATTCTTGATATTCGTAATAAAATCCACCATGAACAGCAAAATGATGAAAAATTATCATAATCATTAATATAATTCTTAATAATTCAAGATTTGAATTTCTATCCAATTTTAATTTTGTGATTACTTTTTCCATAACAATCTCTTAGTTTTATTATTGTATCATAAAATTTTTTTATTATATAGCTTTATTAAATGTGTATATATTTTTTTATTTGAGTTAATTATAATAATTTTATTATTTGAGATTTGTTTAATTTTGTCGATTCTAGATATTTTTTGGATTATAATCTAAAACAAAAAAAATATAATTATAATAAATTTATTATATTAATTTAAATCTTTTATTAACCATTCTTCATTAATTAAACTAAATAAATTATGACTTCCTACATAAAATATAAATTGCCATGTAAAAACATCAATATTATATTTATGTGCAATATCAATAAGAGCTTTTAAATAATCATTTTTATAATTACCATAATAAATATCAACCAATTTATAATAAATATTAATAAAATAATATTATTGAGATATATAGAGATTTTGAAGCAAAGATTCAACTTTATACATCAATATCAAAAATATTTAGAATTCTTTTGAATGTTTCTTATCAATCAAGGCAAATGTTTCTGAACCAACCACTTTCTATATTCAGTTTACAAGTCCACGATAATAGAAAGACTTTTTTGAATATTCTATAATAAAATTTTATTGTCTTATATCATGGATGTTGTAACATAAATAAAAAACTACTGTACAAAAATATTACTTAATACTTTAATATTGAATAATAGAGTTAGCGATACCAATTAATCATGTAAAAAGACAGGTATTTTTATACCTGTCTAATAAATATTTAATATTCTTCTTCTGATTCAACTATTTCTTTTTCTTTAATATGAATCTTATCAAGACTTATTAAAGTAATAAATATTGCATCAACTAATAAAGCCGTTCCAATTATTACCCAAGCTGAATACATACCAACTCTCCAAGGAGAAATATCATATGTAATAGATGCAGAAGGAGAAATACCTTGTACACAGTTTGAATTTGCTTTATTAAATAATATATGCTTACAAGCCATCTTTAACCAATAAGTTGCAGTTGGTGAAGTTGTATCATATAATCCATCGGTACCATTATTAGTTAATGTTAAATCTCCACCTCTTCTTAATAAGAAATCTGTAGTCATATATGTATTTTTTTGACCACCTGCATCAGTAATTGCAGTTCCAGTAAAGCCAAATTCATCACGTAAAATACCATTAATTGATATAGATGCTCCACCATATGTTGCACCAATTCTGTTATAAGAAGTCATAATACCAGTAGCAGCAGACATTGTTTTTGTTGAAAGAGTATTTTCTAATTCGCCATTTGCGTCTTCAGCATAATATTTAACTTCCATTTTTGCTTCTTTCATATAGAGTTCCCAACCCTTTAAGTAGACTTCTCTAAATGCTTGTTCATTAACCCAAGAACAATATCCATTCTTTTGTCTATTGGTTTCTTGTTCATTTAAAGCATAGTGTTTCATAAAAGTAATTAGACCTTTTTCAGAAGCTCCACTTGATTCAGCAGCAGCCATTTTGCCTGCTAAAATACCATCTTCGGAATAATATTCATAATTTCTTCCACCAAAAGCACTTCTATGCATATTCAATCCATAACCATAAATACCAGTAATTAATGATCCACCTGCTAAATAATTAGCATGAGCTTCTTCACCAAATGCTTCTCCTAATTCTTTTGCTAAATCTATATTAAATGTAGCTGCTACCATTGGATCACCACAATACCATTTATTAATATTTTTAATAGTTAAAGCGTGTGCATAATATCCATAAGGAGAATCAGCATCATATGATTCAGGAACACCATTTTCAACATCAGCTTTTTCATTCCAACCACCATTAGCAAACATTTCAACAAGTTTTTCTCTTGTAAATTGATTCATATAATGATCCCATTTTTCATCATTGAAATCAACACCTCTCATAGATGAAAGTGTATAACTTGTTTCATCAGTATTGACACTAGGCATTTCTTTAATAGGGTTATTTTCTTCAGCCCATACATCATAAACAGCTACTTGTTTTTTAGCTCTTTCATCACTAAGAATATAATCATCTTCTTTAGGAGCTTCTGGGAATGAAGATTTGAAATTTGATCTTGTAAAATTAATACAATATCCCTCACCTTGTTCAGCTTCTGTATAATCTTTAAATTTATAATTTAATTCATCGTCTTCTTTATTAGTAGCAGTTGTAACATCAGTAAGACGTTTTCCATCTTTACTATCTTTATAAACAAATGTTTTTGCAATTGAATCTGTCCAAAGAACTTTATCTTTATTAGATGTCATTTTATCAATATCAACCCATGAATGAGCATTTTCCATTAAATAAAAATTATAATCACCTTTTTCAAGAACATAACATTTCTCATTTTTATAATCATAAGAAGTGATATAATCACGATTTACTTTTATTTCAACAGTATCAGATTCACCTGGAGCAAGTAATTTAGATTTAGCAAAACCTGCTAAAGTAACATGTGATTTTTCAATGCCACCTTTTGTATAAGGGACGTTAACATAAATTTGAGCAACATCTTTTCCTGAATACTTATTACCAGTATTTGTTATTTTTACTTTAAAGGTATATTCATTTGTTGATTCATTAAATGTTGGAGTAGAAGCAAATTCTTTAGAAAATGTTGTATAACTTAAACCATATCCAAATGGGTAAACAACTTCTTGATCATAATTAAATCCAGCATAATTTCCATTCATCGCTTCTTTAGCAGCTGTTTCATAATATCTATAACCAACATAAATACCTTCTTCATAATCCACAAAATATGTTTCTTCTTGATATGAATTTAATTCATCAGAATTATCATACAAATAAGAACCAAAATTTTGATATGTAGGATCTTTTCTTAAATCACGGACATAAGTATCAACTAAATGTCCTGAAGGAGTTACTTCACCAGTTAAAATATTTGCTAATGCAGTACCACCTTGTGAACCACAGCAACCTGCCCAAATAGCAGCTTTTACTTTAGTAAAATCATATTTAGTTTTAGTATATGGATCAGTATAAAATCCATCATTCATATTAGGATCATTATCTTGTAACCAACCTAATTCCATAGCGTTAGCAGAGTTAACAACAATAATAACTTTTGAGAAATGTTTTGATGCATAATCAATAAGTTTTAATTCTGCATTAGTAATAACTAATCCACTTCTATTTTGCTCTTTAGCACCAACATTTAATGATTGATCATTACCTTCACCTGAATTTCTTTTAATGGTAATAATTGCAGTATTATAGTTAGCAAATGTTGATTCAATAGAAGCAAGAGAAGCTTCAGGATTATCAAAATCACCTGATACTGTATTATATAAATCTTCTGTTGCTTGATTAAATTTACTACCAAAATGATTCTTAATTCCTTTACCTAAAGAAATAGCACCTGTTGTCGTTGCAGGGTCTTCTCCACCAGACATATTATTATGCCATGAATAATAACCTAAAACTGTAACACCATCTGTTTTTGCTATAGGAAGAGCACTATCATCATTTTTTAATAATGTCATACCTTCTTCTGCAGTTAATTGAGTCATTCTTTGAGCATTTTTTAATGCATCTTCTTGATTATCAAATTTAAAATCAATATAATCAGCTGCTAATGCAGAATTATCTTTAACATGTTGAGCACCTCTTCCTAATAATAAGTCAAGGTTATTTGATTGAATATTAGCCGCGACAGTTATACCAGTCATTAAAGCCAAACTTAATACACCAGCTGTTGCTAAATATGAAACTATTCTATTTTTTCTTTTCATTTTAAATTTTCTCCTTCATTAAGCTTTTGCTTTAACACTTCTTGCATAATATTTTTGGAAAAGAAGTGATCCACAATTTATTAATTTAACAATACCAGCTATTAAACAAATAATTAATGTATATGTTGGATAAAAACATTTACCAAAATATAATTCGCCTTCCATTGCTGGTTTTAAATAAGTTGCATAATAATCTGTGTATGAATCTTTTACTGATTGAGCAGATGAAATCCAGAAATTATCACAATTGAATAAAATAATTCCACCTACAATCAATAATATAGCCACAACGCCTTCAACAATAGCTCTTTTCTTATTTGTTCCTCTTCTTGAAAAATTTGTTATTAACATAACAGTTGCTACAATACAGCCTATTAAAGGTAAAAATAATCCTAAACACATCCAAATATTAAATCCTGCTTCAGAATATCCTTGAATAATCATATTGCCAAATCCTGAAAAAATTGTTTGATATCCTGGATAAGAAAATCCATCAGCGTATTTTGTTCCTTCATCAGTAATAATTGTTATTACATCAGCAAAATTAAATATTATTAAAGTTACTAAAGCATATAAACCAAGTAAAATTGAAACAACACTTAATGTACGATTAACTGGTTTCATTACTTTTAAAATTTTATTCTCGTTATTCATATAATTTTACTCCTTATTTAACCAATGCTAATACAACATCAGTTGATGCATCAGAACCCCAAGGTGTTTTAGCAGACACAGTATAAGTAATTGTTTTTTCTCCATCAGTTGTAACACTTGTATATGTTTTTTCACCTATAACAATAGTATATTCACCATTATTTTCAGTCCAAGTACCTTCAGCTTCTTTATTCCAGGTATTTTTATATAATTTAGCAACTCCGCCATCAAATAATTGCATTGATAAATTTCCTGATCCACCACCTGGGCCAGATATTTCATATCTACCAGCAAATTCTGCTTTTGGTGCTCCTTCAAAATCAGCAACACCTAATTTCTTCCATTTAACATCTGGATTTTGTGAATTAATAAATACTAATAAACCATATTGAATTTTATATCCTGGTCTATCTGGATTAATAGTCTTATCAGCTTTATAAACTGTATCGCCTTTCTTTACTGTAATGTTTTTATTTGAATCTTCACTCCATGATAAGTTTTCTGATTCAACAACTCTATTAACACCGCTTGGTGTATTAATATTAACTGATCCATCACTATGTAAATACATATATGCATAAGCAACAGAATTATTATTACCAGTAGCTAAAGAAGTAAAGATATATTTAGAATCTCTTTTATCCCATGTTTGATAATCTTTTGCTAATTTTGATTTATAATTAATATCTTTTGCTTGGAATTTAACAAAGCTTGATCCTGCAGGAGTATTAACTGTATAATAAAATTCATGTCTTCCTTCAACTTTATTATAATCACAATGAATTGTTGTTTTGTTTTCATCTTGGAATGAGAATACATATCCATAACCATCATCAATAGTATAAGTACCATTTAATGTATATTCATATGGTGTATAATCTTCTTTGACTATTTTTAATGTTGCTGAAGCAGATTTTGTTTTGTCATCTTTACTTGTTGCAGTAATTACTACTTCACCTTCTGCTAATGGTGTAATTGTTCCACTTGAAACAGTGGCAATTTTTTCATCACTTGATTTCCACTCAACATCTTTTGTTGTAGCGTTTTCAGGTAGAATTGAAGCAGTGGCTTTAACAGTTTCACCAATAAAAGCTTGGGTTTTATCTAATGTTAAAGAAACACTTTCAACAGCGACTTTAGTTGTTTCTCCACCTCCTGGAGCTCCTCCACTAGATCCACCTCCTGGAAATCCACCGCCTGGAAATCCACCGCCTGGGAATCCACCGCCTGGGAATCCACCACCTTGGTTACCACCAGATGATGTAGCACGACCAACAACCGTACCATTTAAAGTAAATTTATTACTTTTTTGATCAATTGATCCTTTAAATTTGTAATTATAATTACCGATTTTAACCTCAGTATTATAACCACTTTTGTCCGAAGCAACAAATGTTACTGGGACAGAAATTTCACTTTTACTAACATTAAGACCTATACCGACCGATGCACCTATAGTACTTAAAGCAAGAACAAGTAAAAGTGTTTTACTGATGATACTTTTTTTCATCTTTTTTCTCCTTAAAATTATGAAATTTCCATTTCACAAATTCAATATATAATAAAAAAAGCCCTTACATTTTTAAAAGGGCTAACAATTATCTTTAATGGGACAAATAAATTTTATTATGGGACGAAAGGTTAATTTTTAGGGATTAAAAATTAAATAATCATAGAATTATTGTTACGAGAATAAGATAAATATTCTTTCATCACTTCATCTTTTCTTTTTTTACTTAAAGGAATAGTAACATCATTAGTTAATTTTATTTCTTCATTTAATATACTTCTTATATAAATTTGATTCACAATATAACATTTATGAACACGAATAAATCCACACTTTTTTAATTTATCTTCTAAAGTTGATAAAGGTATTCTTACTGTTTCTACTTTATTATCTTTAGTGACAATATCTTGATAATTTCTATCACTAGAAATATAAACTATTTCATTTATTTTAAAAGATATTGTTCTATTTTTTTCTACAAATTCAATTTTATTACCTTCATTATTATTAGATAAATAATAATTATAAAATTGATTCATCATTAAAGTAAAATCATTAATTAAATTAGATTTTCTAATAAAACCAAAAGGGTGAATTGCTAAACATTCAAAAACTAAATCTTCTCTTTGAGATAAAAATATAATATGTGTATTTTTATTGATAGATAAAGTTTCTTCTGCCACAGATAAACCATTTTGTTCTGGCATATCAATATCTAAGAAAATAAGATTAAAATCTTCTTCTTTAATAGTGGCTAAATAATTTAAAGGATTAGAAAAAGACATAATATTATATTCAATATTTTTTTCTTTAAAGAAGGTATCCACTGCACTAGAAACAATGCTTAAAGCAGCTTTATCATCATCAACAATAGCAATCCTAAACATAATCTTATCCTTTCAAATTCATATATAATAATACATCACAAATAAAACGATTATCTTCAATTTCAAATTCTACATAACCATTATATTTTGAAGCAATATTTTTAATAATTTTTGTACCATATCCATGATTTTTACTATTTTTCCTTGTTTTAATAACATTACCTTTATCATATTTATTAATATCAATCGGATTAGAAACAAAAAAACGAATATAATCATTTTGTTTTAAAATACAAATTGAAATAACTGAATTATCATCAATTTTATAATAATTTTCTAAAGCATTATCAATCATATTAGTTAATAAAGAAACAATATCATTATCATCAAAAGGTAAAATAGGAGGGACTACAATTTTTAAATTCATTTTTACACCATATACTTTAGCTTTAGATAATTCTAAATTAATAATTGAATTAATAACATTATTTGAACAAGAAAAAGAAAATAATACTTCTTGAGAATTTACATAATTTTCAATATAATTAATAGCCTCTTCTTTTTTATCTTGTTTTAAAAGTAAATTAACATAAGATAATTGATTTTTAATATCATGTCTAATTTTTTCTAATTCTTCTCGATTATTTTTATCAATAGAAATAGATAAATTTTCTGCTTCTACTAAAGTATTTTGAACTTCTAAACTAGTTATTTTATGTCTATTTTCTACTATAGAATAAATTGCTACATAAGTAATATTTAAAATATCTAATAATGACATTAATAAACAAATAGTTAAATCATGATTATCATATTGGTGTTCAAAAACACTTATAACAATTAATACAGTTGATAAAGCATAACAAATAATTAATACTTCTTTACTGAAAGTTTTATATCGAGAAATATCAAATTTATTAATTAAAATACAAGTTAATAAAAACAAAAAAGTTGGAGCAATTCTTCCTAATTGAATAATAAATGTTATTGAAGTCATTATACCTATTAATATCCCAAAATATTTTGATAATACTTCAGTAATACAAATTGACGCGATTAATACTGCTATTTTTATATATTTAGTTAATGGTTTTTCTTTAATCATTATTAAAGTAAATATTAAAACTATTAATGGTAAATTATAATTAAATAAATAATGAGTAGTTATAGTAGATAAAGCAAAAGAAAAAGCACATTCAATAATTAAAAATGCAAAACTAATAATAAAAATTAATCCTAATCTAATTATTTCTTTTTTATTAATTTGATTTTTCTTAATTAAAAAACAAAAGCTTATTGCAATTAATAAATAAACAGAAAAATTAGTAAAATCAAAAATTTTTTCAAAAAATAATTTAAAGCTATCTATAAATCTCATATATAATAATTATAATATACTTTATAAAATTTTCAAGCTCTCCAAACTTCCGCGGGTTAGGTATGTTTCTTTAAATAATATAATATCGATATAAATTTTTAATGTTAATTACATTTAAAATATAATAGTATTATGTGGCTAGTAAAACAAATTATTTTTTAGTTTAATAGATGGAGTAATATCACTTAAACTTTTCTTTAATAAAATATTACTAACTTTATCGTATTTATAAACAACTATTTTATTAAAAAGTATATTATCTTGACTATTATTCATTTATTTTCCAATAACCACCATTATTAGATCCTACTCTTTCAACAATTTTATAGTCTTTCAATATTTTCAAATTCTTTTTAACGCTAACCGCAGCTAAGTTAGTTTCAATCATTATTTGAGGAATAGTTATATTTGGATTATTTCTTATTAATTTCATAATAGTTTCTTGAGATTTATTAAGCTTTTTAGAAGTATTTGAACTTGTTATTTCAAATGAATTTACATTTATTTTATTAAATGGAATTGTAACAATTATTCTATTTTTTTCTATCTTAATAGAGTCTTTACCATATTTACTTACTATTTTAGGAACACCTCTACCAGATCTTTCACTAATTCTTAATTGTAAAAATATTGAAGCTAATATTTCATTGACTGGTATACTTGCTCCACTATAAAAGCCTTCAATATCTTGATCAAGTGCAAGTCCGCCATGTGATAAGATTTCAATTCTATCTGTGAATATACTAATTTGAGGTCCATTTAATGTTAACCATTTATTATGAATAAAAGCATTTAAAATAGCTTCATGATATGCTTCATAATCAAATAAAGGAACATCAATTCTTTCTGATATTCTGTTTCTTTCATCAGCTTGAATAATATTAATTGCATCGCCATATTCTAATATTTTATCCATAGAATATAAAATACAAGTATTTCCAAATTCTTTTACTGAATATAAAGGAGCCGATTTATCAATACCACTAAATATGGAAACTCTAATAGGAATTTCGTTTTGATCTGATAAAATGTATGCCATTATATTATATTTATTATCTTTGTTTTTTAATTTTAATGTTTTTTCAAAAGTATCATGTCTTAAAGTTAATCCTTTAGCTCCATAATACATAAATAATTTTTCAAAAGTTAATTCTTGAGCATAATCAGGAGCCGCTACATTTACAATGGTTGGATATCCATTAACTAATGTGTTATTTAATTTAATCTCCCATTCAGGATATTTACTTAATTTTTCTTTACTAGATTCAATTCTTATAAATGCTTCATTTTTAAATTTAGTGACTATAGATTTAGATTGAGGAATAATTAACATAACAATCCTTGCTTCATTATATTTAAACTCAACAGTTTCAAAAGAAATTTTTGGAGTTAAATTTCTTGCTAAATAATGTTTATATGGTTCGTTATCAATGTCTTTATTGAAATTAACTGTTGTTCCAACTACTTCTTTTGTTGCATCATTAACTCCCCATACAATATAGCCAAATTCTTTTCCACAAAGAGCAGCACCATTTGCAATTGCAGATATATCTTCTCCAATTTCATCTTTAGAAAACCAATTTTCTTTAAAATCAATCCATTCATATTCATCTTTATAACTTAATAATGTTTCTAGTAAATCAATATATTTATCCATATAGCACATTCTCCTCTTTAGTTTTAGTATGCCAAAAAGTATACCAAAAAGTATACCAAAAAATAGACTAAAATCTATAAGTATTATTTTGGCAAAGTTAAATTTGAAATATATATTTTCACATAATTTATTTCATCAATTATACAAAATAAATTAATTATCAAACTTATAAAAGCACTAATATTACACAAAAGTAATAAATTTATTTTTAAGGAACAAAATTAAAAAGTTAATTCAATTAATATTTATGCTAATAATGGCTAAAATTATTTTTTTTAATAATTTATATTAAAAAATTATTTATTTTTCAACCAACAAAAAAATCACCCATTTCTGAGTGATTTCACATTTCAATTAGTCAGCGATATATGGTAATAAAGCCATA
>OMGY01003301.1_pt1 | contig 11017 bp, 7 predicted proteins | sample 1674461 | NCBI WGS metagenome assembly OMGY01 (sample SAMN05578579, study PRJEB25193) | human gut metagenome | biome: Human Microbiome; feature: human-associated habitat; material: feces | host: Homo sapiens | place: USA:Birmingham
TGTTGTATGTATCAAAAAATTTTTTTCAAGGATTCCTTCATTATAAAGTGTATGCACATATGAAAGCGCCGCTTTGGCTTCGTCTGTCACCGAACCGTATACCACCTCGCCGTCATCACCTGTAATCCACTGCTTTGGGTATGCTCCATAAGAAGCAAAAATCAAATCAAGCAGATATTCACTGCTGTAGCCGCACTCGCCTGCAATCTGTGTATCACAGACCAGTCCCACGGTTTCTTCCCCACCCATTTGATTATCTATAAACTGACGTACAATTTCAACCACATCTTCTATGGTCTGCGGTGCCGAAAGTCCCAGCGTATCCATCCAGTCTTTCCGCAGCCACACAAGGTTCGGTCCGTCCGTAATATTCGTTTCGGGCAATGCCATAATTTTACCGTCAAATGTCACGCTGTCTATCAGGTCTTCGCCGTAGCTGGCATACATTTCACGTATTCTGTCACTGATACAGTTCTGATACGATACCGTCAGGTCTTCTATCATATCATTTTCGATAAGCGTTTCCAAGTCCTCATAATTGCTCACAAGCATAATATCCGGCAGTTCATTCATTGCAATCGCCATGCTCACGTTGGTATCATACTGCTTATCGGCTTCTTCAAAAACATCCCTGTTCTGGACATTAATCACTTCCTTAATATACCGCGTATACGCATTGTCTTCATACGTATCCCCCGCCGGCATATTGGAATTATTCGTGCTTATCATCTTTCCCAGTGTATACACAACCGTTTCGGGATACGCGCCAAACGGCGACGATACCGCAGCCTGCATCTGCTCTGCATATTCCTGCCGCGAGGACAAAACACGATTAGCCGGGCTGTTACACCCGGCTAAAATCCCGCCCGCAGCTCCCGCCGCCAGCAGACACAAACAAAATTTTTTAAATCCTTTTATCATTCCACACACTCCAAAACTGAGTCATCCTCTGCAAAAAGCCCTGCCACGTCACTCTCTCGCAGGCTTTTCACAGAAATCAGCCGTCAAACCGTTCACACACAGGCTTTTTGCAGAGATAAGCCGAAGTCAAGTAACACGTTGAGGCGTTCTCTGCAAAAAGCCCTGCCACTACCCTTTGACCGCTCCCGACATGCTCTCATTATAACACTTCTGCATGAAAATGAACAGCACTGCAATCGGAATTGAGATGCAGACTGCTCCTGCGGCAAAACAGGTGTACCAGCTGTCTACATATTCCTTTTCAAGCATCTGCCACAGACCAATTGCCACCGTATAATAATCGGCATTGGCGCGGCAGATTACTCTTGCAAAGATGAAATCCACCCATGGTGCAATAAAGGTCGTCAGCACCGTGTATACTATAATTGGCTTACTCAGCGGTATAGTGATTTTTGTAAAAACCTGCCATTTCGTAGCACCATCCAACATAGCCGCTTCATCAATCGTTTTTGGAATTGTGTCAAAAAATCCTTTTGCAATATAAAACTGGATTCCGGACGAACCGGAGTAAACCAGTATCAGTGCCACACGAATCATGGAGCCTTCTGAAAGTCCAACTGCTTTTAAAATATAGTAAACCGCAATCATCGCCATAAATCCCGGAAACAGTCCGAGTATCATTGCAATATTCATCATCGGCTTTCTTAAACGAAAGCGCAGGCGCGACATACAATATGCCACGGACAATACAAAAAATGTTGAAATAATGCAGGAACAGATTGCAATAAACAGCGTATTGCCAAACATTCTCGGAAAATTTAAAATTCCGGTATCCGTAAATAATTTGATATAATTGTTAAATGTATATTTTTTCGGAAAAAAGGACGAGGTATAAGCGCCTTTCTGTGCGCGGAAGCTTGTAAGGATAATCCAGAACAGCGGACTGACCCAGATAATTGCAAGCACGCTTAAAAACAGATGCACCAGTATATTGTTGATTTTCTTTTTTCGTTTCATTGAAATCCCTCCTCGTCTTTATAGGATTTCGTCCGTCTGTATACAAGCAGCGAACCGATTGCCAAAAATACAAAGGTCATAATTCCGATAACGGCACCTAGATTGTAATACTGGTAATCCACCGTCATCTTATACAGCCATGTAACCAAAAGGTCTGTTTTGCCCGCGGTATTGCCTGCCAGCACCGGGTCGCCTTTTGTTAAAAGATAAACAATGTTAAAATTGTTGATATTTGCCGTAAATGTCGTAATCAAATATGGTGTTGTCACAAACAGCATATACGGCAATGTAATTTTAAAGAAACGGATTACCGGACCGGCGCCGTCTACTTCTGCCGCTTCGTAAAGCTCCAATGGGATATTCTGTAAAATTCCCGTAACCTGCATCATCGTATACGGAATACCAATCCACAGATTAACAACAATTACCGTTATTCTCGCCCATGCGACGTTAGAGAAAAACGGCAGGGACTTCTGAATCCAGCCCGCATTTTTTAACATTACATTGATAATGCCATCCTGACTAAGCATACTGCGCATAACAAGCAGGGACACGAACTGTGGAATGGCAATCGACAAAATAAAAATCAGCCGCCAAAAGCCTTTGATTTTTGTTCCCTTCCTATTAATAAGCAGCGCCAGCAGCATGCCTAAGATGTAGTTTAAACCTGTTGCAAATACCGCCCAGACAATTGTCCAGCCAAGCACAGACCAGAATGTTTTTCCGAACGTTCCGCTCACATCAAACATCTGCCGGAAATTTTCCAGCCCCACCCAGTCAAACAGAACAAGATGGCTGTTTACTTTGCTGTAATTTGTAAACGCCATGGCTATCATAAATATCAGCGGCAGAATCGTAAAAATCAAAATGCCGCCAACCGGCAGTGTCAGAAGCAGTTTGTGCAGATTTTTATCAAACAGGGACTTAATGTCCTCTGCAAATGTTGTCACCGGCTTATTTTTTTCAATACAGACCTGTGCCTGATACGCACTTTTTACTGCACCTGCCCACACACAGATAAATGCGGCACAAATAAATAAAACTGCAATGCCATAAAGTAAAATTAACAGGGAGTTATCTCCCTGAACATATTCATAGACGCCCAGTGTTTCATTCCACACTTCTCCCTGTTCTTTTTCACCAAGGCCCGGCAGTGCCAGAAGGCACTGCCAGCCATAGGCTGCCATAAAGAATAGGAAAGCTGCTTCTGTGAAAAGGAATAAGATTCCTTTGATAAATTGTTTTCTGAGGATATTGCCAAGTCCCATCACAATTGCTGAACTTCTTGTGAGCCAATCTCCCTTTTTGAACGCATTAACCAATTCCATACGCAACCTCCAAACGCTGTGTGCGTTTTATTTCTATTTTACAATTGATGTATTAATCAGTTTGTAAAACTCTTCTGTTTTTTCTGCAGCATTATCCAGTGTAATTTCTCCGTTAACAATGGATTTACTGAAATTCTGTGCCGGTGTCCAGTAATCATTCATACCAGTTACCGTCGGCTGGATAACAGCAGTATTGTTAAAGGTATTATTCTGTGCAGTTACAAGCACATCGGATTTAACCGGCTCTACTGCCAGCAGTTCTGTGTTACAAGGAATTACACTACGTAAATCATAATGGGACTGCTGTGCTTCCTTACCACCTAAATACTTTGCAAGTGCAACGGCAATCTGCTGGTATTTACAGTTTGGATTCACGGCAACTGCTTTAGAACCTGCAAATGCCTTTAACTGCTTATCCGTACCGCCAATCTTGACTTTCGGAAGCTGTACGGCACCAAAATTATCACCCAGAATTTCTTTTACATTCTTATAATCCCATGAACCTGAAAAATAAGCTGCAACACTGCCGTCACGCAGACCTGCGATTCCGACACCGCCTGCATCGTTTACAAAATTCGGATTGTTGACCATAGATACCATTGCTTTCGTTGCATTTGTACCCTTATCACCTGAAATATCAATTCCTGCTGCATTATCTTTTCCGTCTTTACCAAAATATACACAGTCATTTGCAAGGAAGAATGATGACATATACCAGCCTTCTGTGATATTAAATGCAACCTTGTCCTTTGCAAGCATTGTATCCAGACTCTTCACGTCGCTGTCTGTAAATTTGCTCTTATCGTAATACATAAACCAGGTGTTGGTTGTAAATGGTACACCGTAAACTGCTCCGTCTACCGTAACGGAATCTACAATTGCCTGTGAGTTTGTACTCTTTACGTAATCTGCCGTTTCACCGCCAAGCTTTGCTATTGCCTTCGCATCAATTAATGTCTGTAACTGGTCATTTGCAAAGAAATATACGTCGGCTGAATTACTCGGATCCTGCGGAACGGTCTTTCCGGCATCCTGTTCGGAGCAGACACCGTATTCAAATGTAAGATCCCATTCCGGATGTTCTGTGTTGAATTTTTCACACATCGTCTGAAGCCATTTGCCATTCTCGTCTGCCTGATCTTCTGCGCAACCCCATACGGTAATCGTTGTACTGATTTTTTCAGCCTCTGTGCTTTTCCCCGTATCGGTACTGCCGCCTGTGCCTCCACAGCCTGTCAATGCTGTTACCCCAAGTGCCGCTGCTAAAAATGCGGCTGTCATTCTTCTTTTTTTCATAAAACCCTCCATTCCCCTGCTGTTTTCCTTTAAAACAGTAGAAACATTTTTGATAGTTTTATTATATTAGGTGTTGGAATTTTTTAAAATATCAGATATTTTAGATTCATGTTGATTTTTATTGACGTTTATAAAAAAAGACAGGCACCCTATTCCATGTGCCTGCCGCTTTCTATTACTCTTTAAAACGGATAAATCCGTAGCTTTCCAGATTTCTCATATACTGCACCAGCCGGTTGTAAAGCGGTTCTGCTTTTTCGCCAAAATGCGCTTTCACCTGTTCTGCAATATCGTATACCGTATTCTTTCCGTCCATTAACGGCCAGATAAAATTCCCCATTTCATCCAGATGAATCTGGGAAATCCGCGGCTTTTTAAAAACCACCTGGGCAATTTTGTTAAATACGCCTTTATTTTCCACGTAAACCGTAACTGCACCATTATCTGACACCGTATAGGAATACTGCTCATGATGCACCGGTATAAAATCCAGATAATTTCTTAAATCTTTTTTACTTGTTTTCTTTGCCATTCTTACTCCAAAGTGAGAACTTCAGGATGCACAGAATCATAACAACCATTAATACAATGCCGCCAACAATTCCGGTTGTAAAGCTGCCTGATAAATCAATCTTACCGGCTACGTTGACAACTGCGAGGATTGCAAGAAGGATACCTACAAGACCCTCACCGGCAATCATACCGGAGCAGAATAAGATTCCACTGTTTGCATCTTTATTTTCTTCCTTATCAGCCTTCTTCTTGTCAACGAACCAGCGGATAACACCACCAATCATAATTGTTGCGCTTAATTCCAGTGGCAGATATAAACCGATTGCTACAGGAAGTACGGAAATTCCAAGAATTTCAACAACGATTGCAATAAATACACCGATGAATACCAGCGCCCAAGGAAGATTCCCTTCCATAACACCTTCGATAATCATCTTCATTAAAGTTGCCTGTGGTGCTGCAAGCTCTGTTGTACCAAATCCCCATGCAGAATCCAGTAATACAAGAACGCCTCCGATAGTAACTGCTGAAACAACTGCACCGATTAATTCACCGATCTGCTGTTTCTTCGGTGTAGCTCCTACGATAAATCCGGTTTTAAGGTCCTGAGACGTATCTCCGGCGATTGCTGCGATTACACAGATGATACCGCCGATAGCGATTGCTCCGACCATACCTTTTGTACCTGTTGTACCTGTTGCTTTTAAAGCCAGTGTAGCGATGATCAATGTTGCGATCGCCATACCGGAAACAGGGTTGTTAGAAGAACCGATCAGACCTACCATACGAGAAGAAACGGTTGCAAAGAAGAAACCGAAGATTACGATGATAAGTGATCCGAGCGGACTTACAGGGAATGCCGGGATGAGCCAGATTGCAACAACGATCACAAGAAGAACTACAAGAAGGATCGGCATAGGAAGATCCTGCTGTGTACGAACGAGCGTTGTGTTGGAACGTTTTTTGGACATACTGGACATAGCCTGTTTAAATGTACGGACGATCAGCGGGAAGCTCTTGATCAGGCTGATCATACCGCCGGTAGCAACAGCTCCGGCTCCGATGTATTTGATGTAGTTGCTCCAAAGAGCAGACGGTCCGTTGGCTGCAAGCAATTCAGAGATCGGAGCTGTGCCTGGGAAGATCGTAGCGTCAGCGCCGAACAAAGCGATTGCCGGCATAAGTACGAACCAGCTCAGAGTACCTCCTGCAAGCATGTAGCTTGAAATCTTCGGTCCACAGATGAAGCCGACACCTGCAAGAGCAGGAAGAACCTGAATACCGATCTGAGATCCTGCATAGCTTTTGAAAGCATAACCGATTTCGCTTGGGAATAATTTGAATCCGTCTGCGATGAATTTGTAAGCTGCTGCGATACCGAGTCCTGCGAATACAGTACCTGCTTTTGCGCCTCCCTCTTCTCCTGCAAGAAGAACTTCTGCGCAGGCTGTTCCTTCCGGGAACGGAAGTGTGCCGTGTTCTTCAACGATCAATGCCTGACGAAGCGGCACCATGAAGCAAATTCCGAGGACACCTCCGAAAAGTGCAACGAGAAAGATCGTCATCATACTTGGGAAAGCGATTTTTCCCTCCTCAGCCCAGATAAATAATGCAGGCAGAGTGAAGATAGCACCTGCCGCTACAGACTCTCCGGCGGAACCGATTGTCTGCACAAGATTGTTTTCGAGAATGGAATCCTTACGAAGAATCACACGGATGATACCCATAGAGATAACTGCTGCCGGAATGGAAGCTGATACTGTCATACCGACGATCAGTCCGAGGTATGCGTTTGCGGCTCCGAAAACGACTGCAAGGATAATACCAATCACGATTGAAGTTACCGTAAACTCCGGAACGATTTTATCTGCCGGAATATACGGTTTGAACTCATTTTTCTTTTCCATGATGTTCATTCCTTTTCCTTTCTGTAAAATTAAAGACTTTGTAGTAAAGTCTATAACATTATACCACTTTGGCGTGATAAAAGGAAGAAGAAAAATTTGTATTTATGCAATATTCGTCAATATTTCTACAGTAATATTAATATTTATTAATATTATGACGGTTTTTTTTGACATATTCTGCGTTTTGGATAAAATTGCAGGGGAAAACGGCGAAGAAGAAATTCAGGCGGAGCGGGCGGAGAGATTTTACACTTTATATTTCAGGAAGATTCTTTTATAATAAGAGGCAGCAAGACGGAAGGTGAAAAGTGGAAATGAATGAAATTTTAGAACAGGCGCTTCCTTTTTGGGAAAGTCTGACAGATAAACAGAAAGAAGAAATCAGGAACAATATGGTAAAAACAGAATGCCAAAAGAAAACGCAGCTCCATTTCGGCGGCGGAGAATGCGCCGGAGTCCAGATCATCGGAAAAGGAAGAGTGCGGGTATTTATTACATCACCGGGCGGCGGAGATATTACATTATTCCGTTTGCTGGAAGGAGATGTCAGTATTCTGAGCGCGGCGTGTATGCTTAACGGTATGGATGTGGAGCTTGATATGGAGATGGAAACAGACTGTGAACTTTATACGATTCCAAAGTGTGTGTATCGCAAACTGTATGATGAGAGCGGAATTGTGAAAGACTATACGATGGAGATGATATCGGAAAAGTTTTCTGACATCATGTGGCTGTTTAATCAGTTCGTTTTTTCAAATGTAGCATCTCGTATCGCATCGGCTCTGCTCGACCATAAAGTGATGGAGCGCTCAGACAGTCTGGCGATTACGCACGAGGCATTGGCGCGGGATGCGGGGACAGCGAGGGAAGTAGTGACAAGGATACTGAAGCAGTTTCAGGCTGACGGACTTGTGAAACTGACCCGCGGGAAAGTGGAAATACTTAACGAGGCAGGACTGAGAAAAATCTAATCTTGAAACGGCAAAACGGCACATAGATGTTAATTGTGATTTTGTCACTGAAAAGAAAATTCATCCGGTATAATATAAAGCCATACTCAATGAAAGAAAACAAAAATCGAATCAATAAAAACAGACCGAATAAGGTCGGGAAAAGGAGAAAGAAAAATGGCAGTAGTAAAATTAACAACGGCAAATTTTGATCAGGAAGTTCTTCAGGCAGATCGCCCGGTATTGGTAGATTTCTACGCTGACTGGTGCGGACCGTGTAAGATGATGGGACCGGTAGTAGAAGAGATTTCCGGAGAATTGGACGATGTAAAAGTATGTAAGATCAATATTGACGAAGAGATGGAAGTAGCGCAGCGCTACGGTGTTATGAGCATCCCGACATTTATCGCGTTTAAAAACGGAGAGATGACAGGAAAACAGGTCGGCGCTGTTCCGAAGGGAGCGCTTGCAGATCTGGTAAAATAACAAAACATAGTAAAGGACAGATAAACCGGCTTCTTGTCAGGAATGTGCACGGGTAGTATAATCAAGAAAAATATGTTGGAAGACCTGTGGCAGGAGGCGGTTTATGTCATTACAATTTATTATGGGAAATTCCGGAAGCGGAAAATCTTACTGTTTATATGATACGGTTGTTCGGGAAGCGATTGAAAATCCTGACAAGAATTATCTTGTCATCGTTCCCGAGCAGTTTACGATGCAGACACAAAAAGATCTCTGTCTTGCGCATCCAAAAGGCGGGATCATGAATATTGATGTGTTAAGTTTCGGGCGTCTGGCGTACCGCGTTTTTGAAGAGGTGGGTCAGGATGCCCGTGTTGTGCTTGATGATGAAGGAAAAAATCTTGTTTTGCGCAAAATTGCGGGCGAGTGTGAAAAAGATCTGAAGGTCTTTAAGGGAAACCTGAAAAAACAAGGTTATATAAGCGAAGTGAAGTCTGTTCTTTCGGAATTTGCGCAGTATGGCGTAGACTTTGAACGTTTGGATGATTTTATGAAAGAAGTGCCGCCTGAAAGTTATCTGCATTATAAACTGGATGATATCCGAACTATATATGAAAAATTTGAAGAGTATTTAAGTGAAAAATACATTACAAAAGAAGAAATGCTCGATGTGCTCAGCGACGCTGTTCCGTATTCCGATATTTTAAAAGGAAGCGTGGTGGCGATGGACGGGTTTACAGGTTTTACGCCTGTACAAAACCGTTTGATCGGTGAGCTTTTTTCAGTGTGCGAAAAAGTGATGATCACAGTGACGATGGACGGAAGAGAAAATCCGTATGTATATGAACATCCGTATCAGATTTTTGCGCTCGGCAAACAGATGGTCACATCTCTTATGAAGATTGCGGGTGAGAAAAAAACAGAGATTGAAGAACCGATATGTTTGTTTGAAAGGCCGGTGTATCGTTTTCGGGATTGTTCGGAAATGGCGTTTTTGGAAACGGAACTATTCCGGTATTCAGGCGCAAAATATAACGGAAGCTGTGAGTCTGTATCGCTGCATGAAGTGCGCTCTCCGGGAAAAGAGGCAAAGTATGTAGCAGAAAGTATCAGGCGGTTAGTGAGGACAAAAGGATACCGATACAGAGACATTGCCGTGATCGCGTCAGATATGAATGTGTATGCGGATGTGTTGGAAAAAGCATGTGCTTCTTTTGACATACCTGTGTTTATGGATCATAAGAAAAGTATTCTTCTGAATTCTTTTGTAGAGTATGTCCGCAGCCTTCTGGGGATGATACAGGAAAATTTTACTTATGAAAGCGTATTTCGTTATTTAAGATCCGGATATTGTGAATTTACGGAAGATGAGATCGACCGATTGGAAAACTACTGTCTTGCGCTGGGGATAAAGGGATATAAAAAATGGCAGCAGGCATGGGCGAGGAAAACGAAAGAGGCGGATGAGGAAGAAGTGGAAAAGTTAAATCATCTGCGCGTGAAATTTGTCGAAAAGATCGATCCGCTTATGTTCGTTTCAAGACAGAAAAAAAAGACGGTGCTTGACATTACGCTTGCGGTATATGAATTTATCGCAGGAGAGCATCTTCAGGAGAAATTGGAACAACAGCAGAAATTTTTCGCAGAACAGGGAGAACTTACACTTGCAAAAGAATATGAGCAGATCTACCGGATCGTCATGGAGTTGTTTGACAAGTTTTCGGAACTGTTAGGCGACGAGCCGATTACGCTGAAAGAATACTGCGAGCTTCTTGACGCCGGATTTGAAGAGGCGAAAGTGGGAGTGATTCCTCCGAGCATTGACCAGGTTGTGATCGGAGACGTAGAGCGTACAAGAATGAAAGATATCCGCGCCTTGTTTTTTGTCGGAGCGAACGATGTGCTTTTGCCGGGCAATGCGGGAACGGGCGGCATTTTGTCTGAGCGGGACAGAGAAAAATTCAAAGAGAAAGATATCTCGTTGTCGCCCGGACCGAAGGAAAAAATCTATATACAGAAATTTTATTTATATACGGCGCTGACAAAACCGACGGAACTTCTAAGCCTGTCATGGTCAAAGGTGTCGGGGGAGGGAAAATCTCTGCGTCCGGCGTATTTGATACAGGAGCTTCGCAGGCTGTTTCCGAATCTGTCCGTTGTCGATGAAGAAAACAGAAAGCTTAGCGACAGAGAGATCACCCGAAGAGGGGGGATCGAGAAAGTGGCAAAAGGAATTTGCAGCCGCCGTCTCGGGCTGGATAATGAGTGGAAAGAGTTGTATACATGGTTTCAAAAAGACGGAAGAAATAAAAAAGAGATCGAAAGTATTTTGAATGCAGGTTTTCTGCATAAAACAGATACGAGGCTTGCACCGGAACTGACAAAAGAACTTTATAGTGATCGAAATCGCGTCAGTGTGACAAGACTGGAAAAATTTGCGTCTTGTGCATATGCTCATTTTTTAAGTTACGGACTGCGGCTTTCAGACCGGGAAGAATATGGGTTTGAGGCGCTTGATCTCGGAAATATCGCGCACAAGTCTTTGGAGACGTTTTCCAAAAAGGCGGATGCGCAGAAAATGAAATGGCAGGAAATACCGGAAGCTCTTCGTGACGAGATG
>OMGY01003309.1_pt1 | contig 10992 bp, 9 predicted proteins | sample 1674461 | NCBI WGS metagenome assembly OMGY01 (sample SAMN05578579, study PRJEB25193) | human gut metagenome | biome: Human Microbiome; feature: human-associated habitat; material: feces | host: Homo sapiens | place: USA:Birmingham
GGAAATTGTTTTCCTGTAAAGTAAAAAACGCTCCGCGAGGATGCGCACTGTGGCGTATAAGGTTGATGTCGCAAGCGACCGCCACAGGCGCGAGAATGTGCCAAGGCACATTCTTTTTACACTTTCGTTAAATCCCCTCAAACCGTCCAGAAGCCCCACAAGGAAGTGTAAGTCCGTTGGAACTGACCGGAAGACCGATTTCGTCGGCTGTGACTTTGCCAGGGAAACGTTTTAGCTCTGTTCCGATAAGGTAAGAGAGAACCGCCGGCTGTAAGCCTGTAGTATAGGAATTAATCAGGAAGAACAGAGGTCTGTCCACCAGAAGCTGTGCACAGAGTTTGACCAGTGGATGGATGGATTCTTCGATTTTCCAAATTTCACCCTTGGGACCTCTGCCGTAGGATGGAGGGTCCATAATAATAGCATCGTAGTGGTTGCCACGGCGGATTTCACGTTCCACGAATTTGACACAGTCATCTACAATCCAGCGGATTGGTGCATCTGCAAGACCGGAAGAAGCAGCATTTTCCTTGGCCCAGGTAACCATACCCTTTGAAGCGTCTACATGGGTAACGGATGCACCTGCTGCTGCGGCAGCAATCGTAGCACCACCGGTATAGGCAAAAAGATTTAAGACTTTAACTGGTCTTCCTGCTTTTTTAATAAGTTCAGAGAACCAGTCCCAGTTAGTAGCCTGCTCCGGGAAAAGACCGGTGTGCTTGAAGCTGAAAGGCTTTAACTGGAAAGTAAGGCTGCGGTAGTGGATGCTCCACTGCTGTGGCAGGTCAAAGAATTCCCATTCGCCGCCGCCCTTTTTACTGCGGTGATAGTGGGCGTTCATTTTATGCCAGCCTTTTTCTTTCCGTGGCGTATCCCAGATAACCTGTGGATCCGGACGAACCAGGATATAGTCACCCCAGCGCTCTAATTTCTCACCTTTTGAACAGTCTATTACTTCATAATCTTTCCAGCTATCTGCAAGCCACATAGTATTTCCTCCAATATTTTCTGGTATCAAATATTTTCTGTTTTGTCTTAAGACATCTGCATCTTATTATATAAGGGGGAAAATGTTCCGTCAACTTATTCCTGTTTAAAAATCACAGGCAGTTGTGAAAAGGGAATCGATTATCGCAATCGTATTTCGCTGATTCGCAGGGGATTTTCTTTCGCTACGAAATACCACAGTTCTAAAATGCGTGTTTTTCTTTAGAGGATTAAAACAGTCTTTCCAATGTTTGTCAGAATAACTGCATGGTCCGCCGAAGTACAGATGCCTGATAAGGGCTGTTAGGGGCACTTGGAATTTCGTCTGGCAACAGGCAACGCTGGTACAGGGATGTACCAGCGAGGCACATTTGAACATGGACGTGAATTTGTGCCGGTTGCCAGATGAAAGTATAATTATGCCGAAATTCCCTGTGCCCCTTGCAGGCGTTATGCGGCATCTGTTCTCGACGGACAGTGCAGCTATTCAGTCAAAGCAACCGGAAAGACAGTTTATCAGCATGAAAAACATGCATTCTAAGAACTGTTGGCATTTCATATCGGATAAAGAAAATCCCCTGCGAATCAGCGGAATATGATTCGGGTAAAAGTTCTATTTTTTTCGCAACTGCCTGTGAAAATCAGCAGAGAATAAGTGAAAGAACAAAGAGGACTCCAAGAAAAATCACATTGTAGAGGGTGAAAATCCCAAGAAACCGTCTTGTATCGTTTCCATTACTATTGGTATAGAATTTAAAGGAAATAAGGCTTGCCAGGGAAGCAATAAGAGTACCAAGGCCGCCGAGATTTACCCCAATCAGCAGGGCAGAATAATCATCGGTGAAGCCGGAAAGCAGGATGGCAGCAGGCACGTTACTGATAATCTGGCTGGCACCAATACCCATCAGAACTTCATGGTGGACCAAAAGCTTTGAAATCAGTTCGTGTACCAGAGAAATCTGCTTCATATTTCCGATAAAGATGAAGAAGCAAAGAAAGGTAAGCAGCAGGAAATAATCCACATCCTTTAATACGCGGTAATCCAGAAGCAGAAAGCCTGTGAGGACAAGGAAAAACAGAATCTGGTAAGGCAGAATATGAAGTACCGTCAGAAGACACAGAAGAAAAAGTATCAAATAAAAGGCAAAAAGAATCCGGGAATTTTTACGTGTTTTTACAGCTTCACAAATTACATTGGAAGTATTGGAAGCAGTTACAGTATTTGTAGAATTTGCAGTGTTTGCAGCAGTTGCAGTGGAAACCGTATCCTTTGGGAGAAACAGAATAAAAATCAGCAGAAGGATAGCAGATACAAAAGAGTATGGCAGCATAATCCGGACAAAAGCTCCAATGGATAATCCGGAAATCGTATAGAGATAAAGATTCTGCGGGTTGCCAAGAGGCGTCAGCATGCTGCCGAGATTGGCGGCAATGGTTTCAAGAACGATAACTGGAATCAGAAACTTCTTTTGCTCGGCCATGGACAGAACCAGTATGGTAAACGGTACAAAGGTAATCAGCGCCACATCATTGGTGATAAGCATGCTGAAGAAAAAGCACAGGAAAATGAAAAGTGCCGACAGCATCCGAAGGGAATGCAAATGGGTTAAGAGCATGGTTCCAAGCCGGGTAAAAACGCCAATGGAAGAGAATCCCCGTACCACAGCCATCAGGCAGAATAAGAGTGCAAGCACACGGAAATCAATATAAGAAATATAATTTTTCGAAGGTACAACAAAACACATGGAAATAACTGCAAGCAGAAAAGCAATGCAGCAGACCGTTTCTTTCTGGAATAATTCTTTTACTTTTGTAAACATGGCTGGCTCCTTTATGAAATCATTTCCCGCGGGGATTTTCCAAACTGCTTCTTATAGGCACGAAGAAAAGTAGAATAATTGTGAAAGCCGCAGGCAAAGCAGGCATCGGTTACTGCAGTGCCGGAGCTGATTAAATCCCTGGCAAAGAGAAGCCGCTTTGTGGAAAGATAATTTCCGATGGTATACCCGGTCTGCTCCTTAAAAGAATGCATCAGATAATAGCGGCTGGTAAAAAAGTGCTCGGCTAAAGAATCCACCGTAATATCCTCCGTCAGATGTTCATTCATATAGGTAAGAACCGACAGAATCTTTTCATTTGCCTGAAAGGAATCTTCATATTGCAGGGTGCCGGATAAGGCAGCCCGGTTTAAGTGAATCATAAATTCTAAGAAAAGCGTATTCTGGTAAATCTCATTGGCAAAGCTGTCTTCGGAAAAAGAGTGGACAAGCTCCATCATGGTATCTAAGAGCCGCCGTTCCTTCATGCCGGATAAATGCAGGACATTGGACGGCATGGCAGCGTCCGGAAGAAAGCACTGGTTTAAGAAAATAGTCTTATCGGATGATGTAACTGCAAAATCCGGAGAGACATAAATAATCATCCGCTCGTAGGGTGTGGTATCATGAATGACCGGACGGTGGACTTCACCGGCACGGACAAGAACCAGATCCCCCGGGGTAAGCTGGTAGGATTTTCCTTCAATACAATAGGTGACATTGCCGCTTAGGAAAAAGAGCAGTTTGTGAAAATCATGATAATGAAAGTCGTAGGCAGACATTTCGTGGTCAGTCAGGTGAAATATCTTGAAATCATGATGAAGATATCCGGTTTTCTCATATTTTTTCATAAAAATCACATCCTATATACAAAGTCAATCTAGGAACAGTATAAAGCACGATTTGCAATAAGGAAAGCATTATTTTACTATCAATTTCAATAAAATGTTGGTATAATAATTGATATATGAAAAAGGACAAGTGCATCAATAGACGGTTGTCCTATTAGAAATGAAAATATCTGGTGGGTAATTAAGACGAAGAAAGGCGGTAACAATATGAAAAACTTCAGCAACTATACCGATTACAGTACAAAAGAGGATTTGCATTTTGAATCCAAGGCAGTACATGGAGCATTAGGAACGGAACCATTAACCGGCGCAGTCAGCATGCCAATCTTTCAGGCAGCAACCTTCCGTCATCCGGAATTAGGACAGACAACAGGATTTGCCTATAGCCGTCTTGAGAATCCGACCAGACAGGAATTAGAGCGTACCATGGCAATTTTAGAGGGCGGTATCCAGGGATTTGCATTTTCTTCCGGACAGGCTGCGAATATGGCAGTATTTTCCTTATTAAATCCGGGTGAGCATGTAATTCTTTCCGATGATATTTATGGTGGAACCTTCCGTATCATTGGAGATGTATTTGGAAAATATGGAATCGAGCATACTTATGTAGATATGTCTGAATTAGACGAAGTAAAGGCAGCTATCCGTCCGAATACAAAAATGTTCTTCGTTGAGACACCGACTAATCCGATGATGAAGGTGGCAGACATTCATGCCATTTCTGAAATCGCAAAATCCATCGGAGCATTAACCGTGGTAGATAATACATTTTTAACACCATATTTCCAGAAACCGCTGCAGTTGGGAGCTGACATTGTAACCCACAGTTCAACAAAATATCTGGGGGGACACAATGACACCATTTCCGGAATCGTAGTGGTAAAGGATAACAAAGAAATCGCAGATAAGATTCACATCCATATCAAATCTCATGGAAGCCAGTTGGCACCGTTAGACAGCTGGCTGGTATTAAGGGGAATCAAGACCCTTGCAGTCCGTATGGACCGTCACAATGAGAATGCCAAGAAGGTTGCAGAGTGGCTTCGTACACAGCCGAAGGTAAAGAAAGTATATTATGTTGGCTTTGAAGACCATAAGGATTACGAAGTAACCTGCCGTCAGACAACAGGATTTGGTGGAATGATTTCCTTTACTGTAGACAGCTATGAGACCGTTAAGAAGATTCTTAAAAATGTAGATATGATTATGTTTGCAGAGAGTCTTGGTGGAACAGAGACCTTAATCACATATCCGACCACACAGACTCATGAGGATACACCGCTTGATGTAAAAGAGAAGCTTGGTATTACAGACTGCTTCCTTCGTATGTCAGTAGGAATTGAAAATGTGGATGATATCATTGCAGATTTAGACCGGGCAATGAATGCTTAAGAAAAATAAAGGAAAGAGAAAGCAAGGAGAAAATAAATGAAATTTACAAAGATGCAGGCATTTGGAAACGATTATGTATATATCGATGCCATTCATCAGCATCTTGACAATCTGCCGGAGCTTGCGAGATTCGTAAGTGACCGGCATTTTGCCATTGGTTCTGACGGAATGGTATTGATTTGTCCGTCCGAAAAAGGGGAAATGCATTGCGCAGCGTAGGAAAATATGTATACGACCACAGACTGACGGATAAGACAGACCTTGTAATTGAAACCTTAGGCGGCATGCAGCATCTGAACTTAACCGTAACGGACGGTCTGGTAAGCAATATCAGAGCAGATATCGGAGCACCGAGAATGTCTGCAAAAGTGATTCCGGTCAACACAAAGCTGGATGAATTTGTAGAGCAGCCGGTACAGGTACTGGATAAGACCTTCCATATTACGGCAGTATCCTGGGGCAACCCGCATTGTGCCATGTATGTAGACAGCGTGGCAGACCTTGATGTAGAAAAATACGGAAAAACCATTGAACATATGACAGAACTTTTTACCAATAAGACCAATGTAACTTTTGTGGAATTTGTTCGCAGGGATTATGTGAAAATCCGGGAATGGGAAAGAGGAACCGGAGAGACTATCGGATGCGGAACCGGATGCTGTACTGCAGTGGTAGCCGGCGTATTAACCGGACGCTTAGACCGGAAAGTAACGGTAGAGCAGATTGGCGGACCGCTCTATATTGAGTGGGAGGAAGAAAGCGGACATATGTTTATGACCGGACCTTCCCATACGGTATTTGAATCGGAAATTGATGCAAGCCACATTATCGGAACAGCGGAATAATACATTAGGAGAGAAGTATGAAATTAGCAGAAATATGTGAAGAATTGACCTATACCTGCCTGCAGGGAGAGATGGAGAAAGAAATCAGTGATATTATCTATGATTCGAGAAAAGTAGAAAAAGACACCGTATTTGTCTGTATGGTAGGAGCTGTTGTAGACGGACATGACTTTGTTGAAGATGCGGTAAAGAAAGGTGCTGCTGCCCTTGTGGTAGAGCATGCAGTAGAAACTGATATTCCGGAGAACTGTACGGTTCTTCAGGTAGAAGATGCCCGTTATGCCCTGGCAATTATGTCGGCTGCTTTCTTTGGACACCCGGACAGAGAGCTTACCACCATTGGACTGACCGGAACAAAAGGAAAGACCACTACTACTTATATGATAAAGAGCGTTTTAGAAGAAGCCGGTAAGAAAGTCGGACTGATTGGAACCATCGGTGCCCTGATCGGCGAGGAGAAGCTTCCGGCAAAGAATACCACACCGGAATCTTATGAATTACATAAGATGTTCCGTGCCATGGTAGATGCCGGCTGTGAATATGTAGTAATGGAAGTATCCTCCCAGGGACTTAAGATGCACCGCGTGGCAGGAATTGTATTTGATTATGGAATCTTTACCAACTTATCACCGGATCATATCGGACCAAATGAGCATGCTAGCTTTGAAGAATATCAGGAATGCAAGAGTCTCTTATTCCGTCAGTGCAAAGAGGGAATCGTAAATGCAGATGATGAGCACGTAGATGGAATTATCAAAAATCATACCTGTAAGCTTCATACCTTCTCCTGTAAGAAAGACGCAGACCTGATGGCGGGAGCTGTTGGATATCTGGATGAAGAGGGACAGATTGGAATGCATTTTACCACTACCGGCTGTATGAATGTTTATGCAGTGGTTCATATTCCGGGAAGCTTTTCAGTATACAATTCACTGGTAACCATGCTGACCTGTCATCTGGCAGGAATTTCAGATGAGGCAATTTTACGGGGATTGGATAAAGTAAAAGTCAGAGGCCGTGTGGAATTGGTTCCGGTATCCAGGGATTTTACGGTAATTATTGATTATGCCCATAATGAAGTCAGCACAAGAAGCGTGCTTACCACATTAAAAGAGTATCATCCGAAACGTTTAATCTGTGTCTATGGTGGAGGTGGAAACCGTTCCAAGCTGCGCCGTTATGACATGGGAGAAGTGACAGGAGAACTGGCAGATTTAAGCGTGCTGACCTGTGACAACCCAAGGGATGAAGAAATCCGCGACATTAACAACGATATTAAGATTGGCCTTGCAAAGAGCAACGGAAAATATATCGAAATCGAAGACCGTAAGGCAGCCATCAAATATTGTATCGAAAATGCAAAAAAGGGTGATATGATAGTGCTACTTGGAAAAGGTCATGAAGATTATCAGGAAATCAAAGGCGTAAAATATCATTTTGATGAAAGAGAAGCCATCGCCGAAATCAAAAAAGAGTTAAATTTATAATTCACATATGTGAATTATACTGGAATATAAGAATAGCAATAAGTAACCGGAGTCATTGACTTATAATTGCACCACCATTATAATAAAGATTATGTATCAGCAAAACAGGTGAAAGCCTGTGACGCAAAGCTATAGGGTCTTTGAAATGACAGCCAGTTGCAAGAAGGAAGCATCCGTGCATTGGCGGAAGCTTCCTTTTTTCGGTTATGCGGGAAATGCGCAAAGCGTGTTTTCTGTAGCCGTACGCAGGTAACGAGGGAAAGGAAAAAAATATGCAGAAGTTTGATTATGAGATATACGAAGGGAATGATTTGGGGGCTGTATACACGCCGAAAATGACGAGATTTAAGGTCTGGGCACCGGAGGCAGAATCCGTGAAGCTGAACCTTTATAAACAGGGCGAAGGAGATAATCTCATAGAACAGCATGTTATGAAGAAGTCAGTAAACGGTACTTACGTTTTTGAAACAGGGAGACTGCAGCGGAATCTACTATACCTATACAGTAGTAAATCACGGAGAAGAGCAGGAAGCAGTTGATCCATATACACAATCAGCGGGTGTAAATGGACAGCGTGGAATGGTAATTGATCTTGCAAAGACCAATCCACAGGGCTTTGAACTGGATGAGTACCGGAATCCGGAGCATATCACAGATGCCATTATCTATGAAGGCAGTGTCAGGGATTTTACCATGGATGAATCCAGCGGCGTATTTCATAATGGAAAGTTCTTAGGCCTGACGGAAGCCAACACCACAAATCATTTTGGAGAAGCGACAGCACTTGACTATATCAGTGACCTTGGGATCACTCATGTGCAGATTCTTCCGGCATTTGACTTTGAGACCGTAGATGAGAAAAATCAGAAAGCACAGTATAACTGGGGATATGACCCGGATAATTATAATGTTCCGGAAGGCTCTTATGCAGTCAATCCATATGATGGGGCAGTACGGGTTCAGGAAATGAAGCAGATGGTACTGGCATTACACAGCAGAGGAATCGGTGTGATTATGGATGTGGTATTTAATCATACCTATCGAAGGGATGATTCCAATCTTCAGAAGATAGTGCCGGGCTATTATTACAGAAGTGATGAGACCGGATATACCAACGGCTCCGGCTGTGGCAACGAAGTGGCCAGTGACCGTCCGATGGTGCAGAAATTAATCGTAGATTCCCTGATTTACTGGGCAAAGGAATATCATATCGATGGATTCCGCTTTGATTTGATGGGCGTTCTGGATATTGATACGATGAATGTTATTGCAGAGCGGTTAAAAGAAATCCGTCCGGATATCTACCTTTACGGAGAAGGCTGGAACGGTGGTCCATCTTCTCTGGAAGAGGAGAAACGTGCATTTAAAGCCAGTGCGAAAAAGATGCCTGGAATCGGCATGTTCAATGATGATATCCGTGATACCATAAAAGGAAGCGTATTCTATGATGATCATCTGGGCTTCGTTAATGGCGGCACCCATCTGGAAAATGCATTGCGCTATGGCATTACAGGAGCAGTCGCACATCCACAGGTAGATTATGATGCCTATGGCAGTAAGCCGTGGGCGAAAGAACCGGGACAGAGTATTAATTATGTCTCCTGTCATGATAACTATACCCTGTGGGATAAATTATCCGTCTCCTGCCCGGAGGCATCGGAAGAAAAGAAGAAAGCCATGAACCGGTTGTGCGCAGCCATTGTATTTACTTCCCAGGGTGTGCCTTTTATCCAGGCAGGTGAAGAATTCCTCCGTAGCAAACCGCTGCCGGAGAAAAAAGGTTTTGCAGAAAACAGCTATAATATGCCGGATGAGGTAAACAGTATCAAGTGGGATAATATACATGAATATCCGGATATGATAGCATACTATAAGGGCTTGATGGCACTGCGGAAAGCCCATCCGGTATTCCGTATGCAGAATGAAGCGGAAATGACGCAGAATCTCTGCTTCTTATCAGATACACCGGAAAATGTTGTGGCATATCTTTTAAAGGGAAAAGGTGCAGATGATACACCAGAAAACATTTTGGTAATATTCAACGGAAATGATGAAGAGATTTTGTATAATTTGCCGGAAGGAAAATGGAAAATTCTGGTGGATGACAAAACGGCAGGTGCAGACGGCAAAAAAATGATTTCCGAAAAGGCCGATGTAGAGCCGCTTTCCGCTCTTGTATTAGAAAAAGAATAAACAATTTGGCACAATACCTTGAAAAGATAATTTAATCTGATACAATATATAGTATACGCGTTGAAAATGAATTATTTTGAATAGGGGTGCGAATATGAAAATCATTAAGAGAAGTGGAACGGAAGTTATATTTGATAAAGAGAAGATTTTAGCGGCTGTGCGTAAAGCCAATGAAAGTGTGGTAGACAGCGAACGTATGACAGAGGCACAGATTAATGCCATTGGTGAAAACGTGGAGAAGGCATGTAATACCATGAACCGTGCATTAACCGTAGAAGAGATTCAGGATCTGGTGGAGAACCTGATTATGAATCAGCGTGCGTATACGGTAGCCAGAAATTATATTACTTACCGCTATAAACGTGCTCTGGTAAGAAAGACCAATTCTACCGACGACCAGATTCTGACGCTGCTTGCCTGCAAGAATGAGGAAGTAAAGCAGGAAAACAGCAACAAGAATCCAACTGTAAGCAGCGTGCAGCGTGATTATATGGCAGGAATTGTTAGCAAAGATATTTCTCGTAGATTTTTACTTCCACCAGAAGTTGTACAAGCACACGATGAAGGTATTATTCATTTCCATGATATTGATTATTTTGGTATGAATGCGATGAGTAACTGCTCACTTATTAACCTCGAAGATATGTTACAGAATGGTACTTGTATTAACAAGGTAATGATTGAAAAACCACATAGATTTATTACTGCTTGTACAATCGCAACTCAGATTATTCTTGGTGTTACATCACTTCAGTATGGAGGGGCTACAATTACTCTTACACATTTAGCACCATTTGTAAGAGATAGTTACAATAAATACTATGAGAAATATAAGTCATGGGGATTTTCTGATGAAGATTGTAAGAGATATGCAGAATCTGATACCAAAAAAGAAGTAGCAGATGGTGTTCAGACTTTTAACTATCAGTGTAATTCTATGTCTAACTCAAATGGGCAGTCTCCTTTTTTGAGTGTATTCATGTATCTTGGAGAGACTACAGAGTATAAGAAAGAACTTGCAATGATTATTGAAGAGTTTCTTAATCAGAGATTACTTGGTCTTAAAAATGAAGTTGGCGTATATGTCACACAGGCATTTCCAAAGCTTCTTTATGTCTTAGAAGAAGATAATATTCATGAAAATTCCCCTTATTGGTATTTAACAAAACTTGCAGCTAGGTGTACTGCAAAGAGAATGAACCCTGATTATATTTCAGAGAAGATTATGAAGAAATATAAAGAAGGTAATTGTTTTCCATGCATGGGCTGCCGTAGTTTTCTTTCACCTTATAAAGATGAGAATGATAAGCCTAAATTCTATGGAAGATTCAATCAGGGTGTTGTAACATTGAATCTTTTGGATGTATTCTTATCATCTGGAGGCGATTATTAACAGTTTTGGGATTTGCTAGAACAGAGA
>OMGY01003314.1_pt1 | contig 10980 bp, 13 predicted proteins | sample 1674461 | NCBI WGS metagenome assembly OMGY01 (sample SAMN05578579, study PRJEB25193) | human gut metagenome | biome: Human Microbiome; feature: human-associated habitat; material: feces | host: Homo sapiens | place: USA:Birmingham
CGCCGCGATTTTGGCGCCCATCCGGGCGCCAAAATTCTGCGCCGCCCCCGCCCCCCTTTTATGCTTAATATAAAATAATACTTACAGCTTGACTGTCCGATGTGCCGCCGTCTGGAATGGCCTAAGCCAGCAGACCGGACCGGACAAATTAAGAATTGGCAAAAAGGGCGGCGTTTGGCAGGCGTAAGCCTGCCGGGTGCCGCGCAGCATGCGCGGCCCTGCGGCCGTTCCGGCCGCAAACGCCGTCTTTTACACCCTTCTTAAACGCATAAAAGTTTTACGCCCATTTTTCCAGTATGTTTGCGGCATGCATGATATTTTTGGGACCGTGCGGGTGGTGGTCAAAGCCGGCTTTGCATTCGGTAATCAGGGTTCCGCCGTGTTCATGATAATATTTTTCCAGTATGGCTCCATTTTCGCAGTATGGCACAGTGCTGTCTTTATCGCCGTATACCATATAAACAGGCAGCTCGTGCTTTATAAAGATATCCATTTTATCTATGGGGTGGTTCCTGTAGCATATGAGTTGGGACATGCTTATCCCTTTGGCGGCATAAAATTCATCCCAGAATTGGCATGTAGAAATTCCTACTCCTCCGGGGCAGCTTAAAAGATTCAAGACAGGCGCGTCCAGATAAAGGGCGGATACATTTTCAGGGTGCCGGGCGGCCAGCTCGGCGGCGTGCAGTCCTCCGCAGCTCATGCCAATAAGCAGACATTTGTTTTTTAACCCGTAGCCATAGGATATATAATTAATAAATTCGCTTTTTATATCCTGGTCCTCATCCGTGCTCCAGCGTGTTATATTGGGCACATAGCCTAGATACAGCCCTCTTTTCAGTAATTCCAGCTCTAATTCGGGAAATGCTCCAAAATATTCAGTTTTAATCATCCATTTGCCCTCCGGATGCGGCTTAGGAGGTATAACCAGGATAGCCTGGCGTCCGTTAAAATCAAAATCCAGCCTTTTAAAGCCTTGCCATTCAAGTTGCGTCATAAAAAATTCTCCTTTTTTGCCCGGCTGATGCTTGGGGCATTTCTATAAAATATGGCGTTGGTGTACAAGGGCTGACGCGTCTTTACTCTGGAAATTGCCCGTTTTCTGTGTTATCCTCAGCCGGCGCAGAGACCAGGCTCTGTACGCTTCTCACATCTGCCTTGAAAGCGGGCAGATTTTAGAGGGTTTAAGCTGCCGCAGAGTCCAGAAAGCAATTATTTACATCCCTGCAAGGCCTGGAACTGATATGTGCCGGACACATTGAGTCCAACACATCAGGGACGCAAATCCAGCTGTTGAAAGCCGCATTATCCCTTGCAAACAAGCATATATAGTATAAGGCCGCAAATCAGGTAACGCAAGAGATTTTTGACTTTTTTATTAAATTGAAAGTTTACTTGCGTTTTATTCAATAAGTGATATAATAGCCCAGTAACAGAATATAATCTTTGTTTCGGAGGATAAGTATTTTGGAAAAGGAAAGACGGGCAAGACGGCTCAGTCCGCCCCAAATAATTGCTTTGGGCTTTTTGGCTGTCATCTTTATCGGGGGGATCCTGCTTTCTTTGCCTGTAAGCTCGGCAAGCGGAGAGGGACTGCCTTTTGAGGATGCTCTTTTTACGGCGACCAGTGCAGTTTGCGTTACCGGACTTGTGGTATATGATACAGGGGCGGCTTTTTCAGTTTTTGGTCAGATAGTCATAATGCTGCTTATTCAAATAGGCGGACTGGGCTTTATGACCCTTGCGGCAACTATTTTTCTGATAATGCGCAAGCGCATAACTCTGCGGGACCGGCTTATAATGCAGGAGCAGTATAATCAGTCTCAGCTTCAGGGCCTGGTTAGAATGACGCTGCATATTTTGGCGCTTACATTGGTTATAGAGCTGATAGGCGCCGTTTTTCTTTCAATAAGCTTTATTCCAATGTATGGGGTGGGCAAAGGCATATATTTTTCTATTTTCCATTCAGTTTCGGCTTTCTGCAATGCCGGCTTTGATATCCTGGGGCTGGGTGCAAGCCTGGTGCCGGTTAATTCGGATCCTGTAATTATACTTACCATCAGCGCGCTCATAATATTGGGTGGATTGGGCTTTGGCGTACTCGTAGATGTCATTAAGGTGCGCAGGTTTTCACGCTTCTCACTGCATACAAAGGTAGTTCTGGTTTGTACCGGCATATTGCTCTTGGCGGGTTTTTTGCTCTTTTATGTCGCTGAGATATCCAATCCTAAGACTTTAGGCAGCATGCCTGTCGGGGATGGGATTATGAATGCCTTTTTCCATTCGGTAACATTAAGAACAGCCGGATATGATTCCATAGGCTCAGGTAACCTGCATGATTCCAGCAAAATCCTGTCGGTAATATTTATGTTTATAGGCGCTTCGCCTGCTTCTACCGGCGGCGGTATCAAAACTACCACAATGTTCTTGCTTATAATGCTGGTATATTCAATAGTTATGAACAGAGAAGAGGTTGTGGCCTATAAACACAGGATACCACAGCAGCTTATCCTTAAAGCCATAGCCATAGTGGTCATTTCCCTGGCGGTAGTGCTTCTTTCTTCTATCCTGCTTTCCATTTTCGAGCAGGATAATCCTAAGACTGAAAACTATGACTATGTAGATATGCTGTTTGAATGCACTTCAGCCTTCGGAACAGTTGGCGTATCAACGGGTATGACGGGCAGCCTTACTCTTCCCAGCAAGATATTGTTGATGATTACCATGTTTATAGGCAGAATAGGGCCTCTTACGCTTACCATTGCTCTGAGCAGGCATTCGTCTCCACAGAAAACATCAATAAAATATCCTGAGGGACGGATAATTATAGGCTGAGCCGCTTTCGCAGATGCGGTCTGCCGTCAAAAAGTTTTTTCTGCGAAGAAGGAGAGTTATAAATGAAAAGCTTTGCTGTAATAGGTATGGGATGCTTTGGGCGCAGCCTGGCTACCACTCTTTGCGATATGGGGCATGAAGTGCTCTGCATAGATTCGTCTGAAGATAAAGTAGCGGATGTGGCGGATAAGGTAACTCATGCCATTCAGGCGGACGCCACCGATTCGGCGGCGCTTAAAGAACTGGGTATACGCAATTTTGACGCAGTTGTAATTTCCATAGGTACTAACCTTGAAAGCTGCATGCTGATAACGCTGCTCTGCAAGGAACTGGGCTGCGAAAAGGTGTTTGTTAAGGCTACAAATGAACTGCATGCCAAAATATTGTCCATGATAGGCGCGGATAAGGTTATTCTGCCTGAAAAAAGCATGGGCGTAAGAGTGGCGCACAGCCTTGTTTCGGCGGGTATTATGGATTTTATTGAGCTTGCACCCGATTATGGCCTGGCTGAAATCAGTCCGCCTGCCGCATGGCATGACAAGACCCTTTCGGCTTTGAATCTGCGCGCAAAATTCGGCATAACCGTTATAGGCATAAAGCATAAAAAAGATATAATAGTTTCTCCTTCGGCGGACGATGTTGTGCATGAAGGGGATACTTTAATCATAGTGGGCCGGAACGACAGCATTGCGCGGCTGGAAAATAAACATTTGGAAAAATAAATTATGGACAAACTTATTATAGCTACTAATAACGAGCATAAGCTCAAAGAGCTTAGGGAGATACTTAAGCCGTATTTTAAAGAGATTGTCTCTCTTAGAGAGGCGGGCATCCAGCATGAAACTGTAGAGGATGCTTCCACCTTTGAAGGGAACGCGCTAAAAAAAGCGCGGGAGATAGCTGCTATTTCGGGCCGCGCGGCGCTTGCGGATGACAGCGGATTAACAGTCAGCGCGCTTAATGGAGAGCCGGGGGTTTATTCTGCCCGTTATGCGGGAGAGCCGTGCGATGATAAGAAGAATTTAGAGCTGGTGCTAAAAAAGATGGAGGGACAAATAAACAGAGAGGCGAGTTTTGTATGCGTTCTTGCGCTTGTAACCCCTCAAAAAGAGTTTATTGCCAGAGGGGAAGTAGCAGGGGAATTGACAAACTCTCCTCAAGGCGCGGGAGGCTTCGGCTACGACCCCATATTTTATGTTCCTGAATACAAATGTACATTTGCACAGATGACGCCTGAACAAAAAAACTCCCTCAGTCATAGGGCGCTGGCCGCGAAAAATCTAGCGGCAGAGCTGGAAAAATTATGAGTGTACTTTATGCCGTAAGCGACACTCACGGGGATACACAGAATTATATAAAGCTGCTGGAATTAACCAAAGACGCGGATGTGTATGCGCATTTGGGCGATTATTTGCGGGATGGGAACAAGCTTAGAGATATTACTTTGAAGCCTACATATGCAGTAAAGGGCAATGGGGATTTCAGCGGCGGGGAATTGGAAGAAATAATAAATGTGGGCGGTATGCGCGTGCTTTTGACGCATGGACATAGATATGGCGTAAAGAGCGGGCTTATGCAGCTGATGTACCGGGCGCTGGAACTGGAATGCAGCGCGGCGGTATACGGACATACTCATATTCCGGATATAACATTTCAAAATGGCGTATATCTTATATGTCCGGGCACCCTTTCGGGGGCGGGCACGCGTGTATGTACTTACGCGCGTATTGAAGCGGTCAATAATGAGCTCAGGCCCTGCTTGTACCGTTTATAGCGTAAGACCGCTGAATCCTCTTTAAGCTGAATAAAAAATAAATTTGCTTTTCACTCGGCTGTTTTTGGCGCTTGCCATTTCATCAGCCAGTGAAAGGCATTTTTTATTTTGGGGATTTTGCTATAGGTGGTTGGAGGCAAACGAGGGAGTAAAATGGGGCGGTTCTTGGGCAGGCTGCGCCTGCCTGGGCCGAGCCTCCGGCCCGGCCCGCGGCCTCCGGCCGCCAAGAACCGCCCCCGCGCCTTGTTCAACAGCTGAAAGCCCAGCTTTAGCGCGCAAAAAATAATCCGCTTCGGCTATTGGTAATTTGCCCTTTTTCTGGGTTATCCTCGGCCGTCCCGCTCGCCTCCGCTCCTTCTCCGCCTGCCTTAAAAACAGACAGCTTGCTGATGGCCGGAGCCCGCAGAGCCAAAAATGATTGAATTTGCGCCCCTGCAAGGCGCCGCATGGGCATATAACCGGCAGTGCATGGCGGGAAAGCAGCGAAAGCAGCATTGAGCAGGGAGCAGGGACACAAATCCGGCATTTTGACCGTATTATGCCTTGTAAACTAATGCTGAATAATTGCAGGTGCAGAGGTATGCGGCTAGGCGCCGTCTGCTCCATTAAACTGTAAATAAATAAACAGCTTTACCAAATATAATTTTTAGTGTAAAATAACTTTCTAATTTATTATAAAAAAGCTTTGCGCTGCAAAGCTCTTTTTATTAATAAATAATAAATTAAATATGCGCAAACTGGCTTTTCAGTTTCCGTCCATGCTGTCCTCCTGCCCAGGGACCCAAATCAGGACAGAGTGCGTTTTGCAGGGAGAGCGTGCTGCGTTCTATGCTGCTGCACGTTTCGACTATATGGCAGTATGCCTTCAATCGTGCCGCCAGGCCTTTCTTATAGGGCGCTCTGCTGTAAAATCTGTGAGCTGCAGGCCGGGCGTATTTTTCTGTCCGTCGGGCAAGAGGAGAAAGGAATGCCGGCGTATTTTAAGGACAATAATTCAGACGGCGGGATAATCCGCCTGCCTGCGGTGCGTTGCGTCCCGGTAGCACTGCCTAGGGAAAGAACAGGCGTACTATCCATATACTGGCTATTATTCCGACCAGCATGGACAGCATGGAGGCGCTTAGTGCGTGGCCGCTGTCTTTTATTCCGGCGGCGCCCAGATATACGGGTATGGTATACATAATGGTTTCGGTAGAACCCATTAATACTGAAGCGAGCCGCCCCTGCAGGCTGTCCGGACCGTAAAGGGCATATATTTGATCCAATTCGGCCAATGCTGCCGAACCCGAAAGAGGACGCAGGAGCAGCATCATGCTCAGTCCTTCGGGAACTCCCAGCAGAGCAAGGCCCTTGTCTATCAGGGCGCCTATACCCTCCATTATACCGCTGGCCCGCCAGAGCCCAATGGCGAAAAGCATGCCCGCCATATAGGGCAGAATGGAAAAGGCGCTTGAAATACCCTCTTTAGCGCCTGCCAAAAAGCAGGGATATGCATCCGCCTTTTTTCTCCAGGCGCATACCAGCGTTATGAGTATGTATCCGGGTATGATATATGAGGCTAAAGCCGTAAGGAATTTTAACATTTTGGTTTATTAGAGCGCTTTTTGCGCAGCACTATGCTGAAAATCACCGCAAATATGGTGCTTATTGCGGATGCCAGCAGGGCGGCCGGAAAAATTTCGCTTGGATTGGCGCTTCCGGCCTGGGCTCTGAGTGCAATTACTGTTGTGGGCACAAGGGTCAGGGAAGAATTATTTATCACCAGCAGAGTCACCATATCGTCTGTGGCTCGGTCGTGGCCGCTTAGCTTTTTAAGTTCGCACATAGCCTTTTGCCCGGCAGGGGTGGCGGCGTTGCCCAGGCCCAGCATGTTGGCTGCAAGATTCATGGTTATGGCGTTGGTTGCTTCCTTGCTTTTTGCTGCCTGAGGGAACAGGCGCTTAATAAGGGGGGAAAGCAGCCTGGAAAGCGCGTTGAGAAGGCCGCCTGCTTCGGCTAGCTTCATAAGTCCGCACCATAGCGCGTATATGCCGCACAGGCTGATGCAAAGGGTTACGGCGTCGCCGGCGCTTTTTACGGCTGCGCTGCCCAGCTGTTCCGCCCGGCCGGTTAACATGCCATAAATCAGGGATATGATAATCATTAGTTTCCAGATTTTACTCAGCACAAATCTCACCTCTAATGGAGTATATGCGCATAAAAATAATAGATAACTATATAAAATACTCTTAATGGATGAAAAAAATAATTTTTAGTAAAATTCTCTCTAAAAAAATGTTGACAAATGTATAAAAAAATGTTATCATTTTAATAAGAAAAAAACAGGAAAAAAGAAAGGAGATTAACAACTATGAAATCGACAGGAATTGTCCGCAAGGTTGATGGTCTGGGTCGCGTAGTGCTGCCTAAGGAGCTTCGCCGTACATTAGGCGTAGATATGAAGGATTCAATGGAAATATATGTGGACGGTGAGCAGATAATACTGAAGAAATATCAGCCTGCATGTATATTCTGCGATAACGCCACAGATGTTGTAAACTTCATGGGTAAAAATATTTGCTCCGACTGCCTCAAGCTTATAAATGAAGCTGCCGCCAAGAAGGATAAAGAGAACGCATAAGCTTATTATACATAAGAGTGCTGGGTAAAAGCTGGCATTGAAATTGGGTTTATATTTTGCTGCTGGCAGTTACCTGTTTATACAGTGCGCAAAGCTTATAATATTGAATCAGGGCTTCAGCGGCCGTCAATTCTGTTATACTAGGGATTGGCGGCTTTTTATTCTGCACCGCGCTCATATATGTTTGCTTAGCAAGTAAAAGGAACATGTATGACGCTTTATTTTTAGAGAAACATTTTTATAGAACAACACACTATTATTATACTCTAATTATTAGAAATAGCAAGCAGTTTTTTCCATTTTCATAATAGGGTAAAGAAGGGTAGAGATGATAATAAGCGCCAGCAGAAGAACAGATATTCCGGCCTATTATTCCGAATGGTTTTTTAACAGGCTCAGTCAGGGATATGCCTTGGTTAGGAATCCATTTAATAACAGGCAGATTAGCAGGGTAGATATGACGCCTGAAAATATTGAAGGTATTGTGTTTTGGAGTAAAAATCCTGTCCCTATGCTGGATAAATTGTATAAGCTGGACGGATTGGCCTACTATTTTCAGTTCACGCTGAATCCATATCTTAAGGATATAGAGCCGCATTTGCCTGAGAAAGGCTCTCTGCTTGGGGCCTTTAAAGAGCTTTCTTTAAGCGCGGGCCGTGCCGGAGTGGTTTGGAGATACGACCCGATAATTTTAAATGTCCATTATACTCCTGAATTTCATTATAAGGCGTTTAAAGAATTAACGCTGAGGCTTGCGCCCTATACCGAAAAATGTACTATAAGCTTTTTGGATGATTATGTGAAAATTCGTTCCCGACTGCAAAAGGCAGGTATATATTTTCCCAGCACTGCGCTTAAAGAAGAAATGGTATGCAATTTTGCAGAACTTGCACGGCAGGCTGGCATATATATAGATACCTGTGCTGAAGAAGGAGATTTTGAAAAATACGGAGCCGAAAGAGCCGCTTGTATAGATATTAAGCGTCTGGAACGGCTGGGCGCATCTGGCCTTAAGCCTAAAAGGGATAAAGGCCAGCGCTCTTTATGCGGATGCTTTAAAAGCGTGGATATAGGCGCGTATAATACCTGCCGGGGTGGATGTATTTACTGCTATGCCGGTACGCTTAAGGATATAAATTCCTTGCCTGGTTCTAACGGGGACATGCTGGGATAGACAATGAAATCAGAGTACAATGCGCCGCAAAGATGGGGGTCTCCGTTTTGCTGTGCTAAAAAATACTCAAGTATTTCTGCGTCCGGGCGCGTATAAGAGCCGAAGCCCGCTTTCCTCTGCGGCCAAGATTTTTATAGAGAATACCCGTTGATAGCCGTAAGAAGCGGACGAAGGAATGGGGCGTTTTAAGGCCGTGCAGCAAAGCGGACGCTACATTCATGCAAAAAACGCATTGTATTCTAATTGTATTGTCTAACAGAATAATAAAAATTTAGAGTTCCAGGCATTCTTTATATATGGCGTCTTTGGATACTCCTCTCTGACGGGCGGCGGTCTTTACAGCTTCCTTTTTATCCATACCCGATTGCATAAGCGTAAGTACATGTTCTTTTATATCCTGGGGATACTTTATGACATTATATGCGCCCTGGAGAACCAGGACATATTCTCCCCTGGGAGGGTTTTCCGGGCTGAAAAGGCTTATATCGGGACTCAGGGTGATTTTACTGCACTCTTCATGCAGCTTGGTCAGTTCGCGGATAAGAGCCAGTTCCCTTCCCTCGCAGTATTCGGAAAGCTGTTGTATGGTCTGCTCCAGCCGGTGCGGACTCTCATATAATATTGAAGTGCGCGTTTCTTTTGCGAGAGCCTCAAGACGCACAATACGTTCTTTTCCCTTAACGGGCAGAAATCCTTCAAAGACAAAGCGGGAACAGTCCATGCCGGATAATACAAGGGCGCAGAGCGCCGCATTCGGCCCAGGAATGACAGTAACATTTATATTCAGCTCTCTGGCTTTTGTCAGAATTACTGCGCCGGGGTCTGATATAAGGGGCATGCCTGCATCGCTTACCAGAGCTATATTGTGTCCGTTTTCCAAGAGAGATATCAGCTCCTGCGTTCTTTGCTGTTCGTTATGCTCGTGGTAAGATATCAGTTTTTTCTTAAGCTTGAGATGATTAAGCAATTTTAAGGTATGCCGTGTATCTTCGCAGGCAATTATCTCACAGTCGTTCAGTGTTTTAATAAGCCTCAGGGAAACATCGTCCAGATTGCCGATAGGGGTAGCGCAGAGATAAAGGGTTCCGGTATTCAATATTATTTCCTCCGTATGCTGTTATATTTGTGCGGCTTAAATGACAAGCGGGTATCATTTGGCAGACGGACAGCATATATTATATTCGGTGATATATTTCGTCCAATTCACGCGTGGGGGAGCCGTCCGGATTATATATAATGAGGGCAGGCTCAAAGCTGACGTGCGGCCGGGAGTTTTTTACGCCCTCGGCCAGAACAAGATTGGGCGGCTTATCTATCCGGGGCTGAATAAGCCTCAGGCGCTTGGGTTCTAATTTATATTGACGCATAAGCTCAATAAGCTCAATAATCCTGTCGCTGTGATTAATGGTGAAAAATCTGCCCCCGTTGCGGAGCAGCCGTGAAGCACAGGCCGTTATATCTTCCAAACGGCAGGTTATTTCATGGCGCGCTATGGCTTGGGTATCTGTTATGCTGGGGAGTCCGCTGCCCGCCTTTTTGTAGGGCGGATTGCTTATTACCGCATCCATTGTGCCGGCCTGGGAGCCAAAGCCGAAATTGCGCAAATCCTCGTTTATAATGGTTATTTTTTCGTCCAGATTATTAAGACTGACGCTTCTTGACGCCATATCGGCAATATTGGACTGAATTTCAACGCCGGTCATATGTCTGAATTCATATCTGCCCCAAAGCAGCAGTGGAAGTATGCCGGTGCCTGTTCCCAGGTCCGCGGCACGGTCTGCTTTTTTTAGGCGGGCGAAATGGGATAATAAAACCGCATCCATGCCGAAGCAGAGGTATTGGGGATTTTGTATTATTTTAAGGCCGCGGAATTGCAAATCATCTATTCTTTCGTTAGGCAGGAGGGTCATAATGTATGTTTATTCTCCGATGTAAGTATAAAGCGCTGTATAGACAGGCTTATTTTCTTTATTATAGGATAAAAATAATTTAAGCGCAACTTTTTTAGTATTCTAAAGGGTTATGAACACTTTTTGAATTTAATATCAATAGGGCAAATACCTTATTGACAGCATTGTAACTTTAGGGTATAATCCCTACTGTATAAAGACTTAATACTCTCTATGCATAACCTAGGTAAGCGAGGGGAGGGGAATATATGCCGGAAATCCGTGTGGGAGAAAATGAATCCTTGGAAAACGCTTTGAAAAGATTCAAGCGTAAATGTGCCCGTGAGCAGCTGATGAGCGAGGTTCGCAAGAGGGAGCATTATGAGAAGCCCAGCGTTAAGAGAAAGAAAAAAGCTGAGGCTGCCAGAAAGCGTAAATATTGATTTAAAAGCCGGATTATATCCGGCTTTTTGTCTCCCGGTTTAACTTAATCAAGCCTCGCGCCTTTTAAGGCGCGAGGCTTGATTAAGTTAAACCGGGAGACTGCCCGGCCCACTATGCCATCCGTTTAAGGCAAAGCCTTAAACGGATGGCATAGTGGGCCGGGCAGTAATTTATGCGGGCGGGTGCAGCGCGGCCATATTGGTTTTAGGCGCCCCTTAAGGGGCGCCTAAAACCAATATGGCCG
>OMGY01003320.1_pt1 | contig 10958 bp, 9 predicted proteins | sample 1674461 | NCBI WGS metagenome assembly OMGY01 (sample SAMN05578579, study PRJEB25193) | human gut metagenome | biome: Human Microbiome; feature: human-associated habitat; material: feces | host: Homo sapiens | place: USA:Birmingham
TTCGACCACACCAAGGGCTTCAAATTCTCCACCTATGCAACGTGGTGGATCCGCCAGGCCATTACCCGTGCCATCGCTGACCAGGCCCGCACCATCCGCATCCCGGTCCACATGGTCGAAACTATCAACAAGGTCAAGAAGGTGTCCAGCCAGCTGCTGCACGAGTGCGGCCACGACCCCAGCGCCGAGGAAATTGCCGAGCGCCTGGATATGCCAGTCGATAAGGTCCGCGAGATCATGCGCGTAGCTCAGGAGCCGGTCAGCCTGGAAACCCCCATCGGCGAGGAGGAGGACAGCCACCTGGGCGACTTCATCCCCGACGATGACGCCCCCGTGCCCGCCGAGGCCGCCAGCCAGACCTTGCTGAAGGAGCAGCTGGCCGACGTGCTCAAGACCCTGACCCCGCGTGAGGAAAAGGTCCTGCGCCTGCGCTTCGGCCTGGAAGATGGCCGCCCCCGCACGTTGGAAGAGGTCGGCAAGGAGTTCAACGTCACCCGTGAGCGTATCCGCCAGATCGAGGCCAAGGCCCTGCGCAAGCTGCGCCACCCCAGCCGCAGCAAAAAACTGCGTGACTTCCTGGATTAAGCCCCAAATTGCGGTATTTGGGCCTGAATGTGGTCATTCATACATCAAAAACGACGTTTCATCCGAAAAGGGTGGCAAACTCCACCCTGATGATGTAGAATCATGACAGAAAGTTCTTCAAGGAAAGGCTGCAGGCAGCACCCCCAACAAGGCGCTGCCCGCTGAAAATCAAGGAGGAAAATAGTATGATTTGTGTACATTGCGGACGCGATATCCCCAACGGAACGAAGTTCTGCCCCTTCTGCGGCCAGCCGGTCGCCGCTGACCAGCCCGCCGGTCAGCCTGCGTTCAACATCCAGCCCGGCGCAAGCGTGCAGCCGCCGCAGCAGCCCCCGGTCATGGGCGCACAGCAGCCCATGGGCGGCCAGCCCGCAGCGGCCACCGCAACGGTGACGCCCAAAGCACCCATCGACCCCAAGAAGCTGGCTGTGCCGGTCGCTGTGGCGGCTGTCGTGGTTGTGGGCGGTGTGCTGATTGCCACCCATAAGCCCACCGTCAACCTGAACAAGTACATCACCCTGTCTGCCGAGGGCTACAACTCCATCGGCACGCTGGATGTCGAGTTCGACACCGACAAGCTGGAAAAGGATTACGGCAAAAAGATTGCCAAGAACTTCCAGAAGGCGATGAAGAACCACGAGGAGGACACCTACGGCCTCAGCAACCTGGCCGGCTCCCTGTATGAGGGCGGCGAGACGAGCCTGTTTGTGACCTACTGCGCCGACGGCAGCGCCGACAAGACCCGCAACCTGAGCAACGGCGATGTTGTCACCTACACTTGGGACGGCGTCAACGAGCAGACCAAGAAGGAAGCCGAGGAGCTGTTCGGCGTCAAGATCAAGTGCAGCGACGTGACCTACAAGGTCTCCGGCCTGACTGCTGTGAATACCTTTGATGCTTTCGACGGCGTCGAGGTCGAGTTCGACGGCATCTCCCCGGACGGCAGCGCCACGGTCAACACCCTGCCCACCGCCGAGGCCGCCAAGGGCTTGTACTACACGCTGGACGAGCAGTATAACCTCGCCAACGGCGACACCGTCACCGTGACCGTACACAGCAACCGCGATGATTTCAGCGACTGCATCGAGAAGTACGGCGCTATCCCCGCCGCCACTGAAAAGACCTACACGGTGGAAGGACTGAAGGAATACATCACGAGCACGGACGGACTGACCGACTCCGTGTTGGTCAGCTTGCAGAACCAGGCAGAAGATGTTCTGAAAGCCTATGCTGCAAATAGCTTTGGTGATGGTGAAACCTTCAAGGGCATGAGCTACCTGGGTAACTATATCCTGACGAAGAAGAACCGTGATAGCTGGGGCGACGAAAACATGATTATCCTTGCTTATCAGGTGACAGTCCACGATAATTATACGAGCGACAACACCGGTGCCAGCTATGACGGCGATAATTCTTACTACTGGTATATTAGCTTTAAGAATGTTAGCAAAAATGCTGACGGCAGTATCGCAACTGGTCTGGATGATTATAATACGCCCAGCGACCAAATTGTGATTGATTCTGGTGCGCAGATGTATAAGTTTAGCGACAGCACATGGAGCTGGTACTACCACGGCTATAACACGCTGGACGACCTGTACAGCGTCGCTGTTACCCAGAATGTTGAGGACTACAACCATCAGGACAATGTCGGCTGATAACGGCCTGACACCAATCTGAAACCAACAGCCCCGCCTGCCCGGCGGGGCTGTTTTGCTGCCAGGGGGTTGCATTTTGTGCTTGTATGTGATACACTTGCCCACGTGTAAAAAAACTATAATGCGGAGGGAAATAGGAAAAATCATGAAAGAAAAAAACAGAAGCAGCTTCTCCGGTAAACTCGGCTTTGTGCTGTCGGCGGCCGGGGCATCGGTGGGGCTGGGCAATATCTGGCGGTTCCCGTACCTGGCGGCTAAATACGGCGGCGGTATTTTCCTGCTGATTTATATTGTGCTGGCGCTCACCTTCGGCTACACGATGATTATGGCTGAGACCGCCCTGGGCCGCATGACCCACAAAAGTCCGGTCAGCGCCTACGGCAGCTTTGCCAAGCCGGGCAAGAAAAACGGCTTTCTCGGCTTTGGCGGCTGGATCAACGCCATTATCCCGGTCTTGATCGTGCCGTACTACTCGGTCATCGGCGGCTGGGTCATCAAGTATCTGTTTGAGTATCTGCGCGGCAACGCCCAGGGCCTTGCACAGGATGACTATTTCAGCGCCTTCATTGCGGACGGGGCCTCGGCGGAGATTTGCTTTCTGCTGTTTGCGCTCTTCACGCTGGGCATCATCTTTGCGGGCGTACGCAACGGCGTCGAGCGCGTCTCCAGGATCATGATGCCGGTGCTGGTGGTGCTGTCGGTCATTATCGCGGTCTACTCGATCACGCGGCCCGGCGCGCTGGCGGGCGTGGCCTACTTCCTGGTGCCCAACCCGGACAACTTCTCCTGGATGACCGTGGTCACGGCCATGGGCCAGATGTTCTACTCGCTGTCCATCGCCATGGGCATTTTGGTCACGTTCGGTTCTTACATGAAAAAGGACGTCTCGATCGAGGAATCCACCGAACACGTTGAAATTTTTGACACGATCATCGCCATCATGGCGGGCCTTATGATCATCCCGGCGGTCTTTGCGTTCTCCAGCGGCGACCCGAACACCTTGCAGGCGGGCCCGTCATTGATGTTCATCACGATTCCGAAGGTGTTCGCCAGCATGGGCCTCGGCACGGTGGTTGGCATTCTGTTCTTCGTGCTCGTGCTGTTTGCGGCGGTCACAAGCTCTATTGCGCTGACGGAAAGCGCCGTTTCCACGTTTGAAGATGAACTCCATTGGAACCGCAAAAAGTCGACCGTTGTTATCGGCATCATCATGCTCGTGCTCGGCACGCTGTCTTCGCTTGGCTACGGCCCGCTCGATGCCGTAAAGATTCTCGGTATGCAGTTCCTCGATTTCTTCGATTTCTTAACGAACTCCGTTATGATGCCGATTGCGGCTATTGCGACTTGCCTGCTCGTTTCCCGCGTGATCGGTGTAGACCGTATTGAAGAAGAAATGACGCAAGAAGGCGGCACGTTCCGCAGAAAGAAGATCTTCGTCATGATGATCAAGTATCTTTGCCCGGTCTTTGCAGCCATCATCCTTATCAGCTCTGTCATGAACGCATTCGGCCTGATCTCTATGTAAGCATTTTGACCGGCGCGACGAAAGCCGCGTGCTTCGATGATGCCGCAAGGTGTCATTTTACCGGACGAAAGAAATAACAAAATAGAATGAGCGAGGCCCCGGCGAGCGTTTTGTCATGCTCGCCGGGGCCTGTGTCTGTTGTGCGTTATTTCAGAACTTTTTCGTAGGCAAAGCGGTCTGCGCCGTCCGTAAGGTGAATGATGCCGCAGCGAATGTAACCGTTCTTTTCGAGCGTGTGCTGCATGATGATGTTGCCGGGATGCGTATCGCATCGCATGGAGGTGACACCCGCTTCAAGCGAGAGTTTCGCGCAGTAGGTCATCAAAAACGATGCTGCGCCGCGGTTCTTGGCGCTTTTTGCCGCCATAATGCGGTGCACGATGCCGTAGATTTTGTTTTCTGTCTGCCACGCGCCGTTATAAATTTCGTGGTATGTCGGCTCGTCGCCCACATACACGGCGGCACTTGCAAGAATATTGTTTTCGTCGTCTATCACAACACGGCAGATTCTATTTTGAATGTCCTCACGCAGGGTGGTTTCGTTCGGGTAGCCGTTTTGCCACTGGTCGATGCCGAGCGCCCGCAGCGAAGCTTTCGCGTTTTCCAGCATCTCAAGCAGATAGGGCAGGTCACAGAGCTCTGCATTTCTGATCTTCATTTTCTTTCATCCTTTCCCGTTTTGCCGCGCAGAATCTGCAAAAAATCCCATGTGCGCGTTACAAATATGAACATATACAAAATTATACGATTTTTTGCTTGCCTTTTCAAGGGAAAACGTGTATAATACTAAAGTACGCGGTCAAGTATGTTCCGCGCACGGAAAAAGCCAAGGCGGTTGGAATATACCGTGGAATATGCGAGCGGACAGGTCTGCGCGGCGAGACACCGTGAACCATGTCAGGCGGGGGACCGAGCAGCATTAAGCGGATCGTCTGGTGCGATGCAGGCTGCCTGTCCGTTCACATATTCTACGTTCCAAGCGTCTTTTTCTTTTATCACTCACAAAGAAAGGAGCGCCGCCGTTTGTATAAAGCGTTATACAGAAAATATCGTCCGCAGCAGTTTTCCGATGTCGTCGGTCAGCCGCAGGTGACGGTCACGTTAAAAAACGAACTGATGGCCGGGCGCATTTCGCACGCATATCTGTTCACCGGCTCGCGCGGCACGGGAAAAACGACCTGCGCAAAAATTCTGGCGAAGGCGGTCAATTGCTTGGATCCCCAAAACGGCGATCCATGCGGCAAGTGCGATGTGTGCAGAGGACTGGATGACGGCTCTGTTTTGGACGTTGTAGAGCTGGACGCCGCGAGCAACAACGGCGTAGACAGCATCCGTGCGCTCATTGAAGAATCCAACTTCACGCCGACTACGGCGAAATACCGCGTATATATCATCGATGAGGTGCACATGCTCTCCGTTTCGGCGTTCAATGCCCTCTTAAAAACGCTCGAAGAACCTCCCGCACACGTCATTTTCATTTTGGCGACGACCGAAGTCCATAAGCTGTTGCCGACGATTTTATCGCGCTGTCAGCGTTTTGATTTCCGCCGCATCGCACCGGAGGACATCGCAGGGCGCCTTGAGTGGGTCTGCACGCAGGAAAATGTGACAATCGACCACGATGCCGCGATGCTCATCGCCGTTACGGCAGACGGCGGCATGCGCGACGCGCTTTCCATTTTGGATCAGTGCATCGGTCGCAGCGACGGGCACGTGACGTATGGGCTCGTTGCGGAAACGGCGGGCCTTGCGGGGCGTGGGCACTTAATTGAACTCGCCGAGTGCATTCGCACGGGCGACCGCACCGCGGCACTCGAAAAGATCAACGCGCTGTATAAGTCTTCCAAAGACATGGGCAGGCTGTGCGAGGAGCTTGCGGGCTTTTTTCGCAATTTGATGCTCATCAAAACGATGAAGGACGCAAGCGGGCTTGTAAATGCCGTTGGCGAAGAGCTGGAAGCCATGACCAAAACGGCGCTTTCCATGGAGCTTTCAACGATTCTGCACGCGCTCGATGCGTTCCAGTCCGCGCAGTCGCGCATGAAGACCATGAATAAGCGCACGGAAATGGAAATGACGTTTATCCGTCTTTGCACGCCGGAAATGGATACCTCGCCCGCAGCACTCTTGCGCCGCATTGAAGTTTTGGAGCGCGGCGGCCTGCGCCGTCCCATCACCCCGGCACCGAGTGTATCCGCGGCTGAAGCACCGGCAGCACCGGTACAACAGCCCGAGACACCACAGAACAACGCACCTGTGCAGCCCGCGGTAAAGGACAAGCCGCAGTCCACAGAGGAGCTTGCAAAAAATGCGCAGCCGTTCGACGGCTGGTCGGACATTATCGGCTATATGGAAAATTACTCAAAGTCGGTGGCGTCGGCGTTCAAGGGCTCAGCGGCGTACATCAGCGGCGACTACATGCTCATCGAAGCGCCGCAGATTGCGTTTGATCTCTTGAAACGTGCCAGCCAGAGAGAAAAGATCCGCGAGGCCATTCAGCAGGTGACCGGGCGGGTGTATAAACTCGGCCCTTATAAGCCGCCCGCAGCGGACGGCGAAAAACCGAAAGATCCGCTCGACGCCTTTTTGCACGATATGCGCGAAGCCGGCGTGGAGATCGAAGAAAAATAAATTTAAAAACCACACAGTAAGGAGTCTTAACTATGAAAGCACGTTTACCGCAGGGTATGGGCGGCGGCGGAGCCGCAAATTTGCAGCAGCTTGCACGCCAGGCACAGAAGATGCAGGAGCAGATGGAGCAGATTACCACGGAGCTCGAGGCGAAGGAATACACCGCGGCCGCAGGCGGCGGAGCCGTTTCCGCAACCGTAACGGGCAAAATGGAAGTGAAGAACATCGACATTAAGCCGGAAGTCATCGACCCCGATGATGCCGAAATGCTCGGCGACCTCGTCGCTGCTGCTGTCAACGAAGCGCTGCGCGCAGCCGCAAACGAGAAAGAGGAGAAGCTTGGCGCAATCTCCGGCGGCATGAGCCTTCCGGGCATCCTCTAATGGCCGGTTATCACGTACCGCCGCTCGAACGGCTCGTCGATAAATTTGAGAGCCTGCCGGGCGTGGGGCATAAGTCCGCACAGCGCATTGCGTATGCCGTGCTCAACATGGATAAAGCGGATGCCGAAAGCTTTGCGCAGGCGATCATCGACGCGCACGAGCAGATCCATTACTGCTCCGTGTGCTGCAATTTGACGGACGGCGACCTTTGCCCCGTGTGCCGCGATGAAAGCCGAGACCGCTCGGTTATCTGCGTGGTGGAAGACCCACGCGACGTGTTCGCACTGGAACGCACAAATGAGTTCCACGCGACCTACCACGTGCTGCACGGTGCCATTTCGCCGCTTGGCGGCATCGGGCCGGATCAGCTCAAAATAAAAGAGCTTTTGCGTCGCGTGCAGGACGGCACCGTGCAGGAGGTCATCATGGCGACGAACCCGACCGTTGAGGGCGAAGCGACCGCCATGTACATTTCGCGCCTGTTAAAGCCGCTCGGTATCCGCGTAACGCGTCTTGCGTACGGCATCCCGGTCGGCGGCGACCTCGAATATGCCGATGAAGTGACGCTTTCCCGCGCCATTGAGGGCAGACAGGAGCTGTAAAATCGATTTCGCGTTGACAAAACCACGAAAGTGGTGTATAGTAAATCACACACAAAGCAGAAGGGGGCAGGCCAAGTGGCAAAAACAGAATTTAAAACGATTGCCCAGAACAAAAAGGCCTACCACGACTACTTTGTGGAGGAGACCCTTGAAGCGGGCATTGAGCTTTGCGGCACAGAGGTGAAATCGCTGCGGCAGGGCAGATGCAACTTAAAGGACGCGTGGTGCTCTGTTGTGGACGGTGAAATGCTCTTAAACGGCTGCCATATCAGCCCGTATGAGCAGGGCAACATCTTTAACCGTGACCCCATGCGGGTGCGCCGTTTGCTCATGCACAAGCGCGAGATCATGCGGCTTTTTGGCCTTTCCAAAACCGTCGGTTATTCGCTCATTCCGCTTTCCGTGTACTTTAAGGGTTCGCGGGTGAAGGTGCAGGTCGGTCTGTGCAAGGGCAAAAAGCTCTACGATAAGCGTGCCGATATGGCCGCGCGTGATGCCCAACGCGATATTCAGCGTGCGCTGAAAGAGAAAAACAGATAAAAGCGGTAGCAATATCGCTTTTTATATGGGGATGTAAAGGTTTCGACGGGGACTGGAAGCCCTGGTAAGCGAGTAGCGGTGCGGGACCGCTATAAAATCCGCAAACTTAAAATTAAACGACAACAATACAGTTGCTGTTGCTGCTTAATTAAGCAGCCGTTCTTACCCGTAGAACCGCGGACGGGATAAGAGCGTCACTTAGCGGTGCACGTGAACGGGCCCACGCCTTTAAGTCCGTCATGATCTAAAGGCTACTGATGCGCAAAGCCTGCTGTTCGGCGGTGCGCGGAGGGAATGTCAAAAGAGCCGCTACACTCGTAGAAAGCCCCGGTAACCGGTTTTCGGACGCGGGTTCGATTCCCGCCATCTCCACCAAACAGGTATTGGACGAACACCTACTTTTTCAGTGGCGGTTTCGCCGTGAAGTGTTCGCTCTGATCCACAACAGAAAAGCGCCGTCTTGGGAGTGATCCCGAGACGGCGATTTTCCTAATTATAATATTGAATGTACATATTTGTAAACTTGCGTCTGGAACACGAAAATGGTATAATATAGTCGTAATATTGTTACATCTTATTTTTTGATAACAACATGACTAAGCTCCTCATCAAGTAATCTGTGGAATGCTCATTTGCTGTATCGCCATGGCTTTATTCAATGGAGAACTATGAGCTATTGGCTTGCTAAGAAAATTTACCATAATAAGTGGGTTTAATTTAATCCTAAAATAATGAAAGAAGGCTCTCTGTTATGCAAGATTTAAATGCTACAATTTTCTTCAAGGCCAAATTTCATATTTACGCTACGAGCGGTGAGAACGATGACCTTCTGTGGAAACTTATATTAGACATTCGTTCTTGGATCACCAAAAAGCTGAATCGGCCCGGGTGCCATCCTGTTATTGAATCCTCCCTGCATAAGTGGACTTTCTTCAAGAAAGGCGGCAAGTTTTATGATTTGGAGCCACTAAATAGAGTATACGCCGAATCCGTTTTTCATCAGGCCGAGGACGAACCATCTAAAATTTCCTGGGCGTGCAAAATTGTGGAAAAGCCAGAGGTTGAAAGTGGTTATGCGCCTCGTGAATGGATTACTGAAATTGGTTATCAGGCCGACACAAACACTTCTGCGGAAATATCATATGTTGTGACTTTCAGCGATCAGGCGGGATTTATTGGGTTCTGCCAACCCGTACCGCAAGCGTCTATTCCAAATGTAATCAAAGCCCTACTTAGAGATACAAAGATTAAATGCAGTATTGGTCCAAATCAATTGTCCTACGATCCAATAAAACTTAAACCTGGCGATTTCCCCACTTTCGAGAAAGTATTGTTCAATCCTGATAGAGAAGTGCCGGTAATCTATTTGAGTCCACAGAGTTCTGATGAAGAACATAAGTGTTCACGGCTTCTTGTTGACCCGCAAAAATTAGCAGAAAATGTCACCGCAAACGCACTGGTATATTATTCCGATTCCCTCGATTTTACTCGAGAAATGAATTATCTTGGGAATAGCAATTATCTCTGCTCCGGAGGCGCAATACGGGTGTATCGTCCCCATATTGATGTGAGTGATGATAGTGACCCCCGACATCATAGGTTTATTGCTGCACATTTTATTGAAGAACACGGTGAAGAAAAAATCATCGATATTCTTCGTAGAGCATTGGCACAAGATGTCCATTTTTATGAAAGTCTTTTCCGAGTAGATGATTGTCGTTTCTTAATCGAAAACGATCATCGTAAAGCCAAAATCACACAAATTAAGAGCCAGAGTCAAGGCGAAATCCGTGCAGCCGAAGAACTAATTGATGAGGCCGCAGCGGAGCGTGAGGAGTCAGAGCGAAAAGTTCTCAAACTTCTGGATGAAAATAATCAGCTTAAATCTGAAATACATAGTTTCAAAGTTCGGGTTGAAATGCTCAAAGAACAATCTGAGAAATATAGGGAATTGGAAACTGCAACACAAGGGGTTCGTGGAATTGCTGTGTATCCGAATACACCTCAAGCCATTGCGAAGTATTTTGAAACAGTCTATCCTGATCGAATCGTGTTTACCGAGCGGGCATATCGCTCTATGGACGAATGCACCACAAAAAGCGATGTTCTATGGGAGGCGTTTTATCACATTGCAGTAGATTTATACAACCTGCTAAAGAGAAATCCAGCTACAGCGTTTACTGACTTTAAGGATTATACTGGGTGGGATTGTTCTCGTGGTGAAGGGGCTCAAACTCATGCCGACTCCAAGTTTATGCGTCAGCGTATTGACAAGTACAATGGGCAAGAAATAGACATTGAGCCTCATGTAAAAAATGGTTCGCAAGAAAGCGATCCCAAGTTTGTTCGCATACACTTTGCATATGATCCAAATGTTGCCGACAAAATCATCGTGGGACACTGCGGAAAACATCTTGACAATTACAGTACAAGAAAAGCTCGAAAATAATTATTGAGGTCTCATTCTTGGTTTTTTCTCTAATTTAGCGTTGTATTCTAAAACACTGATGTTATAGAGTGTGTGCTCTGATCCACAACAGAAAAGCGCCGTCTTGGGAGTGATCCCGAGGCGGCGCTTTTTGCTATCCGCACATTCGATTTCCGCTTATTCTCCTGCTACAATGGTTGCAGTAACCAAAGGAGGAGCGGCGTATGAAGCAGAAATACTATGTGGAACTGAACCGGCAGGAATGGCGGCTTATCATTGAGGGGCTGAACCGGTTCCGCAACAAGTTGATTGCGGCGGGGCGGTACACAGATGCCGTAGATGAGATACTAATCAAAGTCGCCAAAGCAAAGCCGCAGAAGTCAATGTTGTGGGGATGGAGGCACTGATGATGGAAAAGTACATTGCCGATGAACGCACGGGGCTGAAATATGAGCTGGTTGGAGACTATTATCTGATTGCCGGGGATGATGAGCCGGAGGAAGATCGGCCAATCGGGATATGGGGACAGCGGCATCTCCGCTATCTCAAGGAGCATCGCCGTGTGCGCTATGCCAACCTGCTGACAAGTGGCGAATTGAACGCCTA